>Ga0181575_10002858_pt1 | contig 12233 bp, 9 predicted proteins | sample 101ome_23_FD_145599 | JGI IMG/M metagenome (GOLD analysis project Ga0181575, IMG submission 145599) | Coastal salt marsh microbial communities from the Groves Creek Marsh, Skidaway Island, Georgia - 101411CT metaG (spades assembly) | ecosystem: Environmental > Aquatic > Marine > Intertidal zone... | reverse complement strand
GTAAACAGAATGCCGGTTGCTCCCATGTGTGTTCGCGGAACCTGACCTCCAATAAAGTCGCCATGGCGATGCATGCGCAGCACCCTCAACTCGGTGAGATCACTCAGTGCACTGATGTCTGTCAGGGGGTTTTCTGCGATGCGCAGGCGCACTAAATTGCTTAATCCGGCCAGCGGGCTGATGTCAGTGATCCAGTTGGTGTGCAGATTGAGATTGATCAGGCCGGTCAGCTCTGACAGTGGTGAGATATCTGAAAGCCCCCGGTTTCTCAGGGCGAGATCAGTCAGTCCTGTAAGGTTCTGTATACCGGACAGATCGTGAAAGCTGTGGTCCACGTCCTGCCATTCCGGTGATCCGGAAACCGACCTTCTTGCGCCTGGGCCTGAAGCATCAAGGTTGCTTAATGATGATGCCAATTCGCAAGTAAGAGCTTCTTGCGGTCCGATGGATAGAGCCTCGCGCACTTCGCTCTCCAGCACAGCGTCGGCAAACGTCACAATATCTGCGGCAGAGTTATCCTGGCAGAGATCACTAGTAGCAAGAATTCTCTGTGCCCACGCGCTGGGCAGCAGTATGAAAGAAACTACAACGAAGACAAATTGAGTAAAAGGTGTCATGGGGAGGCTTCCTATATTTTTCCGCCGTATCTTCACTTTGGCTGCTAGCTGATATTCACTCCACCGTAATCTCTTTTGAATTGGCTGGCAAGGAGATCACCATGCCGTCTTCGGTAACGAGAGCGCCGTCGGGTAACCCAGCTTTGAATGCCGCATTTGCCATGGCGTTTCTTGGGGCAGGTACAAGGTGATACAAAGCGAGTTGTCCAATCTCGGCTTCAGTCGCCAGGCGGGCCAGATCCGCGGAGGTTGCGTGATAATCCTGAATATCGTGGAGCACGGTTGCAATTCGTGTATTGCCAGCGCTTCGTGACATAGCCTCTGCACCTTGCACCAGCTGCAAAGCCATCGCGTCATGAAGGACAACATCAGCGCCATCGGACATTTCCACAATTTCTTCGGTCACCAGACTATCCCCACTGATCACCAGGGACCGACCACCGTAATCCAGGCGATAACCATAGGCTGGTTCAATTGGTGGATGAGAAACTTCGAATGCAGTGATCCGCAACCCATCTTGATCCACGATGACTCCTTCTTCTATTGTACGAGACTGGAGAATGCCAAGTTCGGGATCGAGTAGTTCTGCACCGTGATGAGCCACGCGGTAGCCTCTGTCCAATTCATAAGTGATATTAAGACCCTCAACAATACGGTCGACACCTTCTGGTCCAATAATTTGCAATGGTGCCGGTCTGCCGGCCACCCATGAATTGAGATTAAAATCGCCGATATCGGATATATGATCAGAATGATAGTGGGTCAACAAAATACCGCGCAATTTGCCTAAAGGAATGCCGCTTAGCTGCGCTGTAGCCGCAGACCCAGAGCCTGCATCGATAATGTAAAGATGGTCCGGTGTTTCTACCGCTACGCATGCCTGTGCTCGACCCGGCGCCGGCAGGGGTGAGGAAGTGCCGCACAGCGTTATCTTCAGCCCGTCAAAAGCTGCACTGGGGGAAGGAGCGGTCTGTGCTCCGGCAACTGCTGAATAAAATACCAGTCCAATGATACCTATCTTGCTGAATGTCTTAATCATACTTGCTTCCAAAGTCTTTCTAGATAAATATGTTAGTTCGCCGTTCGCGCCCCTCACGGATAAACGTTCCCGGAGCGCCCGGAAAGATCTATGTTATCGTTGGTGGTCATGCTAGAGCTACCCGTTCAGCAGGATGTCCGAAAGCGCGAGGGTGAACCGCTCCCGGTCTGCGTCGTCGTTGAGGTCGATCCGAGTGATTCATGCAAGTAGAGCTACATCAGTTTCTTACTGGCTTTGACTCCAATCAGGGAAATTATGAAAAATCGAATCTCATTAGCGCTTAAGTTTTGTCTACCCCCACTTCTCGTGATGTCGAGTTTAGTGAATGCGCAACAGACCGTTCGTCCCAATATAGTCTTAATCCTGGCCGATGATCTTGGCTACACGGATATTTCTCCGTTTGGCAGTGAAATAAGCACGCCAAACATTGCTCGGCTCGCATCACAAGGTCTTTCTTTCACGAACTACCATACCGCAGGCAGCTGCGCACCGGCGCGAGCTATGCTGCTTACTGGCGTAGACAGTCACCGGAATGGTGTGCCAAATATTCCAGAACGGCTGAGTGATGAGCAAAGAGCTTATGACCATTACCAAGGGGTGTTGAACAATAAAGTCGTCACGCTCGCAAGTATATTGCAGGCAGGTGGCTATCACACCTATATGACTGGCAAGTGGCACCTAGGTCATACGCCGGAGCTCTTGCCCTCATCGCGTGGTTTTGACCGCACTATCGCGATGGCCGATACCGGTGCAGACAATTGGGATCAGCGCACCTACCTACCTATCTATGACCGTGCAAACTGGTATGCCGATGGTGCTGAGCATACGCTGCCTGATGACTTCTATTCGTCCGAATATTTTATCGACAAAACCATCGAATTTATCGGTTCCAACGCGGAAGATGATAATCCGTTTTTTGCCTACATCCCATTTCAGGCGGTTCACTTGCCGGTACAAGCACCCCGCGAATTTTCTGATAAATATGCCGGCGTCTACGATGACGGCTGGGCTGTCATGCGCGAGCGGCGGCGTCTTGCTGCCGAGGAAGCGGGAGTTATTCCTGCGGGGACGCAGGCTGTGGTAACCCCTGGAACGCTGGATTGGGATACCCTGACCGACGAGGAGAAACGGTATAACGCGCGGCGAATGGAAGTATATGCAGGTATGGTGGATGCAATGGATATGCACATTGGCCGTCTGATGGCCTACCTTGAAAGCATTGGCGAGTATGAGAACACAATATTTGTTTTTACCTCTGATAACGGCGCAGAAGGAGCTAACGTCGTCCAGCAGGATGGAAGTTCGCTTTTGTCGCGGTGGTTTGAGAGTGTTGGGTACAACACGGATTATGAAACCCTGGGCGAACGCAATTCCTGGGGCTCCATTGGTGCAAGCAACGCTACAGTGGCTGCATCGCCGCTTTACTACTACAAATTCCACGCCAGCGAAGGTGGACTGAGAGTGCCGCTTGTGATGTCTGGGCCGGGGATCAGTAAACGCGGTGAATTGACCGATGAGTTTGTTTTCGTTACTGATCTGGCTCCAACTATTCTGAGTCTGGTTGGTTTACAAAATCATCAAGGCAGATGGCAGGATAGTGAGGTGGAGCCCATAATCGGTAAAGACTTCTCGGCATTTCTGGCTGGCGAAGACGCAACTGTGCATGATGATTCAAATCCTATAGGCTATGAGCTAGAGGGAAATAGCGCCCTGTTTAAGGGCGACTATAAGGCCGTGATCAACCGGACAGGGCAGAATGATTCGGATTGGCATCTGTTCAACATCAAGGATGATCCGGGTGAAACCACCGATCTTGCTCAAGATATGCCCGCTTTGCTTGGGGAGATGATCGCGGACTATGACATCTACGTCCAAACCAACAATGTTCTGCCCATGTCCCAACGGGCCGGAGGGATACTGAGGGCTGCCCGCAGGCAACAATGAGACTAAGTGATTAGGGATAGGAAGATGGAAATGAGAAAAGTTCGGGAAATCACGCTATTGGCTTTAATCGCTTTTATGCTTCTGGCTGCCGCTAAACTTTCCCATGGCCAGGGAAGCTTTGAGGGAGTGGAGCTTTCCATCACGCCTGTTTCTGGCAATGTTTATATGATTCAACGGCCGGGCGGTGGTGGAAATATAGGCGTGCAAGTGGGCCCCGACGGAGTACTGTTAGTGGATTCCCTGTTTGCACCGCTTGCAGACAGGCTGGTCGCTGCGGTAAGACGGGTTACGGATGAAGAAATTCGCTTTCTGGTCAATACCCATATTCATGTCGATCATGTAGGAGGCAATGCAAATCTGGCACAGCAAGGCGTCCTGATCTTTGCTCATGACAACACTCGCCAACGTTTTTTCGAAGAGCGAAGTCGCTACCCAAGGGCAGGAGGCAGCTTTGTTCCGCAGCAGCCTGCCTCTGCCAGGCCGCCAATTACATTCAATGACACCATGAGTTTTCACTTGAACGGTGAAGAGGTTCTGGCATTTCATGCGCCACCGGCCCATACAGACGGAGATGTCTTTGTCTATTTTCCTCAGTCCGATGTGTTGCATCTTGGCGATGTGTACCGCACCACCAGTTATCCCATTATCGATATCTACAACGGTGGCTCACTACGTGGCACCATTGCCGCTATCGACAAAGCAATTGATCTTTCAGGGCCAAACACGAAGGTGATTCCGGGCCACGGTCTGGCAGTGGTCGGTCGTAATGAATTGATCCAGTTCCGGGATATGATTCTCGATATTCAGGGCCAGGTTCGTGACATGATCCGAGAAGGTAAGAAGCTGGACGACGTCATGGCGTCGAAACCAACCGCTGCCTATGACGATGAATGGACAGATGATCCAGGTTGGGGTCCGGAGGATTTTGTACCAATCGTTTATTATGAACTCGGTGGTTCGGGCCGCCTGGCCGACCGCTGAAGCCTACAAATCAGCTCCGCGGCATAAAGCTGATTACCCCGACAAAATAATTAAAAGGAGGCTAGTATCATGCTCAGACAATCTCCATTCATATCAGCGCTGCTATGTGTTGCCGCTCTATCTGCCTGCTCGGACAACTCCACAACTGTTGCAGTTGATTCGGCTGAGGAAGCCGCTGTGCCAGTTTCACAGCCCTTTAAGGCAACCGACCCCGCGTCAGTTCGAACCGCGGAATATAGCGTTGAGCGCAATGCGTATTTTGGGGATCTACACGTACACACTATGTACTCCTTCGATGCTTTCATCTTTGGCACCACGTCGTCGCCCGATGATGCCTATGAGTTTGCTAAGGGAGGCTCCATTACCCATCCTGCTGGTTTCAGCATGTCACTGCAGACACCTTTAGATTTTTATGGGGTGACGGATCATGCGTTCTATCTTGGTGTTTTGAGGGAAATGGCTGACCCGAATTCAGAATTGTCAAAACACCCTGTGGCAGCGGGAATGGACAGCCTGGGTGGCGCTGCGGAGCGAGGTGTAAAATTTCGGGAAGTCCTTGGGTTTTTGCGTGGGCCAGACGGAGATGAGTTAAATGATCCGGAGGTCGGGATGTCTGCCTGGTCTGAGATTGTTGCTGCCGCTAATCGTCATAATGATCCCGGGACTTTCACCACGTTTATAGGCTATGAATACACAGCAACGGCATCTGACGGCGGCAACCTGCATCGCAACGTGATCTTCCGTGGCGACACTGCGCCGAATTTGCCATTCTCGCGTCTGGATTCCTCCAACCCCGAAGATCTCTGGGATTGGATGGACGGTTTACGAGATCAGGGTATGGACAGCCTGGCCATACCGCATAATTCCAACGGCTCTAACGGCAATATGTTCATGCTGACTGATAACAGTGGCCGACCGCTGGATGATGCCTATGCCAGTCAACGCATGCGAAACGAACCGCTGGTGGAGATCACCCAGGTCAAAGGTACCTCCGATACCCATCCTGCCTTGTCGCCTAATGACGAATGGGCGGACTTTGAGATCATGCCCTTCATGGTTGCTTCGACCCTGGCCAGTCAGCCTGACGGAAGCTATGTACGCCAGGCATTTCTTAATGGCCTGAGGATGCAAGCGGAGGACGGAATTAATCCTTACAAGTTCGGTGTAATCGGATCTAGTGATACCCATAACGCCACCTATGCCGGTGAGGAATTCGATTATTGGAGTAAGGTTGGCCTCAGAGATTCGGACGGAATCCTGCGCGGCTCAGTACCGATGCTGGAACCGAATTCTGCCGGCGATATCTATGTTGATACCTATTTCGACACTTGGAGTGCCGCGGGCCTGGCCGGGGTCTGGGCTGAGGAAAACACCCGAGAGAGTATCTATGATGGCTTCCGCCGCAAGGAGACCTTCGGCACCTCTGGTACCCGTATGAAGGTTCGTTTCTTTGGTGGCTATGATCTACCTGCTGCAGACGATCCGGATATGCTTGCTAAGTCTTATTCCGGTGGTGTTTCAATGGGGGGCGACCTCATCGGTGAAGCATCCAGAGCACCCAGTTTTATCGCCTGGGTAGCCAAAGCGCCCGACAGTGCACCACTGGACCGGGTGCAGATAATTAAAGGCTGGGTGGAAGACGGCGAAACACGTGAAGAAGTCTATGATGTGGCGTGTTCTGGCGGACCTCTCGATCCGTTGACCTCTCGCTGCCCCGACAACGGCGCACGGGTTAATCTGAGTGACTGTAGTTTGACAAATGGCTCTGGAGCCCCGGAATTACGCGCAAGCTGGCGGGACCCAAATTTCGACCCCGATCAGCATGCTTTCTATTATGTTCGCGGACTAGAAAATCCTACTTGCCGATGGTCTACCTGGGATGCAATTCGTGCCGGAGTCGAACCCAACCCTAACTTGCAGCCGACGATACAGGAGCGCATCTGGTCATCACCTATCTGGGTAACACCGCAGCTCTAGGTTGATTGCATCGATTTTCCATGGCATCAGATGTCTTGTTCAGGCAACCCCTAATCTGGTTTTTCTTCATTGGCCTTTTTCTGTTTATTGCCGATAGTCAGATCGGTGATGATCGCCGTGAAATAGTCATTACTGATGCGCTAAGGGACCGTCTTGCGACTCTTTGGACTACCCAGACTGGATTAGTGGCTACCGAGGCAGAGGTAAATTCACTGGTAGATAACTGGGTTAAGGAAGAGGTGTTGTACCGAGAGGCGCTTCGCCTAGGGCTTGACGAAGAGGATTCCATTGTTCGGCGCCGCCTCGTGCAAAAATTGGGTTTCATCGCCGAGTCGGAACCAATCCCGGCCCCTGAAATCGGAGAGCTCGAAGCCTTTTACCAACAACATATCGATGATTACACTCTGCCAGTCCGCTATTCCCTGCAACATTTGTATTTTCAGACAATAGAATCGGCTCAGCAGGCCCTGACGCAAATCGAGCAGGGGGTATCCTCTCGCGACTTTGGCGAGCCCTCCATGCTGAATCCCAGCTTTGCTTACCGAAGCGCATTGGAACTCAACGCCACATTTGGCGCAGACTTTGCCGGACAGATAGCGGATTTTCCAATAGTCAGTTGGCAGGGGCCTGTACAGAGTGGCTTCGGATTTCACCTGGTATTTCTCAATGCGATACACCCCGAGCAAATCACCCCTCTGGAGGCGATTGGTCAGCAGGTGAATGAAGACTATCGACGCGCCCGACAGCTCGAGGCCCGGGATCTCTATATCGAAAATCTGTTGCAGCAATACATCATTAGTGTGGAGTTGCAATGAGAGTACTGCTGGGCCTGCTCGCTTTGATCGTTTCCTCGGCGGGGATCTCGCATGAAGTTCGTCCGGCTTTCCTTAAGCTCACTGAACTCGATAGCGGGAACAGTCAGCAGCGTTTCGAGGCGTCTTTCAGACAGCCACAGGTTGATGGTCGCTACCTCGGTCTGCAACTTCAGACTAACTGTGTGTCAACGCCTGTTTCCGCCAGTCTCACCGATGGCGCGTTAATCGAGGTCTTCGAGCTGGACTGCCAGGATTCGGAATTGGAAGCTGTTGCAATTGCTGGCCTTGAACGTACTCTGATCGACACCTTAGTAAGCCTTCAAATGCTTGACGGCAGTACAAGGCATTTGTTGATCAATGGTGATTCACCTTCAATCCAGTTATCCGAAGCAACACCCAGTCTTCCGGTATATTTATCGATTGGCATAGAGCACCTAGTATTTGGATTTGATCATGTTCTGTTCGTGATTATGCTGCTTTATCTCGTAAGCAAGCCGATGGAGATACTTAAGGTGGTGACGAGCTTCACCGTTGCGCACTCCCTGACTCTTGCGCTGTCAGCCTTTGATCTGATGATCTTGTCTCCTGCTCCGGTGGAAGCCATTATCGCAGGCAGTATCGTTATGCTTGCGTATGAAAACCTGTCGAAGAAGCCATCTGCGGCGAAACAGTATCCGGCGATCATTGCCTTCGCATTCGGCTTGTTACATGGCTTGGGATTTGCCGGCGCGCTGGCTGAAATCGGACTACCTGAAAGCAGTCAGTTAATGGCTCTGTTCCTGTTTAACCTGGGTCTCGAAGTAGGACAGCTCGGGATCATTGCAACGGTGTTGCTCACACTGGCAGTTTTACGGGTTCGCTATCATCATCTGCTATACCAGTTACCGCTTTATGTATCCGGGGGGGTTGCCAGTTATTGGTTCATGGAGAGAAGTTGGGAGATCCTTTCGCCTTTTATGAGTTGAGTCAGGATCGATCAATGGAATCCGATTGCTCTAGGCTGGCGTCATCCCTTTAAGCGGTTTCACTCTTCTGAGGTTCTGATCCGGTCGATTTCATCTTGCAATTCAGCAGCCAGCTCAGGGAATTGCTCAACTAAATTGTTTTGTTCGCCGGGGTCAAGGCTCAAGTCATAAAGCTGTGGCCGGCGACTGAAACCGCTCTCAATGTTCTTATTCTGCTCGACGAATGTCGGGATGGTCTTGCCCTCAGGTATCGGCTCGATGTATTTCCAGTCGTTTCTGCGAATCCCCAGGGTTGCCGATTGGGTAATAAGCGCGTCCCTTCCCCGGCCTTCGGCAGACAATAGCACTGTGGCGAGATTTTCGCTGTCGATGGCTTCGCCCGGGCCCGGGTTTTGTCCGCTGATTGACGCGAGCGTTGCAAAAAAATCCACCTGACTGAGTAACGCATGGCTGGTGCCGGGCTTAATTGAATCTGGCCAGTAAGCAATTGTGGGCACCCGCGTGCCGGCTTCAAAGGCGCTGTATTTACCCCCGCGAAGTGCCCCCGCCGGGCGGTGTGCTCCGAGCAATTCGACGGCCTGATCGGCATATCCATCATCCAGCACGGGGCCATTGTCGCTGGTAAAAATGATCAGGGTATTGTCGTCGATCTGCAGGCGTTCCAGTGTCTGGACAATCTGACCGGTCATCCAGTCCACCTGTGCTATGGCATCACCACGCGGTCCCATCTCACTGGCACCCACAAAGCGCTCATTCGGCAGTCGGGGCACATGAATATCGTGGAATGAGAAGTACAGAAAGAAAGGGTCCGCAGTCTGATTCCTGTTTCCGGCATCTTCGATGAATGCCACTGCTTTTTCGACGAACAGGTCTGCGAAGTCCTCGTCTCGCCAGTGGGCGCTGTCCCCCCCATCCATGAAGCCGATGCGACTGATGCCGTTGACGATAGTATCGCTGTGCTGTCGATCAGCGGCCTGACGCAACAGCTGTGGATGACTGAGCCCGGTGGGCATATCCCCGATAGGGGCGCTGTAGCTGATTTCAAGAGGGTCATCTTCATCGGACAAACCGACCACGGCATGATTTTCCACATAAACCGAAGGCACACGATCGCCGGTAGCAGGAAGCAGGAAAGCATAATCGAAACCGATTTCCAGAGGCCCCGGTCGGATATCCTGATTCCAGTTTAGATCGCCATCACCAAGCCCCAGATGCCATTTGCCAACTACGGCGGTTCGATACCCTGCGCGCTGCAGCATCGAAGCGATAGTCGCTGACCCTGCTGGGATCATCAGCGGCGCGTCGCCCGGCAAGACACTCGCGTTCCGGCGAAAGGCATAGCGCCCCGTTAAAAGGGAATAACGTGACGGACTGCAGGTTGCAGCGGTACTGTAGGCATCGGTAAATTTGAGGCCCTCTCGTGCCAATCTGTCAATGTTTGGTGTCAGCACGCCCGTTGCGCCATATTCACCGATATCGCCGTAGCCCAGGTCATCGACATATAAGATGATGATGTTTGGCAGAGACTTGTCACCATCGGTGGACTTCACCGTCCCGGGAGAACAGCAGGTGAGAAAAAGTAGGATCGACAATGTTGAAAAGGTTTTCATCAGCTCTGGATTTCTAGACTGTTTCAGCTAGCCGACTGCCCATTCTGTGATGGCGGGAATCCATGCGACTCTCGCAAATCCCCAGGTAGCAATGACAAGCACGACACTCGCAAGGATCATGCTGGCTGATGCTGCATTTCTGATGCGGACATTCTTAGATCTGTCGCGTGCCCGGATCATTAGCTCGACAATGATCAGATTGGGGATGTAGAAAAAGAAGGACATAACGTTGTCGAACCATCCATCGAACTGCTCTGTGTGTCCAACCCAGTCTGTCAGCAACAGCCACAAGCCATAGTCCATTCTATACAACCAAGATCCAATTGCTAACGCATAAAGCCTCCAGGCCCAGGCCTGATGGATCATGAAGTTCCGCTGCATTGCATGTTTCATGGTTTGAATGGAAGCGATGAACATGAGAATGCCATAGCCTGAAAATCCGATATCCATGACAGTGCCGCCAACAGTGCCTCGAATAGCGATAAAGGAGAGCCCTCCGAGAGCCGCAATCATGGATACAACAACATAAAACCTGCCACTCCAGCGGTGAAACACTGGATAACTGACACGAATACTTTGAATAAGCTGAAGCCCGCCTAACAACAAGATGAGTCCACCCGCTGCAAAATGCAGTCCAATGCCAATTGATGCCGCGGGTTGTCCCGGTGTATAGATTTCAGGAAGTACCTCATTCCAGCGCTGCAGATCATTATCAAAATACGCAGAAGCGTAGTTTGCCAAGATGTACAGGCCGAAAATGAATGAGCTAATCCATACAATTCCCAGCAAGGCTCGACATGAATAATCGTAAACGAGGTCATGTGTGGTGCTCTCTTGAGCTAGGGAATAGTCAGATATCGTTGACATAAACAACACTTTCTTTTTGCTCTGATTGCAGTGAGCGGTCTAAAGCGCTCGGAGAATTCAGTAGCTTAAGAAATTCAATGGACTTTGGCCAGTGAGTGAGACTTAACAGTGAACTCGGGTGCTGGAAAGCTACTGAACAGGCGGGATTATACAATTATTGGTGCCGTTACTAGGGTTTTTCAGTGTCCCTGGGCACCACCCAAGTTCAGAAGTCTCTGTAATCCCTGCAGTTTTCACAGAAATGGGATTAGAGTTCCAGATAATTTTCATAATAAAAAGGGGGAAACAATGAGCGAAAAAGTCTCAGATTTTGAATTGAAGCATAAAGCCTCTAGTTATTCGGAAGGTGAAGATGGGAAGCTAATCTCCATATCTAATTGGGAGACTGAAGGTGACATGGAAGTTTATGGTGCAGTCTATGGAAGCCTGAAGGTTGTGCATGACATCAATGACCCAGATGCCGATAGTGGAACCTGTTCATGGGCAGGAGAAGGTTTCTTGCCGGACGGCTCAAAGACCATAGGTTTCCTTAGTGGCACTTGGGAAAAAGCTGGTAATCATGTCTGGAAATTAAGCATGACTGGAAGAGACTCAGCAGTAGGTCCAACCAGAGTGGAGAGTACCATTGCTCTAGAAACTCTGACTTGGTCTGGCACAGTCTACAAAGCATAGTAGTTACTGCGAAGCCAGTCGTGTGAGCGATTGGCTTCGCATTCATTAAATAGTCAATTATTCGTTCAATATATTTTTGTAAGGTCTTCAAGTCGTATCCCTCGCTATAACTCCGACCAATACTTGAAAAACTCCAGCCCTCCCCAAGCTGATCAATGACCTCTGTTTGGCACCTCTTTGTATCTCAGCCTGTCTTGGAAGCTGTGCCTCAGTCCGTGAATTACTGAAGAATAGCTGTGATCTCTCCGCACCCTTTATAGCCAGATATCTTTATTGTGCTTCTGATAATAGTGGGGCTGAAGATGGGTTGATGACAGAGTCAATAAGTTTGTCTCTTGCCGGAACGTCAGTGCGCTTCAGTCTCAGTCCGAGCCAATAGTCATCAAGCTTTGATGCAATATTTTTGGAAGCCAGTTTTGCTCTGTGGCGAGACTTCGTGTCTAAGCAAATTACAAGGCGTGAAGTGGAATAGTGTTCCCTTAGATCACAAGGAACAGCACGAGAAAAGTAATAGTAGGAATCTTTTCGGTAAGCGTTAGAAGGGTGTTTATTTGTATACTTCATTGTCTACGCTAATCCCAGTTCTGTGAAAACTGCCGGGATTACAGAGACTTCTAAAGTTGGGTGGTGCCCAGGGGCGGAATCGAACCACCGACACGAGGATTTTCAGCAGACGTGTTGACCGATTTGTTAATTAGATCAATATGTTGCAGGGGCGTAATCAGAGTGTGCTAAGAAGTGTGCTA
>Ga0181575_10002847_pt1 | contig 12251 bp, 12 predicted proteins | sample 101ome_23_FD_145599 | JGI IMG/M metagenome (GOLD analysis project Ga0181575, IMG submission 145599) | Coastal salt marsh microbial communities from the Groves Creek Marsh, Skidaway Island, Georgia - 101411CT metaG (spades assembly) | ecosystem: Environmental > Aquatic > Marine > Intertidal zone... | reverse complement strand
TTTTAATCCTCATAGACTAATTCAATCTGCTTGAATAGAAAATAAATTACTGCTTTATAAGATGATAATATTGAAGCACAACTAATAGTTGTCTAAACCTATTGTTCCCATATGCCTCATAAATTCTCCATTTACTTCAATCTTATAATGAACTTAAATATCTTTTGTAAATTAAATTTAATTAACAGGAGAAATAATGAAAAAAATAATTAGTTTTATTTTAGGAAGTATTTTTGCTCTTAACTTATCAATCTCAGTTGCAAATTCAGCTGCGAACGAAGTAAGAGTTGCTTTCTTCTTAGAATGGCCTACTCCAAATCAAGAAGACAAAGTTAAAGGAATGTACGAAAAAGCATTAGGTGTTCCAGTTAAATGGACAAACTTTTCTAATGGTGGTGCAATGACTGATGCTATGTTAGCGGGAGATATTGATATCTCTTACTCTCAAGGTTTAGTACCATTTATCAATGCTGTAAAATCTAACGCACCTATCAAATTAGTTGATATTGCTATGGAATACGGAATGGGTGGAACAACTTGTGTAACATCTAACGCTTCTGGTATTACAAAAGCAAATGCTACTGAATTAGAAGGTAAAAAAGTTGCTGTTCCACTTGGAACAATGGCTGAGTACGTTTTTGACGAAAGTATGAAAGTTGTTGGTGCAGACAGAAGTAAAATGGATGTAATTCAAATGGACCCAGAAGAAGGTGCTGCTGCTTTAGTAAGTGGTGACGTTGTAATGGCATGTCTATTTGGTGGTAACTCTATTAAAGCTGCTACTGCAGTTGGTTCAAGACTTCTAACTGTTCAAGAAGCTAGAGATGCTGGTATCTTAGGAATAGATATTACATCTGTTACTGACAAATTCATGAAAGAAAATCCAGGTATGTTAAGAACTTTTATCGAAGTAACTCATGAAGCAAATGCTAGATACGCTGCTGGTAAATCAGATTTAAACGTAATAGCAAAAGATGCAGAAATGAAATTAGCTGACATGAAAGAAACTATCGGTGGATTTAAATTTCTAACTCCAGAAGAAACTAAACAGTCTATGGAGAGTGGTAATCTAGATGGTTTCCTAAAAGGAATGGGAACACCAGGTGGAGCAGTAGACACTAGTTTCTTACCTCTATAATCATATAGAGAAAGAAAATTTAATAGGCGCCAATTTAAAAAATTGGTGCCTATTTTTTTAGTAAAAATTCTAATATAAAGTTATCATTATGAGTGATTTAGTTTCTCAAAATCTAAATATGATTTTCAAAACACCAAAGGGAGAAACTGTTCATGCGTTAAAGGATGTAAATTTTACACTAAAAAAAGGTGAGCTTTTAACAGTCCTTGGGCCTTCTGGATGTGGAAAAACAACATTGCTAAATATTACCGCAGGATTTATTAGACCAACTTCAGGAAGAATAACTCTTAATGAAAAAGAAATAGATGGACCGGGTGTTGAAAGAGGAATGGTTTTTCAACAAGGTGCATTGTTTGAATGGTTAACAGTAGCTGAAAATGTAAACTTTGGACTTCGAATGAAAAAGGAAGATCCTGTTAAAACTGAAAAAAAAGTTGAAGAATGGCTTGATATTGTTGGATTAAAAGGTTTTGGAAATACACCTACTTATCAATTATCTGGTGGTATGCAGCAAAGAGTTGCTCTTGCAAGATGCTTAATAAATGATCCAGATTTAATTTTAATGGATGAGCCTTTAGGAGCTCTTGATGCTCTAACTAGAGAAAAAATGCAGTCCTTAGTTTTAAAAATTTGGAAAGAAACTGGTAAAACAATTATTTTAATTACTCACTCAGTTGAAGAAGCGTTATTACTTGGTGAAAGACTTTATGTAATGGCCCCTAGACCAGGAAGAATACATAAAGAGTATAATTTACCGTTTGCAGCAATGGGGCTAAAGCAGGATTTAAGAGAAATAAAAAAAGATAAAGAATTTTCTAAAACAAGAGAAGAAATCCTTGAAATGATTTGGAATATGGAAGAAGAAATAATGGGGAGAGAATAATAGATGCTTACCCAAATTGTTACATTTTTAATTATTGTAGCTGTAGTTGGCTGCATTCTTTATGGAAGAAAATTAATTAGAACAGAAAAAGTAGACGCAGTTTTTGGAAATCCTGAAAGAGCAAAAGGTGGAACGCACTGGGTAATAGTTGGTAGTAGTGCTATTTTATTAATATGGCTTTATTATTCATGGGATATTGCAAAAGGATTTTATCCAAAATCAGCAAATGAATTATGTCAAGTTGCAAAAGTAAATGAATCTTTATTAGGTTTAAAATATCAATTCCCAATAGAAGAAAGAGAATTCAAAAGTACTTCAATAATTAAAATTGAAAACAAAAATCTTCAGAAAATAATTAATGAAATTCAAAATTCACCAGATTTAAGCAATCAACAAAAAACTGAATTGGTTGGTTTTGTATCTGATACCAAAGCATTAATTCCATTATTAACAAATGAAAAATTAATGGAAACCACTACAAGATTAAAAATCAAAGAAATAACTGAAGAAATCAGATCTTTAAGTAACAATTTTCAAAAAGATGAATATCCATTTGAAACCGATACTCAAAGAATAGAAAGAGAAAAAGCAATATCGGAACAAGGTGAATGGGGTATAATAACAGTAAGAACAGGAACAGGGTCAATAGAAAATACAATCGAAATACCTCTAGTACCAGAAACAAAACGGGGACTTAAATTTAATGCTGCAGCTTTAGAATTAAAAATTATCAATGATAAGTTTTTCAAATTAAGAAATCATAATCCCCAATTTAAATCTGAAATAAAAACTTTAAAAGACAATGTAAAATCTTATAGAAAAAGTTTAGACGACACAGAAGAAATAGCATCAGAGTTTGCTAAAAATATTGTTAAGATTGCAAGAAGAATTGAGTTTGCAAGCATATATCCTCCAACTGCTTTAAATGAAATGAAAAATGCAATCAATCAATTTGATAAAGTACAAAATGAACAACAAGGTGGTTTAAGATTAATTGACTTAATTTTATTTCCAGCTGGAACGATTGTTGCAAGCGGACCTAGCTGTTCAGAACAAGGTTCAGGCAGATGGTTACCAAAACCATCTGATACTTTTAATAAATTTATATTGATGTCAAAACCAAGTGTTGGTTACAAGAATGTTCCGCTTCTATGGATTGAAATGGTGGATGTAAGTAAAATGATTGGATTTATATTTCCAGATTGGATAGCAGATATTTTGCCTGGAGAGTACCCTGTTCATTCTCAAGATGGAATTGTTAAACAAAACTTTAAAGGCAGTGTATTAAAATTTGTTACAGGTGATTTTAAATTATTTAAAGTTCCAGTTCCTTACGGACATATTTGGGATTCATTTTTAAGAGTATTATTGGGATTAATTTTTGGAATTATAATTGGAGTACCACTTGGTTTGTTTATGGGGCTAAACAGATTTGCAAAAGGATTTTTTGATCCATTGATTGAATTGTATAGACCTGTCCCACCATTAGCATGGGCACCTTTAATTATATCTGTGCTTGGAATTGATAATACTGGAAAAATATTTTTGCTATTCATGGTTTCATTATCAATTATGATTATATCTGCAAGAGCTGGGGCATCTGGCACTCAATTATCGAAAATTCATGCGGCTCATTCATTGGGAGCTTCAAAGAAACAAATCCTTAGATATGTTATTTTTCCTAATTCTTTGCCAGAAATCTTAACTGGTATACGGGTTGCTGTAGGTATGTGCTGGGGTACATTGGTTGCAGCTGAATTTTTGGCGGGTACCACAGGTATAGGTTTCGTTGAAAATGTTGCCAAAAAATACTTCCAATATGAGGTTATATGGATCACAATATTTATAATGGGAATGTTGGGTCTTTTATTTGATGTAACTCTTAGAAAAATAATAGATAAAACTATACCTTGGAGAGGCAAAGGTTAATCTAATTAATTAAAATTCCAATGCAAAAAAATAAATTATTAGAATGGTTAGGAGTAATTACTGCTATCATATATTCATTATTAGTTGCTTTAAATATTGGAGCTGAATTTATTGGTTTTACACTATTATTAATTTCAGCAATTTTAATTGGACTTTGGGCATACTTTGGAAAACATAGAGGGATTTTATTACTACAAATATTTTATGCTACCGCAGGAATAATTGGAATGTTTAGGTGGTTCTAATGAAAAAAGATCAATTAAAAAAATTATTAATAAAAATATTTATCAAATATAAATTAAGCAAAGAACATGCAAATATTTGTTCAGATGCTTTGGTTAATGCAGAACTAGTTGGTGCGCCTGGTCACGGTTTATCAAGATTAAAAATGTACTGTGATAGAATAAATAAAAAAGTAATAAATCCAAAACCTAAATTTAAATTTAAAAAAATTTCATCTTCTATTACTCAAATTGATGCAAATAATAGTATTGGATTTGTAGCTGCTGATATTGGAATAAAGAGAGCAATTGAGAGTGCAAGAAAAACTGGAATTGGTTTAGTTGGAATTAAAAACAGTGGTCATTATGGTTTGTCTGGATATTATGCAGAACAAGCGGTAAAAAAAAATTTCCTTTCTTTAATTTTTACTAACGCTCCACCTGCAATAGCACCTCACGGAGCTCTAAAAACTTTATTTGGAACAAATCCAATTTGTTTTGGAACTCCAACGGCATCAAAAATTCCATTCATATTAGATACATCTGTCTCAATGATTAACAGAGGAAAGATAAGAGTTGCAGCTAGAACTGGTTCAAAAATTCCTGAGGGCGTTGCATTAGATAAAAATGGTAATCCTACAACAGATGCAAAAAAAGCTTTAGAGGGCGTGCAATTACCTATAGCAGGTTTTAGAGGTTCAGGGCTTGCTTGGATGGTTGATATATTAAGCGGTGTTTTTACTGGAGGAAATCATGGTGGAAAAGTTAAAGATCCATTTGATGATTTTTCAGGACCTCAAAATATTGGTCACTTATTTATTGTTATAAGACCAAATTTATTTGTGAATAACTTTAATAGTAGAATTAAAGAAAACATTAAAAGAATTAAAAGATTGCCTAAACTCAAAGGTGTTAAAGAAATCATGTATCCAGGACAAAATAAATTTAATAGATATAAAAATAATATTACTAAAAAAATATTTATACCTGAAGCTATAAAAGGTGATATTGAAAAACTATTAAATTAAGTAGCAATAAAAAATAAAACAGCTACTACACCTAAAAATAATCCAGACAGAATTCTATTTTCAAATTTTTTATTATTCTCTTTTTTTTTAAGTCTATCTGTTAGTTTATTAATACAAATTTTATCTTTATTTTTCTTCGACTTGACCGAAGTAACTTTATTTAAATCTGTATTTGAAATTTTTGGATCAGACGACCTTATGTCTGATCCATTGGGGTCTAATTTAGAATTTATTAAAATCTTAGGGTTTAATTTTGTTAAGGTTTCAGTGCTCATTAAAATTTAAATTTTTTATATTAAGACAGAAAACGAATCTTCACTCAATAGTTGAGATGACCATATTAGGTTTTCTGAGTCTCTAACGGCCATTTTGAGTTAAATTAGACTCAATTTTAAAAAAATTAGACAGTTTTTTTAATTAGCAGCACGAAGAATATTGATGTGACAAACATAATCAGCGCATACGCTGCTGTTGGAACAAGATATACAATATTGTCAAAAAGGTTAGTTGATACAAAGACAGCTAAGGTTCCATTTTGAAGACCACACTCTAATGAAATACATTTTTGTTGGGATATACCGGTTGCAAAGTATTTAGCTACAAAAAATCCTACAATCATCATAGTTACATTTAAAATTAAAGCTATCAAACCTGCTCTACTTAAAAAACTTAAAATATTATCCCATTCCTCTATCCATATAGAGAGAAATACGATTACAAATAATAATATTGAAATTCTTTGAATAAGAATTGTTTTATTTACAATAAATTCTGTTGCAAATCTTCTTATCACCATACCTAAAACAACTGGGAGAGTAACTACAAGAAACATTTTTATTGAAATTGAGCTCATAGAAATATTTTTTGACAAATAATCAATATTTAATAAGTCAGCAGATTTAAAAACTATAAATGGAACTGTTATGATGCTAAGCAAGCTAATAATAGCAGTTAGTGAAATTGACAAAGCAACATCTCCATTGGCAAATTTAGTCATCACGTTTGATGTTACTCCTCCTGGAGCTGCTGCAATAATCATTACGCCTAGAGCAAGCTCTATTGGTGTGTTTAAAACTTTAATTAAAACAAATGCTATTATTGGAAGCAATATTAGTTGACAAATAAGACCTACAATAAAATCTTTTGGTTGTTTAACAACTCTTGTAAAATCTTTTATGGTAAGACCCAAACCTAACGCCAACATTATTAATGCTAATGCAATTGGTGCTATTTTTGTTACAACTTCCATAATTCTGACAATATCAAAAAATAAATGATATGTTAGTTTTTTTTAATTTTGATATATAAGATTTTGAATGCTTTCAGATAAACCTACAGTTTGCCCAAATAATTTACTCGATATAGCTCATCAAAAAAAAGGTATTAAAGTTGGTGTAGTTAACGCAGGTAAAACTTTGCCAATGCTTTCAATAATGGATTCGGTAAAAGAAAAACTAATAATTCCCGTTCTTATTGGAGATGAAAATGAAATAAAAAAATGTGCTGAGGATATCAAGTTTGATATTTCAGAGTATGAAATAATTCATGAACCAATCGAAAACAATACAGCGAAAATAGCAGCTAAACTTGCATCAGAAGAAAAAATAAAAATAATTGTAAAAGGTCATATCCACACTGACATTTTAATGAAAGAAGTTTTGAAAAGAGAGCACAATTTATTAGGCAAAACAAGGTTAAGTCATATTTGGCATATGACATTGGAAAAAGATGATAAGCCTTTAATAATTACAGATGGCGCTTTAAACGTTAATCCAAATTTAAAAACTAAAATTCATATTTTGAAAAATGTGATTGATTTTTGTCATCGTATAAAAATATCAAGACCAAAAATTTCAATATTATCAGCTACCGAAGAAGTTTTAGAAAGTATGCCAAGTTCAATGGAAGCTAAAGAGATTACTGAATTTGCAAAAAAGGAAAATTTAAATGCTGATATTTATGGACCTTTAGCATTTGATAACAGTATTTCCAAAAAATCTGCAGCAATAAAGGGTATAAAAAACCTAGTTGCTGGTGAAGCTGACGTTCTATTAGTTCCTAACGTGGAAACTGGCAATGCACTTGTAAAAATGATGATTTATTTTATGGGAGCGTGTGCTGCTGGTGTTGTGGTTGGTGGAAAAGTTCCAGTTGTAATTACAAGTAGATCAGATGATTCAACTGCAAGATTAGCATCAATAGCTGCCGCTGTTGTTGCTCTAGACTAAAAATTATCCTTCGATAAGTAAATAAAACAATATCTTTGTTGAAATGCTAATTTTAATGCATTAAATAACTTCATCAAAAAAAGGATCTTTAATGGCAATTCAATATTTAAAAAAATCTCCAAAAACTTCATCAACAGATGACAATAAGACTAGAGATATAGTACAAAAATTACTTAATGAGCTAGAAAATTCTAAAGAAGAAGGATGCAAAGAATTAACAAAAAAATTTGATAAATATGAAGGAGAAATAATTGTCTCTAAAGAAAAAATTGAAGAAATTAAAAAAAATTTAGATCAAAAGACCAAAGATGATGTGCAATTTTCTTACGATAGAGTAAGAAAGTTTGCTGAAGCTCAATTAAAAAATTATGGCCAAGACTTTGAAGTTGAGCTATCTGATGGTTTGTATGCTGGCCAAAAATTAGTTCCAGTAAATACAGCAGGATGTTATATTCCAGGAGGAAGATATGCTCATATAGCTTCAGCTGTAATGAGTGTAACAACTGCAAAGGTTGCTGGAGTAAAAAATGTCATTGCCTGTAGTCCTCCAAAGGCTGATATAGGAGCTCATCCTACTATTATTTATACTGCAGACTTGTGTGGAGCTGATGTGATTTTGAATTTAGGAGGTGTTCCTGCAATAGCAGCAATGACTTATGGTTTGTTTGGTAATGCACCTGCAGATATTCTTGTTGGACCAGGTAATCAGTTTGTTGCAGAAGCAAAAAGAATTTTGTTTGGAAGAGTTGGGATAGATTTATTTGCAGGTCCAACTGAAATTGGAATCATAGCAGATGAAACAGCGGATCCAGAAATTGTGGCGGTTGATTTAGTTGGACAAGCAGAACATGGTTACAATTCTCCATGCTGGTTGTACACAACAAGTAAAGATCTTGCTGAAAAAGTAATGAAAAGAGTTCCCGAATTAATTGCAGAACTGCCAGAAATTCCAAGAACAAATGCAGATGCAGCATGGAAAGATTATGGTGAAGTTATTCTATGTGATACTGATGAAGAAATGGTAAAAATTAGTGATGAATATGCTCCTGAACATCTTGAAGTACAAACAAAAAATTTAAAATGGTTTCATGAAAGATTAACAAATTATGGATCCTTGTTTGTTGGTGAAGAAACAACTGTTGCATATGGTGATAAATGTTCTGGAACAAATCATATTTTACCAACCAAAGGTGCTGGAAGATATACCGGAGGTTTATTTGTTGGAAAATTTATAAAGACTTTAAGTTTTCAAAGAATGACTAAAGAGTCTACTGAACTTGTTGGAGCTGCTGCTGCCAGAATTTCAAGATATGAAGGAATGGAAGCTCATGCAAGAACGGGTGATGTGAGACTTAAAAAATATGGTTACTCTAAGTAAAGTATTTTAAAATCTCTAAAACCACATAAACTGCAATAATACTCATTATTAAACAGACTATCCATTTAATAACTTTCCAAGCTTTTAGATTGTTGAGATATTTAGAAAAATAATTAGCCAGGTATCCTAAGAAAAAAAAGAACAGGAAAGATGCTAGAGAACCCCCTACTCCAAAAAAAATTTTATTAGCTAAAGAAAAGTTTTTAGAAAAATTTCCAAGGAAAAATACTGTATCAGAATACACATGAGGATTTAAATAAGTAAATGCAAGTGTTTTAAAAATTATTTTATTTCTATTTTCATCTGATCTATTTTTATTTAGATCAACAATTTCAAAGTTTTCATTAATTTTTGATGATATAAAATAAATTAAAAAAATTAATAAAAGGAAATTAAATATTAATTCAATTAAGTTGTTAAAATAATTACCAAAATATTCAAAAAGAAAAATTCCTAAAAAGATTAAAAACATATCTGAAACAGAACAAATTAAACAAATTAAAAATATGTATTGTTTTTTGATGCCTTGTTCGATTACAAATATATTTTGAGGTCCAATAGCTAAAATTAGGCTAAGACTTGTTAAAAAACCAATTATTAAAAAACTCATTTACTTTTTTTTTGAGCATTAATTATTGAAAAAATAATTAGAATTAAAAATGGAATACAAAGTAAATTTACTATTTTCCAACTAGTGATTGAAATTAATATTCCTGCTGATAAACTCGAAACAGCTGTTAAAGAAAAGACTACTAAATCATTAAATCCTTGAGCTTTAAATTTTTCTTCAGGCTTATAAGTTGTTACTAATAAACTTGTTCCTGATACAAATAAAAAATTCCATCCTATTCCTAAAAAAACTAATCCTGCAAAATAATTTAAATAAGACGGCTCAAAAAAACTCATTAAAATAGTAAAAATATAAAAAATGACCCCCACATACATTATTTTACTATAACCAAATTTTTTAATTAAATTACCAGTAACCAATGATGGTAAGAACATAGCCAAAACATGAAATTGCATAACTACTCCTAATTTATCTAAACTCAATTTATGAATAATATGCATACTAATCGGGGTTGCAGTCATTAAAAAAGCCATAACTACATATGCAAATGATGCTGAAGTTATCGCTTGTAGAAATTTTGGATCTGAAAGAAATTGAGAATAACTTCTAGTTTTAATATTTTCTTTTGAATAGTTAGAAACCTCATTTTTATTTTTAAAAAAGAATAAAAATAATGCCGGTATCAGAGTTAATATTGCCAACATTAAATAAGAACCTACATATAAATGATCGCTAATATAATTTTTTGTAGAATTGGCCAAACTAATTCCAATAAAAACTGAAACAATTCCTGCTAGTAATAAGATCGAAATAGCTTTAGGAGCTTTGTCTTTTTCTACACTTTCTGCAGCAGCAAATCGATATTGATGAACAAAAGCCATTCCTGCACCCAATACAAAACATGCAAAACAAAATATAATAAAACTTCCAATAAATATTGAGTAAGCGCCAATTAAAGAAGCTAATGAACTTCCTGCAGAAGCAAGCACAAATCCTAATCTTCGTCCGATCAGACTCATAATTTTTGCTGCAAAAATTGTAGATATGGCAATTCCTATTACATAAATAGATGGTGGCAGAGTAGATAAAGACTTAATTGTGGTTAATTGAGAGCCAATAATACCGCTTAAAAAAACAGTTACATTAGCTGCAGTAAAAGCAAATACTTGGCTTGAAACTAGTAAGAAAAGATTTCTATTCACAGAAGTTGTTAAACTCTTTTCTTCCCTTGTACAACTCTATCTAATATTAATGCTACAAATAAAATAGCTACTCCAGCTAAAATACCTTGACCAACATTTGCATATTGTAAAGCTTCTAATACATCTTGACCTAAACCTTTTGCACCAATAAGTGATGCAACAACAACCATTGCTAAACTTAACATTACAGTTTGATTTACTCCTGCTAAAATAGATGGAGTTGCCAAAGGTAGATCAACTTTTCTTAAAAGGTACCATTTAGATGCACCATAAGCTATCGCTGCTTCCCTTATTGTTTCAGGGACACCTCTTAAGCCTAATACTGTTAGTCTTACAACTGGAGTGCCTCCAAAAATCATTGTAATAATTACGGCAGCAACTTTTCCAGTTCCAAAAAAAGCAATTACTGGTATCATGAATACAAAAGCTGGCATCGTTTGCATAAAATCCATTATTGGACGTATCATTGAATAAAACCTTTGTCTTCTTGCACAAAAAATTCCAAGAGGAATACCAATTACAATGCTTAATACAGCTGCCGTACCAAGTAATGCCAAGGTTGTCATAGCTTTAACCCAGAAACCTAAAAATCCCATATAACATAAAAAACCTGCTGAATATATTGCAGCTCTTGGACCAGCAGCAAGTCCAGTTAAAGTTACTATTGTCGTTATAATTACTATCCAAGGAGTTTTCACAAATAATAATTCTAAAAAATCTAAAACAGATCTAATTCCAATTGTTATTGCTGTAAATAATGCGTCTCCTTTTAATACAGCATAATCAAAAATAGTTTCTACCCATTTAATTGATGTTAATCTTATATCTGGATGAGTTGGAAAATTATCCATAACAGTGATTAAACCAGGAAAACTATAATGGATAACTGAAAAAAACATTATCACTGATGCAAAAACTGTACTCGAAATAAAGTTTTTAGTTTGCATTCCAGGTTTAATTTTTTTGTCAGAAAGCCATTCTGAATATCTTTTTTCTAAAATTGAATTAGCTAGAATTCCTTGAACTATTTTAATTCCAATTAATAAAGATATTCCAAAAATTGTTATCCAAATAGCTGATGCTTCAATTCTTGCAACTTCATCGATGTATCCCTGCATTGCATCTTCTAAAGATTTAATATTTCTTTTATAAACTTCAACTTTATCTGGATTATTTGTAATTGCTGCCTCTAGTTGTTTGTTTCTAAAAGCAATTGTAGATTCTACTTGTTTAATTTTTTCAATTGCCTCTTTCGTTATATTACCAAACAAGCCTCTAATGATTTGAACTACACAAAATGTTTCAATAATTAAAAATGCTAATGCCCAATTCCATATATTTCTCATTCCAAACCAAATGGGCCCTAAAATTCCTGCAAATAAATTAAATGAGAAAGAAAAAGAAGGTTTACTCCCAATCTTTTGAAATTCTTTTATATAATATTTAGGATTTGATTTTACAAAATCTGTAATTAACTCAGATCTAGTAGGATTATTTATTTTATTATTCTCCATCACTTCCCTCAACCACTGCTCTTAAAAGATCAGATTGTGTGATCACACCAATACTTTTTTGATTATTATTCTTAACAAGTAATGGTTTCTGTTTTGACTTAGAAACCTCAATTAATTTATTTAGTAATTCATACTCATTAACACTTTGTACGTTCTCTT
>Ga0181575_10002843_pt1 | contig 12263 bp, 14 predicted proteins | sample 101ome_23_FD_145599 | JGI IMG/M metagenome (GOLD analysis project Ga0181575, IMG submission 145599) | Coastal salt marsh microbial communities from the Groves Creek Marsh, Skidaway Island, Georgia - 101411CT metaG (spades assembly) | ecosystem: Environmental > Aquatic > Marine > Intertidal zone... | reverse complement strand
TTTTCATTATTTTCTGCTCGCCGGTCCGTTGATGGGCAGCCCGTCACCCATGACGGTCAGGAAATACTCGAGTTCACGATAAGACTGACTCTGGTAAGGCAGACCTTCCGCACCGACCTGCTCGTTACATTCAACGAAGCGACGATGCAGCGGGCCGACTTCCTGCCACTTAAAACGGTAGGTGGGCCAGTGCGTGACGTGGCCGACTGACGCGCTCAGCACTTCCGCACGCAGCTGCATACCCGAAATCTGCATGTGGCAGTGCGAACAGGAGAAATTGAGTTGACCGCGTCGGCTGAAGTAATACTGCTTGCCCCGTTCATAGGCTGCCTTAGCCTCTGCCGGCACGTCGATATCAATGACCTCGTCGCGAGAGGCGTAAGCCATGTACGCGACGAGCGCCATCAGTTCTTCACTGTCCCAGGCGAGGGCTGCTTCACCATGAGCCTGTCGACACTGGTTGACGGCCATCTCAAGCGTCACAACCTCCCCGCCTTCAAACCGCGGATAGGTATGCTTCACCGCACCTGCGCCGGCAAAGCAGTCGGTGTAGTCAGCACCATCGGCAAAGGGTGTACTGAACAGAGTCTCACCCTCATCTACCGTAAACTCGTAGGGCGGGAACTCTTCCATCTCCTGCCATTGGGCCCGCTTGGCAGCATCCATCGCATAAGCACCATCGGCATGCGATTCGACAGGAATCGAAGGGAACCGCTTCTCATAAAAAGTCTGCATGGCCTCACGGTCGGCCGCAGGGTCAGTCCAGGCTGGCCCCGCAGTCAGCACCAGCAGCAACAATGTCAGCAGCCGCTGCATTACTTAAGCGTCACTTCGTTGGCGGAGGATTCACCAAGGTTATCTGTCCAGGCGATGCGAATCGTATCGCCACTTTTGGCTTCGGCCACCTTGAAGGCGAAGTAAGGATCTTTCGAGACTGAAGGGCCCCACTCGGCCGTCATGACAACTTCGTCATTGTGCTCGCAGACAACGGTTTCAATGTAGTGCGCCGGTACGACGTTGCCGTCAGCATCACGCCGGGTGCCGGTTTCCATCGGGTGCGGAATCAGTGATTTAACCGAAGCCACGCCATTCTTCACTTTTGCTCTGATTTTGATCTTCGCCATGATTAACCTCCGCAGCCCCCGATCGTGACTTTCACTTCTTTCTCGGTCATGTAGGCCTTACCTGCCGTTCGAACGACAACACGGGCTTTAGAACTCTCACCGATTTTTACCCGTGTCGAGACATCCGCCATGATCTTGGGCCCGATATCAAACACCGCTGACAGTGGGGTCGGGTTGCTGTCGATCAAAAGATAAATTTTCTCGACACCAGCGATATCGGTCGAAACCGTGACCGGCACAACCGCACCATTTTCAGCGATATCTGGGATTTTGAATTTGATCTGATCAGACATCTCAACGGCCATGTCACCGAGGAGATTCTTCAACACATCGTCCACGGAACTGGCCTTGAAAGCTTCTACTGCCCTGGCAAAAACGATCTTTGGCAACGCCAGCGCAACACTGGCGAGGCCGAACGCCTGCAGGAATTTTCTACGTTGCATCATTGCTAACCTCTCTTCTTGCTGTCGATTCACGGCTAGAGCGAGTGGATGTAATTCACCACCATCTCAAGCTCTTCCTCGGTAAATACGCCATGCCGGCCGTAGGGCGGCATGACTGATTCAGGATTCCTGATCGTTGCGTCCCAGATCTGTTCTTTCAGGACTTCCCTGTCAGGAAAGCGTTGTTTCATCATCATCAACGGTGGCGCAACCAGACCCGGCATCTCTCCGCCGACAATCATATGACAGGCAAGGCAGTTCCCCTTGTTGCGGTCAAAGGCCATGGCGCGGGCTTCCGCAAATTCATCGGCTTGCGCCTCGAGCGCGAGCATCAACGTCAGCACCAAGACAAATCTCATTGGCTCATCTCCAGCATGTATTCGACAGCGGCTTCGACCGCCTCATCAGTCAAGGCAGCGAAACCACCTTTAGGCGGCATATAGCCCTGCTCACCCTGATAGCCACTAATCGCATTGGCGATCAGCACGCTCGTGCCCCTGGCGCTGCGCGCAGTCCAGACAGCGGCGTCGCCGAGCACGGGCGCACCACCCAGGCCACTAACGTGGCACATCGCACATGCCTGGTCATAAGTTGCCTTGCCGACAGGTGCTGCACTGGCCACTTCGATCCTTGTCTCCTCGGCAGGTTTCGTTTCGACGATAGACGTAATCTCAATACTGGCCGGATTCTTACAATTTTTCATGCAGCGCGTGTTCGCGGTATCCGGCCGGGCGTCTCGTATAAAGTTACCCGCATTCGGCAGAACAACATCCTTGAAGGTTTCCCGGTCCAGCACAAAATCATCTTCCACCACTTCGTTCAGGTAAAGCACATAGGCTGTGATCGCATAAACCTCATCATCTGTCAGTGACTCGGGCTGGGTGTAGGGCATCGCACGATGGATGTAATCCCATAGCGTACTGACATAGGGCCAGTAGCTGCCGACAGTACGGTGAGGCCGGTCGTCTGTCAGCGAGCCTTCACCGCCGGCGAGTGCCGGGTAGCGTCCCACCGCTTCACCAAAACTGCCGTGACATTCAGCACATTTCTCTTCGTAGAGCGATTCACCATCTTCAACAGAGCCACCCCCTTCCGGCAGACCCTCGCCGTCAGGCCGGACATCAATATCCCAGCCAGCGATTTCTTCAGGCATTGCCGGCTTGCCGTAACCGTAGTAACCGGCGCGCTCTGCCAAAGCGCTTGCAGCCAGGCAGCTGAGCAACAGGGCGCTAAGTAATCTGGACATTCTGCACACTCCCATCCGGGTTAATCTTCCACGTGTGAATCGCATTCTTGTGGTAGATCGAGTTGGTACCGCGCGCTGCGCGCAGCTGCGTATAGGTTGGCTGCACATAGCCAGTTTCGTCGACAGCCCGGCTCTGCAGCATCAGCGGTGAACCGTCCCAATCCAGCTCAAGACCGAACCGCGTCAGGGACTTGGGCAGAACGACACTGGTAAAGCGAGCTTCTCGCCAGTTGATGCCGCCATCAAAAGACACATCGACATGTTTGACTTTGCCATTGCCAGACCAGGCAAGGCCCTCTACCCAGTACTTACCCTTGCCTTTCATCGGTTTCTCCGGCGAAGGACCGGTAATCACAGAATTACATTCCTGGACGTAGGTAAACTCGCGCGCGGTGCCGTCTGCCATGAGGTCGGTGTATTTCGAGGTTTCTTCGCGGTGATGCCAGGGCTTGTCGCCGATTTCGAGGCGGCGCAGCCACTTGACGCAGGTGTTGCCCTCCCAGCCGGGATTGATGAGGCGCACCGGGTAACCCTGCTCAGGTCGCAGCATTTCGCCATTCTGCGCATACACGATCATCGCGTCGTCCAGCGCCTTACCCATTGGGACACTGCGGCTCATGTGAGATCCATCTGCACCTTCCGCCAGAATCCAGGCGGCGCGTTTATCGACGCCAACCTCTTCCAGCAACGTGGACAGCATGACGCCGGTCCATTCACAACAGGACAGCATGCCGTGGGTAAACTGAACACCCTCCATCTGCGCACCGCGCCACTCCATACCACCGTTCGCCGGGCATTCGAGGAAGCGGATCTGGCTGGTCGAGGGGAACCGCATCAGGTCATCCATCGTCAAGGTGATGGGTCGCTCCACCATACCGTGGATCATGAGGCGATGCTGTGCCGGATCAATTTCAGGGACACCCGCGTGGTAGCGCTCGAACACCAGCCCGCTCGGGGTCACGATCCCTTTCAGATTGGCCAGCGGTGTGAAACTGATTGATGCGATGCGGTCAGCAGTCAGCCATTCCACGCTGCGACGCTGAACATTCGCTTCGAACCGTGAAGGCTGGCCGTAAGGGTTGGTCAGGACACCCGGCCCGAGCGATTTGGTCCAGGCAGGGACATTCGGCGGCAGGAAACTGTTGTCATCAGCCAGACCGATCTGGGCGGCAGCAGCGCCGCCGACCAGCCCCATCGAGCCCATCAGGAATCGACGCCTGTTCAGCTCGGACGTGTTTAAATCCTTGTTTTGTCGTGTTTGCTTATCATCCGGTGCGTTCATGTGCGTATAATTCACCCTGTTGAGTTGGCCCCTGTTCACCTGGTCTTTGGCGATGCGATGAGATTCAGGGTAGATGATATTTTTTGTATATTATAAAATTATTAAGTATTGATGCAACCAACTCTTTTAATTGGTCTTAAAATGAGAAAATCAGCCCATCAGGAATGGAGTGCCAATGGATCTTGAAACGATGCAGGCTTCTGCGACCCGGGCCAGTGACATGATGAAATTGCTGGGTCATCCACATCGCCTGATGATTTTGTGTGAACTGAAAATGGGTGAGAAAAGCGTGGGAGAGCTGTCGAAGAAAATCGGTATCGCCCAGTCGCCCCTCTCTCAGCATCTCGCACGCATGCGCTACGAGGACGTCGTCGAGTCGAGGCGTGATGCTCAGACCGTCTATTACTCTCTGAAAGAAGGAGAGGCCTCAAAATTGATTGAGTCAATGTACGCAATTTTCTGCGAGCCTAACCAGAACTAGCACAGCTCACTAGATTCCTTTGGTCAGCAACGCGAAAAGTACCTACCTACCAGCAACCGAGGGCAAAGTCATGAAAATGCACGGTGGCAAACTAGCAGCGCGCGCGCTGAAGCAGGCAGGCGTGGAATGTATATTCACGCTGAGTGGCGGTCACGTCATGGCTATTTACGATGGCTGCCTGGACGAAGGTATTCAGGTCATTGATGTCAGGCATGAACAGGCAGCGGTACACGCGGCTGACGCCTGGAGTCGACTCAACCCCGGCAAGATCGGCTGTGCGGTGCTCACTGCAGGCCCCGGCGTCACCGATGGTGTTACCGGTGTCGCCAATGCCTGGCGGGCAAACAGCCCGATCCTGGTTATCGGCGGCCAGGGTCCGTTCAACAACATGCGACGTGGTTCACTGCAAGAAATGGATCACGTCAGTCTGATGAAGCCGATCACAAAATGGGCCGATGCCTGCTACGACACAAGACGCATCCCTGACTACATCGAGATGGGAATTCGGCATGCCGTTTCCGGCAACCCGGGCCCGGCATTTCTCGAGATTCCGATGGATATCCTGAGCGGCGAAGTTGAAGTGGACCATGTCCGTTTCCCCGATATCCGCACGACCCCCCCAGTGCTGTCACCCGACACCGCCAGCTTGGAGGCGGCACTCGAAATTCTGCAGCAGGCAGAGCGCCCGGTGATGATGGCAGGCACCAGTGTTAAATGGTCGAATGCTTCGAGCAGTATCCAGGCCTTTGTTGAGAAGACGCACATCCCGACGTTCGTCAACGGCATGGGCCGGGGTACAATCAAACCCGGCACACCGGAACTGTTGAATCGCGTCCGCAAGGAAGCCATGCAGCAGTGCGATGTGTTTGTCTGCGCCGGCGTTCTGCTGGATTTCCGGCTGGCCTTTGGTCGCTCCATCCCGGCGGATGCCAAGATCATCCAGTTTGACATCGAAAACGAACTGATCGGCACCAATCGCTCTGCAGATGCTTTTGTCGTCGGCAACCTGAACAGCAGTTTCCGCGGCATGAGCGAGGCGATTGATGCCGCGGGCGCAAATCTGGATTTCAGTGAATGGCGTGATCAATTGAGTGCCCGCGAAACAGAACTCGAGGCCGACTTCTCGGTCCAGCTCAACTCAGATGAAGTACCGATTGATCCGCTCCGGCTGTGTCGCGAGGTCCGGGACTTTGTTGCCGACAAGGATGTAATTCTGATTGGCGATGGCGGAGACATCGTCGCCCAGGCCTCGAAAGTGCTACCCGTACCAGAGGAAAACTGCTGGATGGACCCAGGTCCGCTGGGAACCCTGGGCGTCGGCATGCCGTTTGCCCTCGCAGCGCAACTCGCGAAACCCGATAAGCGCGTCCTGATTATCTATGGTGACGGCAGTTTCGGCCTGAACGGTTTCGAATACGACACGGCCGTGCGATTCGACCTGCCGATTGTCGGCATCGTCGGTGTCGATGGTGCCTGGGGCCAGATGATCAGACCGCAGGCTGCCATTTACGGTGCCAATCGCGTGGTAGCAACCAAGCTCAACTTTACCCGCTACGACAAGATCGTCGAGGCCATGGGTGGCCACGGAGAGTACTGCGAGAAACCAGAAGAAATCGGGCCAGCGCTGGAACGGGCCTTTGCCTCAGGCAAGCCCGCCCTGGTTAACGTCGTGATCCGCCAGGACGTAGAAACCGGCATGAAGGGCTCAACCTACACCTGAACCGATCACTGCGGTTCAGGGGGTTGGCGATCGGGGCATGTCAGTTACCGAGCGAGGAATAATATTCCGCGATATTTTCAATGTCCTGGTCATTCAGCATGTTGACCATGGGCGCCATCGACGGATCCCTGCGAGTGCCGTCTTTAAACGCGTTGATCTGTTTGATCAGATAGCCTTTTTTCTGACCCGCGAGGTTCGGCCAGATGTCAGCGGGTGAAATGCCCTGCGTACCATGGCACGCTGCACAGATCTGGGCTTTCGCCTTCCCTGCTTCGGCATCACCGGCCAGGACTGGTGCTGCCAGTGTGAATGCCACGACCAAGAAAAAATATCGCATACAACTCTCCAGATTGCTCAATCGTTGCCGTGAAGCGCTACTTCAACGGCGGAATTCATCTTAATGAAGTTACATGACCTCAGCCTGAACGCTGTTCGACCGGGCTGGTTTTCCTCGTCAGTTCATCCTGCCAGATCAAAGATCTTGCCGGGGTTGAGAATCCCTTTCGGATCCAGTGCCAGCTTCATGCGCCGCATCAGCTCGATTTCCGTTTGCGAGCGGGAAACGTCAAGCCACGCTTTTTTCTCGAGGCCAACGCCATGTTCCGCCGAGACAGACCCTGAGACCTCTGCCAATGGTTCATATACGCAGGCTTCGACATCATAGCGCAGGCTGTTATCGCCTTCACCGGTGGCAACGATGAAATGCAGATTACCATCACCCATATGCCCCAGCGTGAAGTTCTGCACGTTCGGGAAACGTTCCTCCAGTCGCTGGTTTACCTCGCCGACATAATCCACCATATCTGAAATTCGCAGGCTGACATCGAAGGTGAAAGTCGGTGAAAACTGCATCATCTGGCCAACGTCGTCACGCAACGCCCAGAGCTGCAGACGCTGAGCCTCCGACTGGGCAATTACGGCATCTATGATGAGTGACTGATCCCAGGCATCAGCCAGGATAGCTTCGGCCTGCGCTGCATCGGAACCAATAGCCTCGATCAGCACATAGTAGGGATAGTCCTGCGACATCGGCGGTGAATTCAAAGCGGGCGGCGTCGTGACGAGGCGGTAGAAATTGTTCCACATGAGCTCGAAAGCTGAGAGCGTGCCACCCAGAGCGCTGTCGAGGTGCTTCAGCAGAAGCGGCAGTTTGTCGAATTCATCCACCGCAACCAGCAACGTGGCACGCTCTCTGGGCGCTTCGCGGAGCCGCAGCACAGCACGAGTGACAATGCCAAGGCTGCCCTCACTGCCGATAAACAGGTGCTTCAAATCGTAGCCCGCATTGTTTTTGATCATTTGGTTCATAGACGAGACTACGGTACCGTCAGCCAGCACGGCTTCAACACCCAGCACCATGTCACGGGTCATGCCATAGCGGATCACACGATTACCGCCCGCATTGGTCGAGATATTGCCGCCAATGGTACAACTGCCACGCCCACCCAGGTCGAGTGGGAACATCAGGTCGTGCTTCTCCACCTCTTCCTGCAGGGTCTGCAGGATCACACCACTCTGGACAATGACTGTACGGTCAGTTGGATTGACCTCTTCAATCTGGTTCATACGCTCAAGTGATATAGCCACTTCTGCCGGAGTCGTCACAGTACTCTGGACCAGGCCTGTTAAACCGCCATGGGGCACAATAGGCTGGCCAAATTCATGGCAGAGCTTGAGCGCAGCACTCACCTCCTCGGTGGTCCGAGGTCGCACGATGGCTTTCGCCTTCACCGTGGATCGGCTGAAAAAACCAGCCTGCCGCTCACTCACTGCCTCGCCCGTCAACACGGTGTCGGCACCAAGGGCCTCGATCAACGCAGTCACAATCTCTGTCATCCTATCTCGCTCCTGTCTTGCGGGGTGCTGCCGAAACCTCCAGCCTACCAGCTCACCTGAATCACGGGAACTACTGCCTCGTTAACACCTTACTTAATCTTTCCCCGAATCTAACGGCTTCACCTATAATGACGCGCCATGAGAAGTGACGAACACCTAAAAGCAAATTTCGTCGGCGTTGAGGGCAGCATCAACCTGCGCGACTTTGGTGGCTATGTCACTGTAGACGGCGCGCGCGTCCGACGCGGCCTGCTGTTCCGCTGCGGCAGCCTGAACCACATCCCGGCACAAGCCTTTGAGGACTTCGCCGCCCTCGACGTCGGCGTCATCTGTGACCTGCGCAGCCATGAGGAGGCTGAGGAGTCACCTACCCCGGCAACTCCTCCCTTCGACTGCCGAGTACATATACCTATCTGGCCTGGCAGTTCGTTTCAGTTCCAGGAGTCCGTCAAAGAGGCGCCGCCCTCACTTGAAGATTTCATCGATTTCATGCGGCGCATTACCCGCGAGATCGCCCGGGACCATGTCGCTTCCTACAAACAACTGATGCGAGAACTGGTGAATACTGAACGAGGCTTCCTGCTGCACTGTTCCGCCGGCAAGGACAGAACGGGTTTTGGTGCAGCGATCATTCTCAGCCTGCTTGGCGTCAATCGTGAAACCATCTTTCACGATTACCTGATCAGCAATCAGGCGACAGAACTGGCCGAACGCATGAAAGAAAAGATGGCTGAGCGTGCCGCGGCCGAGGGGATGACCTTGCCCATGAGCGAGGACATTCTCGAGGTTTTCGCCGGTGTTCGGGAAGAATACCTGCACGGCGCATTCGATGAAATCGATCAGCACTACGGCGGCATCCGCGGCTACTTCGAGGCGGTAGGCATCACCACGGCTGATGAAACTCACCTGCGGGAACGGCTACTCGAAGCGTAACCTGTCAAAGTCCTCGGTGATGAGTATCGCCGGCTGTTGCGCAAGAAATACACCGTAAGTCCGGCGCATGATCTGAGCCGTCTCCTCCCGGATATCCATTACCTCACGATAGCTGCCACGGGCCGAATTTCGCAGCACCTCACCCATACCCACATGTTCTGATATCAACTCATTGAAGAGCACGTCAGGCAATCGCCCAGGATTGATCAGGCTCTGGGCCTCGGCATAGGCAACGCCCGTTTCTGCGCCAAGCAGGGCTACCCGCCTGAAAAAGGCTGCCTGGCCAGCAAGCAGGCCCAGCATGGGCAGATCCTGTGGCATCTGATACATCGACTGGCCTTGCGTCTGTACCGCAATCTGTTCGTTGAAGTAGGCGGACAAGAGGTAGGTCACCGTACCATCTGCGACCAGCAATGCCCGCAGGAACGGTGCGAGGTCAGGGTAGGCGGCGAGTGCGTCTCTTTTATCCTCATTCTCACCTGGCGAAATCGTCTGCAGGTAATTGAGATGCTCGCTGAAAGCTGTAGTATCCATCGTCATGGCGCGCGAATCTGACCACCAAACCGACGGGAAATCAACCTCCCTCAAGCAACGCACATTGATGTTGTTTGCCCTGCCGGAATACGCGGTCTACCTCGCCTCAATTCCCGTGGGACTATACCTGCCGTTTGTTTATTCGAGGGACCTCGGACTCTCGCTGACTGAGGTGGGTATCATCCTGATGCTGGCGCGAGTCACGGACGTCGTCACAGATCCCCTCATCGGACACCTGAGTGACCGGACGCCCGGCAAGTTCGGCCGCCGCAAGCCCTGGATCGCTGGCGGCGCCCTGCTGATGATGATCTCGGCTTTCCAGCTGTTTAACCCAACGGTATTGAACGACCTCCCCATTACGAACTGGCATCTCCTGATCTGGTCCGTCCTGCTCTGGCTGGGCTGGACCATGATCAATATCCCTTACTATGCCTGGGGTGCCGAACTCTCCGATGACTACTACGAGCGCACCCGCATCACCGGCTGGCGCCAGGCTTTCGGTTTCCTGGGTAATGTCAGCGTCCTCGCCGTACCCGTAGTCGCCGGTGAAATAACTGGCTACGGCAGCATGCCGCGAGAAGGACTGACGATTATCGGCTCAATGGCGCTGATCGCGCTGCCCGTGCTGATCACCATCACCTTGTGGCGCGTTCCTGAACGGGAAGCTTATCCCCGGCCGAAAGCGCCCGTTCTAAAGCATGCCAAAATCATGTTCAAGAACGGTTCTTTCATGCTCCTGTTCTTCGGCTTCATGCTGATGTCGCTTGGCACCGGTTGGGGTTCCGCAACCTTCATGCTGTTCGCGACCTACGTCGTCGAGGCGGAAGGCCAGACTCAGGCGATCCTGCTGGGCTATTTCGGCGCCAACATCCTGGCTCTGCCAATCTGGGTTGCGATTGCCGATCGCGTCGGCAAGAAACCGACCTGGATTGCCGGCGGGATTCTGTTTGTGATTGTCACGCCGTCTTTCCTCCTGCTGGACGGCGGCAACCTGCTGGGCTTTTTCCTTTGCCTGGCCTGCTACGGCATCGCGGGGGGTAACTTTGGCGCCATGTCCATGTCGATGAAAGCTGACGTCATCGAAATAGCATCCAGACGGACCAGTGAGAATGTGGCTGGCTCCTACATCGCTGTCTGGTCCCTCGGGCAGAAGATGGTGACAGCCCTGGCGCTGGGTCTCGCCCTGCCTATGTTGGAGCTACTGGGGTTCGACCCTAATGGCAATAACGGACCTGAAGAAGTCAAAATGCTGGCCTACGTCTACGTCCTGCCACCATGGCTGTTCTACGCTGCGGCAGTCCTGATCATCTGGCGCTATCCGATCACGTCGGCACGCTTAAAGCGTATCCGCGACGCCTTTGATCGAAGGGACGCGCGCCGCGACCCAGCTAGCCCGCCGCAGGTAGTTTGAGCAGCATCTTGCCGAGGTTTTTCCCTTCATAGAGCTGGCGGAAGGCCTCACCAAACTGATCAACCCCGCCCTCAAGTTCATGACACGGCAGTTTCAATTCACCCTTTGCAATCCAGCGTGACATGCGCTCACGCGCCTCGGCGTAACGGTCCGCGTAATCAAAGACGACAAATCCCTGCAATCTGGCCCGCATGGTGCCCAGCCAGATGTAATTAGCCGGCCCTTTCATTTCGGCCTCTGAGTACTGGGATGTTGAACCACAGAGCAGGACAACGCCATGCATGCCGATCAGTTTCAAGCTCTGATCCAGGACATCTCCACCAACATTGTCGAAAATGATATCGAGTCGATCCGGCGCTGCCGCTGCCAACTGCTCAAACCAGTCGTCGTCTTTGTAGTTGATAGCAACATCGAACCCCAGCTCTTCCGTCAGCCAGCGACACTTCTCTTTCGAGCCCGTCAGACCAATGACTGTCGCGCCGGCGAGTCGACAGAGCTGGCCGGCCATTGAGCCGACAGCACCGGCTGCACCATTAATCAGGACTGTTTGGCCTGGCTGCGGTTTACACTCGTCGATAACCGCAAAATAAGCTGTCAACCCGGAATTACCAAAGCCACCAAGCCAGGCACCAAGTGGCGCCTGGGCGAGGTCACAGCGTTCAAGGCCCTCACCGTTGCTGATCGCGTGAGACTGCACACCCAACGAACCCGACACATAATCACCGACCGCAAAGCCATCATGGCGTGACTCAATCACCTGCCCTGCAATGGAACCATGAACGGGGTCTCCTGGTCTGACACGAAACAGGAACTCATCGCTGTCCCGGGTGATGAGTCTCAAAGCCGCATCAAGGCCGACAAAATGGGATTCGACCAGCAGTTCGCCCTCCTCCAGTTGGGGCAGCGTTTCTTCTCTTACTTCAAAGTCATCGGGGCCTGCCAGGCCATCGGGCACCTGTTTCAGAAAGAGTCTTTGATTGGTTTTTTCGTTCTGACCGTCGTTCATCACTTAACTCCCATCGGAAATAAAAAAGGGCGAGTGCAAGCACCCGCCCTTTGTCGAAGCACCTTCGTTCTTTATTCGAACCGCATACCGAATTCCACGCCCCAGAGTGCGGGTGCACCATACTGCGTGAAGTTCCACAGGCCGCCCACCGAGTTAGCAGACACGCGATACTCCTCGTCAGTAATATTCTTACCGAACACTGTCGCGTAGTACTTCTCGTCTGGGCTGGTGTAGGTCAAATTGACAT
>Ga0181575_10002839_pt1 | contig 12270 bp, 9 predicted proteins | sample 101ome_23_FD_145599 | JGI IMG/M metagenome (GOLD analysis project Ga0181575, IMG submission 145599) | Coastal salt marsh microbial communities from the Groves Creek Marsh, Skidaway Island, Georgia - 101411CT metaG (spades assembly) | ecosystem: Environmental > Aquatic > Marine > Intertidal zone... | reverse complement strand
GATATCACCGCCGCTTTCCCGGAAAAACAGGTTATCCATGCGGTAGTCGCCGTGAATGATGGTGCGGGGTGTGGAATTCATCCAGTTCTGCGCGCCGGCAAGACCCGCCATGTAGGCTGACTTGGCGTTGCTTAAAGCGGGTGTCAGTTCGTCAGCGAAGAGGTCAATGAAACTGTCCCACGAAGCTTCCGTGCCGGCGGAGAGGCCCTCGGACATGACGGAAGGATAATTGTTGGGCAGCCACTCCCAGTCGCCGTCATCCACCTGGTTCCAGAAGGCGCCGTGCAGATCAGCCAGGGCCTGCATGATCGTTCGGGCCCGCGGCAGTGTGGTGCCGGCGACCTGATCGCCCAGATCCCAGTCACCTAGATCCTCGAGCACAAGGATAAAGTTGTCAGGGCCATCGGTTTCGGCAAGGTAGGTTTGCGGCGTTCGCATCGGCGTGCCGCCGGCCGCCTGGCGATAAAATTCTACCTCGCGCCGGAAGTTGTCGAACTGCACGGCAATCTCGCGATTCTGCAGAATTTCGGTCGGCAGTTTGACGATAACGGAGGCCGGGCCAGTGCCCTCGCGGTAAGTCAGGTGCACCCGGCGAACGATGCTCATCATACCGGCACCGACGCCGACGGGCTCCTGCTGAGCTTCGCTGACGACGACCGGCGTATCAGGCTTTGACAGCAGGTCAGAAAAATACGCCGGGGTCAGCGCGGCGGGGCTGTCAGGCACATTCATACACTTCTCCTCTCAGCTTCTTCAGAGCGTTACTGGGGTTTGGTTCAAGCGGCCGGCGCAGCGATGCTCGCCGCCTCGGCGGACTTGCCGGTCGATGGTTGCGCCGCGACTTGTCTGCCGACGACTAGATAGAAAGCAGGCAGCACGAACAGGGTGAACAAGGTGCCAACCAGCATGCCGGCGGCAATCATCAGGCCAATCGCAATACGTGAATTAGCACCCGCGCCGAAGGCCAGCAGCAGCGGTACCACGCCCAGTACGGTCGCGAAGGTGGTCATCAGGATCGGGCGCAGGCGCAGTGCAGCGGCTTCAAGCACCGCCTGGTAGCGGTCCATGTTCTCTTCGAGCTGCAGTTTGTTGGCAAAGTCGACAATCAGGATGCCATGCTTGCTGATCAGTCCGATCAGCGTCAGCAGCCCCACCTGGGTGTAGATGTTGAGTGTGGTCCAGCCCAGCACGATGGGTACCAGCGCCCCAAAGATCGACAGGGGCACGCTGATCAGGACGATGAAAGGATCGCGGAAGCTGTTGAACTGTGCCGCCAGCACCAGGTATATGAAGACGAGTGAAGTGGCGAACAGCAGCAGGAAGCCCTGGCTTTCCTGCATGAAGCGCAGGGACTCGCCCTGGTAGCCGGCACGATAACCGCTGGGTGCGACTTCGTAGAGTGTCTGTTCCAGAAACTCGAGCCCCGCACCCAGACTATTGGGGGGCATTACGAAGCCTTCGATCATGACGCTGTTAAGTTGCTGATGCTGATTCAGGACGTTAGGTTCGACCCGTTTACTGATAGTGATGACCGTGCTCAGTGGTACCAGATCACCACTGGCAGTCCGAATGTAATAGCGCTCCAGCCATTCTTTCGTGAGTCTGAAACCCTGCGCCGCCTGAGGGATCACTTTGTAGCTGCGACCCTCGATTGAAAATCGGTTAGTTTCAGCTTCACCCAGCATAATCTGCAGGGTCTCGCCGATGTCACGCATAGAGATGCCGAGGCGCGAGGCCAGTTCCCGGTCGATCGCGACAGAGATTTCGGGCCTGGAGTAGCGCAGGTCCTTGCGGACAAAGGCAAACATGCCGGACTGCCGGGCCTGGCTCAGTACTTCCTCGGCTACCCGGTCGAGTTCATGGTAGTCAGCGGTGGACGAGATGATGAACTGAATCGGCATGCCTGAGCTCGCGCCTGGCAGACCGCCACCGGCAAAAGTAAAGACCTGCAGGCCGCTTATCTTGTCGTACTTCTGCTGCAGCTCCTGGCGGATCTCCTCGAGCGTGCGCTCGCGTTCTGCCCAGTCCACCAGCTCCACGCCGCCGAATACGGAAGTCGGTGAATTCACCTGCCAGGAGTGGCTTGCCTCCGGGATTGTCTTCCAGGCGTCCACCATTTCGTCGAGAAAGTAGGTGGTGTATTCAAGGCTGCTGTAATCAGGCGGCACCGCGACCGCGAAGATGCTGCCGCTGTCCTCTTTCGGCGCCAGTTCCTGCTGCGCCAGCATGTAGAAGACCGGCAGGCTCAGAAATATGCCAAAGGCGAACAGCATGACGGCTCCGCGGCTGCGGAGTGCTTTGTCGAGCAACCGCATATAAGCATCGTGCAGGTGTTTGAACTGAGCATCGAGCCAATCGGCGACGCGACCCTGGTGATCATGGTCTACCAACAGGTAGGCGCACATCATCGGTGACAGTACAAGGGCAATGAAACCCGAGACGACGACAGCCCCGGCCAGGGTCAGGGCGAATTCGCTGAACAACACACCGGTCAGACCGCCCAGGAAACCGATGGGCAGGTAAACCGCGACCAGTGTTAAGGTCATTGCCACCACCGGCATTGCAACCTGGCGGGCGCCAACGAGGGCAGCCTCGAGCGGCTGCTTACCATCCTCAATATGCCGATGTACATTTTCAACGACAACGATGGCGTCATCCACGACGAGGCCAATCGCTATCACCATCGCCAGCAGGGTCAGCAGGTTGATGGAGAACCCCATCATCCAGATCAGAAACAAGACGCCAATCAGAGACAGGGGAATGGCGATAATCGGAATGGCGACGACGCGCAGGGAGCCCAGGAACAGGAGGATCACCAGGATAACAATGACCGATGCCTCCACCAGGGTGCGGGCCACTTCCTTCAGTGCCTCGCTGATGTACTTCGAAAGATCGGAGTCCAGGAAGATCTCAAGGTCAGCTGGCAGTTGCCTCTGCAACTCCTCGATCTTGGCATGGACACCGGCCGCCGCCTCAAGCGGGTTGGCATCCGGCGCTGGCTCGATGGCAATAAAAACAGTTTCTTCGCCGCTGGAGTAGACTGCGAAATCGTAAGTCGAACTCGCCAGCTCAATGTCTGCGACATCACCGAGGGTGACGCGCTGGTCGCCTTCCTGGCGTACCACGATGCTGGCGAATTCTGCCGGGTCCTGAACATCGGTCTCTGCATCGACGCTGGCCCTGACCAGCTCACCCCGCGTTGTGCCCGCTGCCGAAATGAAGTTGTCACGGCGGATCGCAGCATTGATGTCGGTCGCGGTGACGCCGAAAGCCGCCATCTTGGCTGGATTGAGCCAGATACGGTTGGCGAAGAGTCCGCTCCCCAGCAGGCGTGCCTCGCCGACGCCGTCGACCGTGTTCAGCACTGGCAAAATCGAGCGTGATGCATAGTCTGCGCGCTGTTGCACCGACATCTGGTCCGACAGCAGCGCGAGGTACATCATGGCGTCGCCACCGGTGCGGTTGGTGACGACGGGGTCCTCGACCTCGCGCGGCAATTCAAACCGCGCCTCGTTAACTTTGGTGATAACCTCGCTCATGACGTCTGTCGAATTCTCGCCGAGGCGGACATGCACCTGGATTTCCGCGGAGCCTGGATTGCTCTCTGATGTAATGAATTCAACACCCTTGGCAGCAGCGATCCGGCGCTGCAGTGGTGTTGTCACAAAACCCTGCACGGTGCGTGCGCTGGCGCCGGGATAGGCGGCTTGAACGAAAATGACACTCTTTTCGACTTCGGGGTATTCACGCAGCTGCAGGTCGCTCGCAGACTGCAGACCAAGCAGCAGCATGACGGCGCTCAGGACGATGGCGAGCACGGGTCGATTGATGAACGTGTCGGTGAAGTTCATGTCAGTCAGGCCTACAGGGCGACGCTGTCGTCAATGACGACACGGACACCGCGAAACAGCTTATTCTGGCCAACACTGACGATCTCCTCGCCAGCGTCGAGACCTTCGAGTATGGCGACCTGGCCATTCCTGACAGCCCCGGTTTTAACGACCCGTGAGACAGCGGTCTTGTCCCCGGTGTCGGTGTCCTCAACCACGTAAACCGTATCACCCTGCAGGGCATAAGTGAGCGCGGTTTCCGGTACCGTCACGACCTGGCGGACATCGCCGAGATCAATCTCGAGCCGGGCGAACATGCCGGGCAGAAGTCCGGTTGCCGGCGCCAGCCTGGCGCGCAGCAGAATATTGCGGGTCGAGGGGTCGATTTTGGAATCAATTGCTGCGACCTCAGCCCCGAACAACTGCTCGGGGAAAGCATCGACAGCGACGTCAATTTCCTGGCCAACGGCCAGCATCGGCGCATACCGGGCCGGTACGTTGAAGTCGATCTCGAGTTCGCTGTGATCCTGCAGGTTGGCGATCACAGTCCCTGGGGAGACATAGTCGCCGACATCAATTCTGAGGATGCCGAGGCGGCCGGAAAAGGGCGCCGCAATGCGCTTGTTATCGAGTCTTGCCTCGGTCTCGGCAAGCTGGGCGCTGGCGCGCTGCAGGTCGGCACGTGACTGATCGAACTGCGATTGAGGAATTGATTTCTGCTGAATCAGCTGGCTGTCACGTTTGAACAGGATCTCTGCCAGTTCCAGGCTGGCGATCTGGTTGCGTCGGCTGGCCTGTTCCACCTCGTCGTTCAGAACCACCAGCAGCTGGCCGGCTTCAACCTCGTCACCGGAATCAAAGCGAATCTCGGTCACCTCGCCGCTGGTCTCTGAGGTCAGCTCAACGCCGCGCACGGCCTGGATGGTGCCAACGGTATTCAGGACCTGATCCCACTCGGTCAGCATCGCCGTGGAAGTGGCGATGGTCACCGGCGGCGGTGAGAAATCCATCGATGCTAGTTTGCTGAAGCGCATGTACAGATAGCCGCCGATGCTGCCGAAAATGACGGTCAGCAACACTATGGCGATCAGGTAGGCTCTCATAAGCGGGCCATATCTCTTTCCCGAGCGAACGCACCTTTTACTATCTATCGCCCGTCAGGGCAATGCGCATACTTCGCCGGATTCCGTTATGATCCGCAGAAAAAAGGAGGGGCCGGGATGCCAAAAATCGGATTGAAGCAGCAACTGAAGCTGGCAGCGGCGAGTCTGCTTGTGTCGTCGACCATTGCGCTTGCGGAGAGTGAGCCTTATTCAAAGCCGACCCAAAGTCATTACCCGAAGAATCTCTACTGGGGTGATACACACCTGCATACCCGCAACTCCGCGGATGCCTACTCGCTGGGTAACATGAACCTGACCCCGGCAGATGCATTCCGATTTGCCCGCGGTGCCCGGCTCGTCGCCCATAACGGCATGCCGGTGCAGTTGCGCCGGCCACTGGATTTTCTGGTCGTTTCGGATCACTCGGAGTATCTCGGTGGTTACTATCGCCACGGCGTGAAAGACCCGTTGGTGACTGACAACGAGGTAGGCCGGCAGTGGCAGACCTTCATCGACAGTGGTGACGTGGTATCCCTGATGGGGGCTTTCACCGGCAGCATGTCGAATCCTGATGAGCATCCGCCATTCCCTTACGAAACCCGTCTGCGGATCTGGCAGGACGTGGCCACTACGGCGGATGAACACAACATTCCTGGTCAGTTTACCGCCTTCAGTGGCTATGAATGGACTTCAATGATTGACGGCAACAACCTGCACCGTGTTGTAGTTTACAAAGACGGGGCCGACAAGGTGGGGCAGATCCCGCCGTTTTCCGGTCAGGACAGCCTTGACCCGCGTGAGCTCTGGAAGGCCCTGGCTCGTTATGAGGCCGAGACTGGCGGTGAGGTCATGGCCATTGCCCACAACGGTAACCTCTCGAACGGCATGATGTTTCCCGACAAGACGGTCGATGGTAACCCGATTGACCTTGCCTATGCAGAAGTACGCTCACGCTGGGAGCCGGTTTATGAGGTTACCCAGGTGAAGGGTGACGGCGAAGCGCACCCGACCCTGTCGCCTGACGATGAATTCGCAGATTTCGAAAACTGGGATTGGGACAACATCGGCCGGACAGCGACGAAAGAAGACTGGATGCTGCCGCATGAGTATGCCCGAGGTGCTTTGAAACTGGGTCTGATGTTCGAGCAGAAACTCGGCGTCAATCCGTTCAAGTTCGGTTTGATCGGCTCAACCGACGGCCACAACACTTTTGCTACCATGGAAGAAGATAACTTCTTTGGTAAGTTCCCGGAGTCAGAACCCGGCACAAGCCGGCTCGAAAACGCCATGGCAGGAGATCAGCTCTGGAAGAACTGGAACATTGTTGCTTCGGGTTATGCGGCAGTCTGGGCGCGTGAGAACACCCGTGCGGCTATCTTCGAGGCCATGCAGCGACGTGAGGTCTATGCCACCACCGGGTCTCGAATTCAGGTGCGGTTTTTCGGCGGCTGGGGCTACAACACTGACGATGTGAATAAACCGGGGTACCTCGATGTCGCCTACGCTGGCGGCGTGCCTATGGGCGGTGACCTGACAGCAGCGCCCGGGGAAGACGCACCAAGGTTCATTGTCGCAGCGGCGAAAGACCCGGATGGTGCCAATCTCGATCGTGTGCAGATCATCAAGGGCTGGCAGGCGGCCGATGGTTCCCTTCAGGAAAAGGTCTATGACGTTGCCTGGTCAGGCGATCGCCAACCCGATGACAACACCGGCAAGCTGCTGCCAGTGGGGTCAACCGTGGATGTGGAGTCGGCGACCTTTACTAATACGATTGGCGCAACGGACCTCGCTGTGGTCTGGACCGATCCTGATTTCGATCCGGCGCAGCGAGCCTTCTATTACGCCCGCGTGATCGAGATCCCACGACCGCGCTGGTCAACCCATGATGCAGCCTATTTCGGGCTGGAACTGCCTGAAGGTATTACCCTGACCGTTCAGGATCGTGCCTACACATCGCCGATCTGGTACACCCCTTGAACCTGGCCTGGCTCTTTAGAGAGCCACTGGCCCTGTTCCTGTTGCTGGGGGCAGGTCTGTTTGCCCTGGAGGTCGTGCGTGACGGGCAGGCGCAGCGGACAATTGTCGTCGATGAAGCAGTACTGCTTGGCTACATTGAGCACCAGACGGGTCGGTATGACCGTGCGGCGACTGAATCGAGGCTGCAGGCGATGAGCCTGGCCGATAGAAACCAGCTCATCAGCGACTACATTCGCGAGGAAGCGCTGCATCGCGAGGCACTCGCTCGAGGTTTCGACCAGGAAGACTACGTGATTCGCCGGCGCCTGGCGCAGAAGGTTGAATTCATGGCGGAGGCCGCCGCGAAAGAAATCGAGGCACCGGCAGAAGCCGACCTGCTGGCTTATTTTGACGCCAACAAACGCCGATATACCCGGCCACCGCGACTGACCTTCACTCACGTCTATCTGCGCGACGCCGCGGCCGGGTCGGCAGAGGCGCTGCTCGCTGAGCTTGATCGCCAGTCCGTAAAGGCCGCCGCAGCCGGCCGGTTCGGTGACCGCTTTGCCTATTTCCTGAATTACGTCGACCGCGACCAGGCATTCGTTGCCAGCCATTTTGGTGAAGATATGGCTGCCCAACTGTTTGCTGCGGATGCCGGGGATACCTGGATTGGCCCGTTTGAATCAACGCATGGGACTCATCTGGTGCTGGTCATGAAGAAGACGGCTACCGAGGTACCAGTGTTTGCTGACATGCGCGAGAAGATTGAGCTTGAATACCTGGCCGAGCAGCAACGTCTTGCCAGAGAGCGTTATCTCGCTGACCTGGTCAGCGAATATAGAGTCGAATCACACCTGGTACGCTGATCTATAGGCGCCCATTTACCTGCCAAACAGTCGTGGCGATTCCATAACGTATTGCCTATGATTGCGGGCTGTTTTCTTTCAACTAACTAGCATCAGGTGTACTAATGAGCAATGATCTGAACGCCTTTCGTGAAGAAGTAGGCGCGTGGCTGGCTGAGAATATCCCCGCGGGTATCAAGGGTGCCTCCATGGGACTGGAAGGCGAGCTGACCGAAGAACAACGCGATGGTTTCGAACTTTGGCGACAGCGGCTGGCCGAGAAAGGCTGGGGCGCGCCAACCTGGCCGAAGGAATACGGTGGTGCCGGACTCTCGCACCCGGAAGCCAAGGTTATCCGCCAGGAAATGGGTAAGGCGGGTGTCTTCAACCACATTTCTATTATCACGGGCATGGGCATCACCATGGTTGGGCCAACCGTGCTCGAGTACGGCACGGAAGAACAGAAAGCGCGTCACCTGCCGGGTATCGCCAGTGGTGAAGTGCGCTGGTGCCTGGGCCTGTCAGAGCCGAACGCGGGCTCTGACCTCGCTTCGCTCGCCACCAAAGCTGAGGACAATGGCGATCACTACGTGATCAACGGCCAGAAGATCTGGACCTCAGGCGCGAACATTTCCCAGTGGTGTGGTGCGGTTGTGCGCACAGACTCCGCGGCGAAGAAGCGCAACGGCATCAGCTTCGTCATGTTGCCCATGGATCAGCAAGGCGTCGAGACGAAACCGATCCAGCTGATTTCCGGCGCCTCACCGTTCTGTGAAACTTTCTTCAACGACGCCCGTGCCGAAAAATCAGATCTGCTGGGCCCGCTTAACGAAGGCTGGAGTGTTGTCAAGCGACTGCTGCAGCATGAACGTCAAAGCCAGACTGAAGCGAGCGGTGCAGGCGGCGGTGGCGGCAGCAAGCCCGCTTTCCAGGAGATGGCGAAGCGCTATGTCGGTGAAAACGAAGACGGGACGCTCGCAGATGCGGATCTGCGTGGTCGCCTGATCTCGCATCTGATGGATGCTCAGTCTCACAAGTTGACCGTTGGCCGAATCACCGCAGAAGCTGCCGGAAAGGTCGAAGTCAGTGCTGCCGCGTCGATTCTGAAGAATTCTGCAACCCGCATTGCCCAGATCAAGTCTGAACTGACCCTGGAAATGATGGGTACCCAGGGTGTCGGCTGGGAAGGCGACAGCTATAGCAGCGAGGAACTGGATACGGTGCGCGACTGGCTCTGGGGCAAAGCCATTTCAATTTACGGCGGTTCTTATGAGGTCCAGAACAATATCATTTCCAAGAATATTCTCGGCCTGCCCGAGACCACGCAAAAAGGCTAGGGGGCAGCACGAATGGCTTTTTTGAATGAAGAACAATCGATGATCCGTGACCAGGCGAAATCCTGGGTGACGGAGCAGGCACCGGTCTCAAACTTCCGCAAGATGCGTGACGAGGACGTTGCCCTGAATTTCACGCCGGATACCTGGTCCGCCATGATTGAAATGGGCTGGACCGGCATCATCGTGCCGGAACAGTACGGCGGATCAGACCTTGGTTATTTGACCTTTGGCCTGGTCCTTGAGGAAACCGGGCGGCAGCTGACGGCCTCGCCGCTGTTTGCCTCAGCCTTGGTCGGCGCGTCAGCGCTGCTGGTGGCAGGCAGTGATGAGCAGAAACAGGCAGTGCTGCCAAAGATCGTTGATGGCACTGCGATCGTGACGCTGGCCCTGGAAGAAGGGCCGCGCCATGCGCCCGACAAGATTGCCCTCAAAGCTGAGAAAAGCGCTGACGGCTTTAAGCTCACCGGCGATAAAACATACGTCCATGAAGGGATGGCGGCGACCCATTTTGTGGTGCCTGCCAGAACCGGTGGTACGGGTACCGAAGGTATCACTCTCTTCCTGGTAGCGGCAGATGCTGCCGGTGTTTCCCGCGACAAGGTCGCAACCATGGACAGCCGCGGCTATGCCAATGTGCATTTCGATGGCGTTGAAGTAGGCGCTGATGCTGTGTTGGGTGCAGTGGACCAGGGTTATGCCGATCTGGAAGTGATACTCGATCGCGCCAGTGCCGGTCTGGCTGCTGAAATGCTTGGCACCGGGTCACAGGCGTTTGAGATGACTCTGGACTACCTCAAAACCCGTGTTCAGTTTGGCCAGGTGATTGGGTCCTTCCAGGCCCTGGGCCATCGCGCCGCTGAACTTTTCGGTCAGATGGAGCTGAGCCGATCCTGCATGGAAGCGGCTCTGCAGGCGATCGATGACGGCGATGACAACATAACTGAGCTCGCTTCGCTGTCAAAGGTGCGGGTCGGTGAGTTCCTGTTCGACATGTCGAACCAACTGATCCAGATTCATGGTGGAATCGGCATGACCGACGAGTTCGATGCCGGGCTCTACCTGAAAAGGGCCCGGACGCTTGAACCGTCATTTGGGAATCGCGCTTACCACCGGGATCGCTACGCCAGGACCCTGGGTTTCTAGCTCCGTAACCCGGACCGGGCTCATGCGTGAGTCCGGTCCCCTGACGTTCCCATTTGCTTCATGATTCAGGCCATTGAATCTCCCGCCGAACCTTTATACCGTATCCCACTGAAGTAACCTCAGGCTCGCAATAACAACGACAGGAGGGCGTATGTCCAAGGCACAACTGATTGAGATTGCAAAGCAGGACCTGGCCTATGGCCGCGCTGGCACGCAGGACCTGGCTGACGATATCCTGCAGATACCCGTTGAGGCCTATTACGATAAAGATCGCTGGCGTCAGGAAATGAAACTGATTTTCGGCCGTCTGCCACTCGTGCTGGCTACCTCGGCAGAAGTGAAAGAACCTGGTGACTACAAGGCGATGACCGCTGCCGGCATGCAGGTGCTGATCACCCGCAATCAGGCAGGCGAGGTCAATGCCTTCGTCAATATGTGTTCTCACCGCGGTGCAAAATTGATGGCGGAGGGCTGTGGCAGTGCGCATCGCTTTACCTGCCCTTACCATGCCTGGAGTTTCTCACCTGACGGCGAGCTCGTGGCGGTGTATGCCCAGGATCAGTTCGGTGACCTCGACAAGAAGCAGTATGGCCTGACAGCACTACCGTGCCTCGAGAAAGCCGGTCTGATCTGGGTGACGCTGAACCCCGAATCAACGCTCGATATTGAGCTGTTCTTGTCGGGTTACGATGATTTGCTTGGCCAGTTTGGTTTTGATCGCTGGTACCACCATTCCACCCAGCGGGTGGAGGGCCCAAACTGGAAAGTTGCTTACGACGGCTACCTCGACTACTACCACCTGCCTATTCTGCATCGTGAGACCTTTGGTACCGAGATCGGTAACCGCGCCAATTACTACAGCTGGGGGCCACATACGCACCTCGGCCGACCCGGTACTGACTGGGCCGCTTATGAATACCTGCCAGAGGAGGAGTGGCCGACCGAACAACTGCTAATGGGTGTCTGGACAATCTTTCCGCATATTTCTATCGCCAGTTTTGGGGGCGGCGGTCGTTCCGTCATGATTTCTCAGCTGTTCCCGGGTGATACGCCAGAGACGTCCTATACCAATCAGATTTTCCTGATGGAGAAACCGCCGGCGGATGAAGCCCAGGAGCGCGAGGCCCGCAAGCAGTTTGCTTTCCTCGAATACGTCGTACAGGAAGAAGACTATGCCACTGGTATCGCCCTGCAAAAAAATCTACCCGCTGGCGCTAAGTCCCATGTACTGTTTGGCAAGAACGAGCGCGGTGGCCAGGTATTCCATCAGTGGGTTCAGAAGCTGCTTGAGACCAGTGATGAAGACCTGCCAGCCTTGTTCGGTGCTAACAAAAACTAAAGGGGGCGATGCCTAGAGCTATGTCTGAGTTTGTATCGCTGCTGGCGCAGCGCCCTGAGCTGGCTGATCGTTATGCTGCGTTTCTCGCAAGCGTGCAGGGGCACGCTGCTGTACCCGAACGTCTCCATGCTCTGTGTCGTGCGCGCATCCAACAGATTCACGGTGTGCCGCCGTCAGGACTGGATGACGCCACACTCTCGCAGCTGGCTGTAACAGATTACTCGAGCTTCTCCAGGGCTGAGACAACGGCACTTCGTGTTGCTGAGAAAATGTCCCTTCAGTACCACGGCATCACCGATGAAGAAGTTGAACAGGTGCGCCGCGAAGTCGGTAATGACGGCTGCGTCGCATTGCTGACCGCGCTTTCGTTTTATGATGTCGAGTGCCGTTTGCAGTTGACCGCGGAGGCCCTCGATGTCGACTAAACCCAGGGTTGAGTCTGCGCTGCCTGGTGAGGCCGTCAGTTTTGCCACGGCCATGATGCATGCGCCGGATATTCTCGGCCGTTTTGGCGAGCTTTATGCTGATTTCTGGCAGCGCGGTATCATCAGCCAGGAGGTCAAGGAAATGACGCGGATCCGCAATGCACGGATCACTGACTGTGGCTACTGACGCAATGTCAGGTTTACCGCCGCCCGTGAGGCGGGGCTGATTGAAGATAAAGTGGCCGTTATCGAAGATGGCTACGAGCAGCACCTCGCGGCGCGGGAAGTC
>Ga0181575_10002817_pt1 | contig 12318 bp, 10 predicted proteins | sample 101ome_23_FD_145599 | JGI IMG/M metagenome (GOLD analysis project Ga0181575, IMG submission 145599) | Coastal salt marsh microbial communities from the Groves Creek Marsh, Skidaway Island, Georgia - 101411CT metaG (spades assembly) | ecosystem: Environmental > Aquatic > Marine > Intertidal zone... | reverse complement strand
ACGATGAAGAAGCTGCTTCTAGAATTGTTCCAGAAGAAGTTATTACAGTTATTGATTGTGTAGGTAAAATTGGTAGTTCCTAATGTCAGAAAAGAAAAACTACAATACCATTAGATATGGTAATAATGATGGTGAAATAAAATTTGGTCATATTCATGATGATGAAGAAGTATCTGCGTTCATAGTAAGAAGTGGATACAATTCAAAACATTATATGACTATGGATGCTACTGGGGATGGTCCTCAGGGTAGAAAGAACGGAACAATAAACAGAGCACCAGGATCTTATGCTATTAAGGCAGGAGATGATGTTGGAGATAGTATCCCTGCTATTTGGATCGAAGCAGTTAGTGGAGATATTGTTCTAAGTGCTACTAATGGTAGAATTAGAATGCAAGCAAAGAATATTGAACTGCTTGCTGAAGGTGGTGATAATCAAAATGGACACATCACTTTAGAAAGTAATGAAAAAGTAACAGTAAAATCTAATAATATAGAATTAAATGCAGACTCCGTTTTGAATTTGTATTCATCTGCAAAGGTTGAATTAATTTCGGATGGTGTTCTAAATATGTTTGGGTCCTTAATGGAAGCTGCTGAAGGAACTTCTTTAATCAGTCCATCAAAATCATTTGGACCATTGGAAATTATACAAGCATTAAAAAGTATAGCGTAATATGGACATCAATACAGATTGTAAAGTTGGTAAAAGACTTCAAGTGGGATCAGGTAGACCTGCTCTGTGTGGTTTAGGTCCTACTGAAGTTCATGGAATGTGCTATGAAGAAGGTCCTAGTATCGTAGGAGATCCAAAACAATTTGATCTTCCTGCAACTGATGGTGAGACTGGTGGTCCACCTAGTGGTGCAGCATCTTTGATGGTAGGTCAGAACACTAATCCATATATTGCTAAGAACCCACTATTTGGTGGTATTCCTTTTTATGCATTGTTCGTTAAAACTTATGCAAGAATTAAGAGTTTCTTGAAAGTTGATACTATGCTGACTGTGAAAACTATAAAGGCAAAAGTTATATGGTCGGAAGTTATTCAGGCAAGATCTAAAAACTTTGTTATACCTCATCCATCCAAAGTAGATAAACAACTGGTTCACGCTTGCTTAGAAGGACCAGAGAATGCTGTTTATTGTAGGGGTAGAATAACTAACGATACGGTTATAACTCTTCCTCCTTATTGGAAAGATTTCATCGATCCCTTTTCGATTACGGTTCAACTTCAACCAATTGGAATGCACCAGAATATTATTGTAAAGAGAGTAAATAATAAAGAAGTTCATTTACAAGCAAATGGAACTCCTATTGATTGTTTTTATCATGTTTATGGCGAAAGAACTGATATTGAAAAGTTAGAGGTGGAGATTGACTGATGCCATTTACTTCTCAAAATTACGGAACTTTTACAGGACCACAATCAACACTTGGGGATTTTATATACGACACTACTGCATTAGAAGGAAGTTGGCCTTCAGAAATTCCTGTAGATACATCATTTAAACTAACTGATATTGCTGCTATTTTTTTCCAGAATGAATTTAATTATAGTGGAATGCATTTGTATGGTGTAGTTCCTGATTTTGTTGTTATGGAACGAAATACTGGATTTATTCCTACATTCATGGCGAATATTGCTAATACAATTCACAATGGTAATGTCATTGTGAATGGAGCTACTGTTTTGAATGGTAGTTGTGTTATCAATGGACTTACTAATGTTAATGGTGTTATAATTCACAATGGAAATAGTGTTATTAATGGTCAAGTAACTCTTACTGGTGTTGGTGATGTAGCATCAGCGATTAATCTTGCAAAGACTCTACCAGTAAAATCATTTGACATTGATCACCCAACACCATCTAAAAAAGGATGGAGATTACGTTATGTCTGTTTGGAGGGACCAGAGACTGGAGTATATTTTAGGGGAAAACTCAATAATGAAAACAAAATTGAATTGCCATATTACTGGAGGAATCTTGTTCATCAAGATACAATTACAGTAAATTTAACACCGATAGGAAACTATCAAGAGTTATTTGTGGAAAGTATTTCTAACGATGAGATTCTAATTAGAAATAGAGAAGATGGAGAAATTAATTGTCACTTTACAGTGTTTGCGGAAAGAAAAGACGTGGAAAAACTGATTGTTGAATATGAAGGAAAGTCTGCTAAAGATTATCCTGGAAAAGATTATTTGCAGTTAAGAGGGAAATAAGAAATGTCTGTTTTTTACATACCACCAAAGGATCAAACATTAAATTTATCAAATAAAGGAACAGAAGTTGTTACTGGACTTGATTCCGATAGGTCCAAGTTAGATTCTGCTATACAAACATCACAAACTCCTTTAGGTATAGCAAAAAGTTCAACCTCAGTACACCAAGTTCCTGCTAGAGAATTAGATCTAGAATTACTATCTGAAGTTGGTTCAATATTTCAGCAAATTAATGATAAGAAACAAGAACTTGTAGATTTAACAAATATACCATTACAAAGTTATGTTCCTGGAATTAGTCTTCCGAGTTGTGCATTAGAATCTGATCCAGATAACATATCTTCAAATTCTACATCAGAAACTCAGGTTCAATCTGGAGAAACATCATCAATTATATCAATTATTACAGGAAATTCTGGTTTTGATACACCAGATATTGCATCAGCAACTGTTAGAAAGGATGAACTGAGAGTGTGGAGAGCACCATACCTAGAAGAACAAATAGCACCAAATAATAAGGCATTTGAAAATTTAAAATATCCAGTTCTTAATACTGGTATTGCAGGACAGGGTAGAGAAAATATTATATTTGAAAACGGGAAATACACAGACCCCGAAACTACCGTTACCATTTATAGTTGGAACTCCGAAGGTGATTGGTCTAATACAGGGTGGGAAGAAACAGGAGAGATTGTAGGTCAGTATTACAGTATTACTGGTCCTAGCACAGTTCCTTTAAAAATATCTGGAACATTTACTTATTCAACAGAAACTTTTAGACCAGATGAAGAGTGGGAACCATTACTCAATATTATAGTTGGAGTTGTTACTGCAACAGGAGGTATTGCGACAGGATTTCTTCAATCTACTGAAGTTGGAGTTGATACTGGACCTCAACGTGATGTTACATTCAATCCATCTACAGGAGAAATGATATTAGTTGACGAAGATGGAGACCCTATTAGAGATAATTTATTATTAGGTATTGAAACTACTGGACCAGGATTTTTTATTTTTGATACAGAAGATCTTTGTACGAGTATTCAAAATAATGTAACGATACTAGAAAATGAAATTGCATCATTAAGAGTTGGGTTATCTACCTATCTTGATGCAGCAAATGTAGTAAAAGGTAAAAAGACTGGAGAGCAACTTAAAGTTTGGTCTCTGAAGAGAGTTGAGGTTAGAGAACAGGAACAAAGTGCTCAAGCTGGAATTGGAACTACAGCAGTCATAACAATTGATCCAAATATACCAACTTCAACAACTACATTTGATTCTACTGATATTAAATTCGATTCTTCAACTATTACATTCGATTCATTCAATAAATAACGAAAGGAAATTAAAAGATTATGGCTAAGTCACTTATTAATATTGGATCTTCACCCGACGACGAAACAGGTGACGCTCTAAGGTCCGCAGGACAGAAAATTAATAGCAATTTTGATGAAATTTACACCACTTTTGGTGATGGATCTACCTTAACAGGAATTTCATCAAACTCTCCTACTGCTGACTATGCAACTAGTGCAGGAATTGCTACTGTTGCAGAGGGACTTGTGTTTTCTCCTGATATTACCGTTGGTGTCGTAACTGCTACTGGTTTTATTAGTGCTGCAGCAACTACACCTGTAAGTATCACCTGGTCAGGAACAACTCTTACGTTTTCAGTGGCTGGTATCGGCACTACGAACCTAACTCTGGGTTGACAGGTGCGGTGGTGCCTGCTATACTATATGAGTAATCAACGGAACACACGGATGAACGACCAAGAGTATGTAACTCGATGCGTAGCAGACCCACTCTACAAAACAGTTCGTATCTATTCTAACGAAGGGACAGAACAAGAACTGGTCTGTGATACGGTTGATGAGTTCATTAATGTGGTAAAATTTATTCGTGCAACGGTTGATGACAATCTTCTAAGTGAGGAACAGTTTGTTTATGCTTCTCCTTTCTGAGGGAAAATCGACTTTTAATTCCATTTTAGGCGGGAAAAAATCCCGGCAAATTTTTTGATCTGTAAGGTTTTTCAAAAAATGATCGACTACAAACAAGACCTTTACAACGAAGTCCTTATCTGCTACAATTATGAGACCAGAAACCCGACAGTCTATGGAAATGTTATTCTCTGCGAAGTGGAACTTGCCCAAAGCAGCGAAGAATGCAGGTCTGACCAATAAGGAGATGAAGATTACATTTAACGAATATTGTACTTTTCATCCTGCTACTTATAAACCTGAATAAGTTTTTTTGGGAGCATAGCTTAACGGTTAGAGCGGGCTCCTTATAAGGGCTTAGTCTGGGTTCAATTCCCAGTGTTCCCATCGGGTAGGTGTCCGAGTGGTTAATGGAGGCGGACTGTAAATCCGCTGGCTCTGCCTACGGGGGTTCAAATCCCTCTCTACCCACCTTGCGAGTATGGCGGAATCGGTAGACGCACCAGACTTAAAATCTGTTGGGCATTATGCCCGTGGGAGTTCAAGTCTCCCTACTCGCACTAAATAATCAAAAGTAGGAAAAGTCCTATGAAATACCGTATTGACGCCAAGTATTGCTGGTACAATAAGGGGCAAGTAATGGTTCTCATGTATTTCATAAACAACATTCCATTCACATTTGATGATGTTCCTGATGAGTATTATTTTGACTTAGAACTGATTGAGTTAGCAGATAAAGAACGAAGATGGGAACCCCAAGATGTTTACCAAGCATCTTCTTACTTAATAGAGGAAGAATGCCATCCTCTTCTTTTTGAGTTAGAATTAGAAAATCCAGAATGTATGCCTTCTGATATATGAAAATTAACTTGTGGTACAGTAAATCTATGTCTCAATGGAGATGGACTCTTTGTTCTGAAGAGTATAATAAAGATGTCCCTAGTGAGCAGCATTCGGGTCAGAGACCAGAACTTCGTGACGCAATGAATGATGTTGCAAACACCGTAGAGTTTATGTTAGAATCAAAACAAAAGTGAGTAAAAGTACCCAGTGAAGTCTGATTTTTACATAGATAAAGTTAGTAAGGATGAGATAAAAGAACTACTCTATACTCATCATTACCTCAAAGACGAATCTAAGGATTTTAAATCGGGGTACAACTATGGACTTTTTAAACGCACTGAGTGGGAATGTCCTCTTAGGATTGGCAAGTGCTATGCTGCTTGCGTTTTTACTTCACTCCCTGTTCCAGAAATTGCCAGAGGAGCATTCGGGTTAGAACGCAATCAACAGGAAGGTTTATTTGAACTTTCTAGATTATGCGTAGATCCAGAAATACAAAAAGAAGAATATAATATTACATCTTGGTTCGTGAGTCGCTGTATCAAGAGGTTCCGTAAAGATGCGAATGTTCGTGCTATTCTTAGTTATGCTGACTCTGCTCACCATAGCGGAATTATATACCGTGCTACTAATTTTAAATATTACGGGTTGACTGATCCTAAGAAGGATTTTTATTATGCTGATGGAACTAAACACTCAAGAGGAAAAGTGAAAGGTGTTGAAGGTGAGTGGAGAGACAGAAGCAGAAAGCATAGATATTTGATGGTGTTTGATAAGAAACTTGAGGTCTTGTGGAATGAGGAAAAGTATGGTAATATATAAATTCGTGTGAAGGAAGTCGCACTTTATGTGCTCTCTAAACCCCCCTTTGGGGGTTTTTTTGTATGCTAAATAATCTTAACGGAAAAACTATAAGATAAGTAAAATGGGTCTAAGTCGCCTTCAGAATTTTATTAAGAATATAAAAGGTAATATTCTTTACGTTGATCCAAATAATTTAGACGCAACAGACAGTGCTGAAAATACGGGTAATAGTCCTGTTCGTCCTTTTGTTACTCTTCAAAGAGCACTGATTGAAGCTGCAAGATTTTCATATCAAAGAGGTCTTGATAATGATAGATTTGAAAGAACAACAATTATGTTGTCTTCTGGATTTCACACTATCGATAATAGACCTGGATTAATACCTAATTGGACTCTTGGAAGTGATCCTTCTTATATTCGTAGAGATGGAACTCTTACTGATAATTTTCCTCCGTTTGACCTTTTAACTAATTTTAATTTAAACTCTGATAATAATATTCTTTACAAGTTTAATAGTGTATCTGGTGGCGTAATTGTTCCCAGAGGTGTGTCTATTGTAGGTATTGACTTAAGAAAAACGAAGATAAGACCTTTATATGTACCTGATCCTACAAATGATGATATTGAAAGAGGAGCAGTATTTAAGGTAACTGGTGGATCTCACTTCTGGGGATTTACTATTCTTGACGCAGATCCTAATGGATATTGCTATAAGAACTACTCAGACAACAGATACTTACCAAATTTCTCACACCATAAATTAACTTGTTTTGAGTATGCAGATGGTGTTAATCCTGTAGAAATTGATGACGCTTTCCAAACATATTCTACAGAAAGAACAGACTTAGAACTTTACTATGAGAAAGTTGGTCTTGCATATGGAACTGCAACTGGAAGAACTATTGAACCTGATTATCCAGAGACCACTATTGATATTCAACCAAAAATTGATGAATTCAGAATTGTTGGTTCAACAGGTAAGGAAGTTGGAATTACAAGTATTCGTGCAGGAGATGGTGTTACTTCCACAAATGTAATTACTGTAGATGTTGCCGAGGAAGTTGAAGGTATTGAAGTTGATACTCCAATTAGAATTGAAGGAGTAATAGCAAGTGGATATGATGGACAGTTTGTGGTGTCTGAGGTTGTAACCTCAACACAATATAAGTATAGAGTTGAATTTAATCCAACAAATCCATTACCTTCAACGTCTGATATTACAAGTGCAACACTCAACTTAGTATCCGACACTGTAACTTCAGCATCACCATATATTTTTAATGTATCTCTCCGTTCAGTATTTGGTATGTGCGGAATGCACGCTGACGGTAAGAAAGCAACTGGATTTAGGTCCATGGTTGTTGCTCAATTTACAGGAATTTCACTACAAAAAGATGAAGATGCATTCGTAGTTTATGATACTAATACAGGAACTTATGTTGATAGCACATCAGTATCCAACTTAGGATCTAATTCGAGGGCAAGATATAAACCTGCATACGAAAACTATCATATCAAAGCTAGTAATAATAGTATTATTCAGATTGTATCTGTATTTGCTATTGGTTATGCTCAGCATTTCTTATCTGAGTCTGGTGGAGATCTTTCTATCACAAACTCAAACTCAAACTTTGGTGCTAAATCATTAGTATCTAGAGGTTTTAGGGAAAATGCCTTTAGTAAGGATGATGTTGGATACATTTCCCATATTGTATCTCCGCAGGAAATAGAAAGTGAAGATCTCAATATTGAATTTGATCCTATTGATGTAACAAAAACAAATTCTGTTGCTAATTCTTCTCGTTTATACTTAAAGAATAGAAATAACGAAGATCAACCACCTGAGTATAAATTAGAAGGATATAGAATTGGTGCAAAGAGAGGAGATTCTTTATCTGTATTCTATAATTCAACTGTTTATAACTCTGATATTGTTATGCAGGGTTCTAGTGAATCCTCATCAGAAAAAGTATACAATGTCCAAAAATCTGTTGGTGGAATTGGAAATGAAATCGTTAATGATGTCATTACATTAACTCAAAATCACGACTTTGCAAACGGAGAAAAAATCAGAGTAATATCTGAAGATGGTGATCTTCCTGCAGGTCTTCTCAATAATGCTGTTTATTATGTAATTACTGATGATATTGACCCTTCTCTTGCAGCAGACGAAATCAAGATTGCAAAATCTTTAAATAATGCCTTAAGTGGTAATGTTGCAGGAAATCAAATTAGTCTTGCGAGTAATGAAAATTCTAATTTAAAAGTTGTAAGTAGAGTTTCTGATAAAATTCCTGGGGATTTTGGACATCCTATTCAATGGGATTCGTCTAATGAACAGTGGTATATTACTACAACATCTTCTAATGAAATTTACACATTAGTTACTGGTCTTTCAGTATCATCTACATCTAGAACTTTTATTACGAGAAATCCTGATAATAGAAGTGCAGTTGATAAGATTTACAAAGTAAGATATGTAATTCCTAAAAACTCTTCTATTCAAGGAAGACCTCCTTTAGATGGATTTGTCCTCCAAGAAGGATCTACAAATGAAATTGTGCAGTCAGAAATTGATAAGTATTTCTCACTTACTCCAGTAACTCTTTCTAGTTCAACAGAACTGAGGAACAGCTTCTTTATTGCTAATGCTTCATGGTCTGCAAATATTGCTACAATTGAAACTGAATTACCTCACAACTTAATTCCAGGATCCCAAGTAGAAATTTCTAATGTTATAAGTTCAGCAAATCTCACTGCCGAAGAAAATAAAGGATTTAATGGTACATTTATTGTAACTTCTATAGAAGATAGAAAATCATTTAAGGTTGTACTAACAGAAAATCCAGGTGATTTTGATCTTAATCAGACTATTGTTAGAAATACTTCTCTCCCTAAATTCAAAAAACTTAAGTTTAATGGTACTTATTCTGTTTATAGAATCCAGGAGTATCAAGAATATGTGCAAAATGAGCAAGATGGAATTTATCACCTCATCTTAGTAAATTCTAAAAATACTCCTAATATACAACCATTCACTTCTTATAAGTTATCTCAACCAATTCAAAATCTTTATCCAAGATTAGACAGAGATAATCCAAACTCCGATCCAGATTCTTCAAATTCATTCGCACTTCCAGAACCAATTGGTCAGGTAATATTGAATGATAATGAAAAGAGTCTTACCAAAGAGTCTATTATTGATGCAACTTCAGACTTTTCAGTTGGTGTTGGTATAACTGATATCATATCTAATGCCGTTGGAACTTCTCATACTATCTACACAAAAATTGATCATGGTCTGAATAGAGCTACTGGAATTTCTATTGTAACTCCAGGTCAAGGTTATGGAACTGGATCTGCAGCAACTTTATACAACGCTAAATTAATTCCATCTGGAGGTACTACTGGAGAAGGTGCTACGGCAGTTATTGATGTTGACGCTTCTGGTGCAATTACAGACGTTAGACTCATTGATGGTGGTAGTGCATTTACAGTAGGAGATCAACTTTCCGTAACAGGAGTTTCTACAATTCCAGGATTTGTTTCTGGTGTTGTTCAAGTAGATAGTGTTTATGATAGTACAAATGAAGTACTTCAATTAGTAAAAGTATCTGAGTTAAATGATGAGTACAATAATCTTTATAGAATTACTCAGATTGAATCTGGTAAAACGAAAGAGATTATCGTATCATCTGCATCTTCTGTAACTTCTCCATCTACATCTGGAATAGGAATTACTGCATCCTCACAAGCATCTTTAATTCCAACAGGAAGAGTTTCTTTAGTTTCTTCTATCGTATATACACCTTCCAGTGGAATTGCTACTGTAACGACAACTGGGTCTCACGGTTTACTTTCTGGAAATAATTTAACTATTTCAGATTCAAGTAATGATTTCTACAATAAATCATTTACTGCGTTTAAGATTAATAATGTAACATCCTTTGAAATTAATTGTGGAGTAACTACGACTCTTCAAGGATTTGCTGGAACTGCATATGTTTACAAGAAGTATTTGGGAGCAAACTCTGGAACTATAATTAACACTAATGAAAATATTTCTGGACGACTTTCTGTAAACTATGCAGGAATTTCTACTACTCTTCTTGGTCCAGTAACCAGTTCTTCTATTGATACTATCACAATCAACGGTGCCGCATCTCTTGGATTTGAAGTTGGTGATTTCTTATCAGTTAATAATGAAATTATCAGAATCAAGACTACTGTAACTACAAATACGGTCTCTGTTTACAGAGGATTAATGGGAACCCGTGGTACTTCTCATCTTGCTGGATCTGTAGTTAGAAAGATACGTGTTTTCCCAGGCGAATTCAGAAGAAATTCTATCATTAGGGCATCTGGACACACATTTGAATATGTTGGATACGGTCCTGGTAATTATTCAACTTCTCTTCCAGATAAGCAAGATAGAAAACTTTCATCACAAGAAGAACTTCTTGCACAGAGTACTAAGTTTGATGGTGGAATAACAGTATTTACTGGTATGAATGATACTGGTAATTTCTATATTGGTAATAAGAAAGTAAGTTCTGCTACTGGAAAAGAAGAAGTATTTGATACTCCAATTCTTTCTGTAACTGGTGAAGAAATTGGTGGCGGAGTTAATGTTGGATTTGATGTTATTACTCCACTTGAAGTTTCAATTTCTCGTTCTCTTAAAGTTGACGGTGGTGGAGATAATACAATTGTTTCCGAATTTAATGGACCTGTTGTTTTTAACAATAAAGTTACTACAACTTCATTTAAAGGACTTGAAGCAAAGTCATTATATCTCCAAGGAGAAACTGACGCATCCAGAAAATATTCTGTAAGTGAAAATGAACCTACTAATTCTGGAGGTTCTGGTGATATTGTATTTAATTCAACACCTACTCCAGGTGGATCAGTTGGATGGGTTTATACCGACGCCAACACTTGGGAAAAGTTTGGTAAAATTTCTACTAGTGGTATTATTGATAATACTATTGATATCTACAATACTTCTGCATTCGTTGGTCCTTCTGCAAGTATAGACTTCAGAGGAACTGGTGGTATTAATATACTTACTCAGTTTACTCCTGTTACAGGATTTACCACAGTAACAATACAAGCAGCAATTACAGATCCTGCCACATTGAATGTTGTTGGAGTTTCTACTTTCGGAAGTAATGCTAATTTTAATGGTCCTGCAACATTCAACAACACTGTAACAATTAACGGTGGAGCTACAATTAGTGCAGATTCTGGTACTTATAATACTCTAACATATACCAATTTAGTAGGAAATAGTACCTTAGGGTTTGTAACTTTCACTGCAAATCAAGTAGATTTTGAAGGTAATTCTGCTGTTTTCGGTGATGTTTTAAAAGCATCTGATACTACTGTTTCAGTTCTTGCTGGTAATAATAATATTGCTGGATTTGAAGCTCATGGAAATACTCAAGGAACTGGATATGTATTCGTGGGACAGAGCAATTCTACTGGCGGTGGAATTTTCTATGATGGTAATGGAACTCCAGGATTTGGTGCTGCTGGGCAAAGTAATGATGAAGTATCTTTCTATAGAAATGACAATGGAACCAAAGAAGTAGTATTCTCATACCCATACAATTCAAATAATGTAACTTTCAGAGGAGATGTAAATTCTACTTCTGACGAAAGACTCAAGACTGATATTAGAACTCTTGATAATTCTTTAGATATTTTAAAAGAAATCAGAGGAGTTGAGTTTAATTGGTCTACTACCAATAAACCATCTGTTGGTGTTATTGCACAAGAAGTTGAAAAAGTCTTACCTCAACTTGTTTCTGAGGGAGATAGTAAGTCAGTAAATTATAACGGACTTATTGGTGTTCTTATTGAAGCAGTTAAGGATCAACAAAAACAGATAAATAAACTAGAAGAAAAAATCAAATCGTTAGAAGATAGATAATGTCTTTACTTCAAGTCAATACTATTCGTAATAAAGCAGGTAGTGGTTCTCCAACATTAGATCGAGGATTAGTCGTCAATGGAGGAGACACTACATTAGGGACATTGAGTGTTTCTTCTGGTGTTGTTACTGCAACAACAGGAATTATTACTTATTATGGAGATGCACAATACTTAACAAATGTTGGGTTAGCAATTACAGAAATTCCTACTGACTTAATTATTAGTGGAGATTTGGATCTTGAAGCAGTTAATGCAACAAGTGTTTCTGTATCTTCAACAATAACTGGAAGTGTTCTCAGTATCGCAGGATCTACTACTTCTGGGACTTATTTTGGTGATGGGTCCACATTAACTGGAGTAGTTACATCAATAGTTGGTGGAGCAGTATCTACTGTAGGATCTCCAGCAATTAATGTCTCAAACACAGGTGGAAATTATGAAATTTCTGCTACTATTCCTGCTGCTGGTCTTTATGATATTGTAGAAGATACTACACCACAACTTGGTGGTGATTTAGATATTAATGGTAATGGTATTACAGGAACTGGTAGTATTAATGTTTCT
>Ga0181575_10002799_pt1 | contig 12360 bp, 10 predicted proteins | sample 101ome_23_FD_145599 | JGI IMG/M metagenome (GOLD analysis project Ga0181575, IMG submission 145599) | Coastal salt marsh microbial communities from the Groves Creek Marsh, Skidaway Island, Georgia - 101411CT metaG (spades assembly) | ecosystem: Environmental > Aquatic > Marine > Intertidal zone... | reverse complement strand
GGGCTCTTGAATGGGCTCTGGAATGGGCTCTGGAATGGGCTCTGGAATGGGCTCTGGAATGCAACAAGATACTTTGTCAAATAAATCTTCTGGTGATATAGAATTTTTTATTCATTATGCTCCTTGGTGTGGATATTCTAAGAAAGCATTACCCGATTTTGAGAAATTTAAGAATGAGTGTCACGGGACAGTAAATTCTAACGGAACAAAGTGCAAAGTAACTATACTCAATTCTGATTTAGATGGTGGTAAAGCTGCTAAAGAACATGGTGTAAAAGGTTTCCCTACTGTTTTAGTAAAACATGGTGATGGAGAACTTAAACAATTTCCTTCAAGGGATTTCAATAGCTTAAAAAAGGCAGCAGATAATGCTTAATATTACCACGATTTTTGAACATTGTAAGTTCTATTAGATTCGGCATGATTATCAAACGAATCTCTATTATTTTCACATTGTCTATCAACTTCCCAGTGATCAGGACTACATAATTTAAAATCCTCATGTGGTTCTGCTTTATACCAGAATACTTGCTCTGTTAATTTATTACTTTTTGCATTATTATTGATAACCAAACATTCATAGTTCTCAGTACATTGATCCATTACTTGACAAAACATTTCAAAATTAGGAAACATACCCGCATAATGTTCATATAATCTTTTACGATTTGAAACATAGTTTTCTCTAAGAATAAATACATAATCTATATTTGTTCTTAAATTAGGAGGAATACCTAAAGCATATTGCATTGTAATAAGAAATAAAATCTTGTAGTGTCTACCATTCATAAATAAACTTCTTACATTTTTATCTTTTGTCCATGAATTATCATATAAACAATCATCAAAAACTAGAAATGCTCTAGGATCGGTTGTTCCATTTTCTTTTACTTTTTCAATCATCATTTTTTGTCTTTTCAGCAATCTATCAACTATTCCAGGTTCATATTCTTCATAGATATACATATTTGGAACCATAGAAGAATAGAATTCATTTGCAGCCTCTGTCCCAGAAATAACTTGACCAGCTGGAATTCCAGTATGATGTGATAATATATCTTTACATAAAAAAGATTTCCCTGTATCTCTCTTACCTATAAGGACTACAACTTTATCATCTCTTATTTCATCTATATTGAATCTTTTCAACTGTATTTCCATTATTATATCTAGTGCTTATAAAAAAAAATTCAATTCACAACCTTAAGTTATATTTCTAGTTTTTTTGTAAATTCTCAGGTAAATATGAAAGATATAATTCAATATTATAAATGGTCAAAAAAAGAAACATCACTTCTTTTTAATTCAATCGGTGAATATTTAGGAATAAGTAATTTACAATTCTACATGCCCTTCTTCTCTCTTTATTTTCATGTACATAACACCAAAAATTCTACTAAAAGGATCGATCTAGATAGAGAAAATTATATTCGAAAAATCACGGAAATCACTAAACAGAGATATTATAATTCTAATCTTTTACTAAAAGCTGATATATATAATTCCAAAAAAACAACAGTTGATAATCTAGATACATTTTGCAAAACCATTCCACTAGTCGATCCCACTCATTGTTTTAGAAATAATTATAATTTATATGTCAAAAATAATCCTTATTTACCTTCACCGTATAATTATAATACATTCTCCAAAATCAATAATATGGATAATACAGCATATATAGATGTATTATGTTCATATTTATTCAGTAAATTAACAGAAAAGAATATAAATCCAGCTTTTGCATTATTTTATGGCTCGGCAAATGGTTTAGGTGATTATAATTATGATTTATCTGATGAATATTATGATATAAAAGAAGATGAATATTTTAAACGAATAAGAGGGAAAAACATCATTGTAAATACATATACATCAGATACAGAAGAATCAGAAGAATCAGAAGAAGAAACATATTCTCTTTCTAATTCAGAAATTGGCTCACTTTCTAATTCAGAAATTGGCTCTCTTTCTAATTCAGAAATTGGCTCTCTTTCTAATTCAGAAAGTGGCTCTCTTTCTAATTCAGAAGTTAATTCCCCTTCAAAATCACTTGATAGAGATTCAGAAAGAGATACTTATGATAATGAAAAATACAAAAAAATTAATGCAAGGAATACAGATGAACATATAGCGATTCTCAAAGATATACCGGTACAACTTATGTTTATCGAAAAACTGGAAGGAACTCTTGAAGATTTATTAGACGATATAAGTGATGAACTTTTATTAAGTTGTTTATTTCAGATTTCATTTTCGCTCGTTTATTTACAGAAACATTTTAAATTTACACACAATGATTTACATATTAATAATGTAATGTATCAAAAAACAGAAGTAGAAAATTATTATTACAAGTATAATAATATTTATTTCAAAGTTCCCACTTATGGATATTCATTTAAAATTATAGATTTTGGAAGATCTATATTTTCTTATAACAATAAGATATTTATGAATGATGTATTTTCAAAATATGGAGAAGCAAGTGGGCAATATACTTATCCAAATAGTGTTTCATTTATGAAAAATAATAATTCCGAATTGATAAATCCTAATTATAGTTTTGATATGTGTCGTTTAGCAATGACAATCTTAGAAGATATTCATGGAGATGTCCATGATGCGATTGTTGATTTGTTAATACATTTATGTACAGATAAGAATGGAGATAATTACTGTGAAATGGATTCTGATTTTAATTTATATATTAAAATCTCAAAAAATTCTCGAAATGCTGTTCCGAAAGATATTATTCAGGGTAATCTCTTTAAAATTTTCAGAGTGAAAAAAAATAACTTTCCCAAAAAAACATATTATACAATTTAAAATGGGGGTTTTGAACTAATTGCGCTTGCTATATATGTACTACTAGTATTATGTTTGATATTTTCACTAAATATCATGAAGATTGTTAGGGTTGAGATTAATATAATAATACAAAATAACTTAGGATATTCATCTTTTTTATAATCTTCGTGACTACTATCTATTAAACCATAAGTTATTAAAACTAAAATAGATATAAATGTCGAAACTAATAAACTTTGACCGAACATTTATTTATAAGTATTAAATTTATTTTTCTACTTCACCCGCATCTTCAAAAAGAGTATAATTATTAGATTTTTCTATATCTACTCCTCTTTTTACGGCTATTTCTTTCATATCATTGAAAAAATTAGCTAAAGAAGATGTTTCATCTATATCATCATCTTTATCAATTTTAACTAATTCTTTTCTAGGAGATTTGGGTTCATTTAATTTTTGTTCTGATAATTTTTCATCTTCTTTAATAGAGTGTAAACTACTTATATTATCTTCTTTCTTAACAATTAATGATTTTAATTCATCTATTTTAGACAATGGTTCCGGTTTAGACAGCGGTTCCGGTTTAGACAGCGGTTCCGGTTTAGACAGCGGTTCCGGTTTAGACAGCGGTTCCGGTTTAGACCTCACATTTTCTTCACTGGATGATAATCCAAATATATTATTTAAAGAGAATAAAGAAGATGATTCATTATCTTTTGATTTATTATCAGATTTAACTGGCAAGTTTTCTATTGGATTCGTAACACTTGGATTAAATATTTCATCATTCTTAATAACATTTACTTCTTCTTGATCCTCCATTGTGGTTATTAATGTTTTTATCATATCATCCTTATTTTGTGAATCTTGCGTTAATTCCACATTATCATATTTTTCTTCTTCAACCGGAATAGTAATATCATTTACTTGTATATTGTCACATTCTGTTTTTATCTTATCTTCACTCGGATCATCATCAGTAGAGAATACGGGTATATCTTCACTCTTATTTTCTATTACTGGTTCTAAATCATTTTCACTCTTTATAATATTTATTCCTTCATCATTATTATTTTCATCATTATTATTTTCATCATTATTATTTTCATCATTATTATTTTCATCATTATTATTTTCATCATTATTATTTTCATCATTATTATTTTCATCATTATTATTTTCATCATTATTATTTTCATCATTATTATTTTCATCATTATTGTTTTCATTCATAGTTATTGAATTATTGATCGAATGTACTTGTTGATTTGTTTTTAAATTACTCAATTCTTCTTTAAGAATTTGAATAATTTCATCTCGTGAATTACTCTCATTCTTAGTAGAATTGTCAAGATGTTCTTTTAATATTTCTTTAACGGGTAATAATTCGCGAACAGTAATTTCAATACAATTTTTGATAATGTTTTCAATTTCTTTTTGATTTTTTTGATATTCGCTGCCCAAAATATTTTCTTCGAATAAATATGGATTTTTCCACATTTCTCTAGCCGAATTTATATATGCTTTGTGAATAAATGTAGTTTTTTTGGGAATGACAACATTAATTCTGTTAAAAGTTCTATTTGGACCAATTGATGTTAATATTTTTGTATGACTTATAAAAACAGCTGTAATTAAATCATCAATCCAATCACACCTTGAATTTTCTACAATTCTCAAACATTCATTTTCAATTATTTCATTATTCCATATAGGAACTTTTTCGAGCAAACTTCTAAAAATAGCATTCAATGGAATATTTTTTGTAGAAGATAATATTTTAGATTCATCATAAATAGATTTTATACCATCAAACATATGAGAAAATAAAATATCTATTAACTGTTTTGTATATTCTATTTTCGCTTGCGTAAAAATAGGAGAATTTACATTATCCATAATTTATGATTCTTTTTATTTTATTAATAGTAATTACACGCAAAAATATATTCATATATTAAAAACTAATATAGTATTATAGAATGATTAATAAATATGTAAAGAATACAGTATACTTCTCTTTATTTATACAATTTTTGACAACATTTATATCACTGGATGGTTTTAATTATCAAATAATGGAAAAAGATAAAATTATGAAAAATATACTATTATTAGAATCTATAGCTCAATGTATTGAAAGTATATTCTATATATGGGTAGTTGTTTCATTAAGGAATTTATCAATTATGACATCTAGAAGATATATTGATTGGTATTTAACAACGCCAACAATGCTTTTTAACACAATTATGTTCATGGAATATTTGAAAAATAAAGAAGAAAATAAACCACAATTTACAATCATGGAATTTATAATCGAAAATAAAAATACAATTATCTATTTATTTATTTTAAATGCATTAATGCTAACATCTGGATTATTAGGAGAACTTAAAATTATAAATGTAATACCATCAGTTATCATAGGGTTTATATTTTTCGTTCTATTGTTTTGTCATATATATAAGAATTATGCTATCCATACAGAATTATCTATGAAATTATACATATTTATGACTACTATATGGTCTTTATATGGTATGGCGGCTTTAATGAATCCTATAGTGAAAAATTCTATGTATAATATACTAGACTTATTTTCAAAGAATTTCTTTGGATTTTTCTTGTATTACTACATAACAACAATTGGTATACGATATTAAGGATAAATTTTTGTGATATTTTTTGATTTAATATTTAGAATATTTTTTGATATCAACATAATATTCTGATAATTTTGTGTTTTTGTTGTCCATAGATAAATATCTGCTACGGGTTTTTCAATTTCAAACATGAAATCCAACAAATATGATATATACATTTTATCTAATAGTATTATAGATCTTTGGAGATATTGTATTGATTCTTTTTTTAATTCTTTAATAAATTTAGTCATTTGAATACTATATTTCAGTAAATTATTTGAATATTTAATATTTCTTGTATCAAATATGAATATGAATTCATTTTTAAGCAAATAAAGATCTTTCCATAGTTGAAGGAATTTAGAAAATTCATTATCTGTAATCAGAGTATTAAATTTTATGAATATATATTTATTTGAATTTTGAATTAACATTAATCTTTATCTTCTAATAAGATATATAATAAATAATAGAACTATGACACCCCCACCAATAATTAAACCATATGACCATCCTGGTAATCCATCATTATCAACAGGATGATAATTTTCCCCTTTAATAAATTTCAAATTTGTTAGGTTATCATCAATTCCAGGTTTTATTGCTGGGTTTTCTAAATCGATCCTTTTCTTATCTTCTGGGCAACTAGTGGGAGTTGTATAATAAGATAATGAATGAATTCCCAAATTATCAGTACCCATAAATGAAACTATATTTGAAATTAAAGCGAGTACAAACCCTGCTGCAATTAAGCCACAACATATCTTTAAAATATTATTTTTGCTTTCTATTTGACGCGATCTGACTAATTTTTCGGACCATATTTCTGATAATGTGCGATGTGTGAAAATATTAGTAATGATTATTATAATAATAGGAGCAATTATAAAATATCTTAAAGTTCGCATATTCCAAATAATACCTTGCCACAAATTTGAATTAGGATTTTTAGTATCTAGTATGCTTCTAGTTATAATTATAAACATAATCAAAATAAATGCACTAATCCATGCTACCTTTTGCCATCCATTTACATCATTTCTTATAGTAGTATAATTCTTTCTAATATTATTCTTAAAATTTATTATATTCAGCTGAGTATTGAATTGAGTAAATATTGCACATATTAATAATAATAAAAAGAAAATAGTTGTCAATGGGTCATAAAATAATTTTATGTTTGATTTTTCTTCACTATCTGATAAAAACTTGGTAATCGATGTTCCAGCTATAATACCAAAATACAGTAGTAACATTCCTATTTTCTTTTTATCCCCGCTTTTTGATATTACCAAGATCGAAAAGATTATCATAAGAATTGATAAAGAGAGTGCGAAGTAGTAGAATCCTTTATTATATCTCCAATATGATGGAAAAATAAATGGCCATAAATTTGGTACTAATACAGATTTTAAGAATTTAAAGTCGAATTCAATCGATGATAACCATATAAGATGAAGTGAGAATATAATTGTTATAATCACTAATAATCCATCAAAATCTTTCCTCCCCGCAGAAACAGAGGGATTTTTAAATCGTAAATGAATTACAATAAGATATAATATCAATACAACTAAAAAATCTACCGTAACTGATCTAAAAAACTTTGAAAATTCGACTGTAAAATCACACATTTTGTATGCATTATCATCCGAACCTCCAGCATCAACATGTGTTAAAAATGCGTATCTATATATTCTATTTATTTTATCTTTTTCATCATCACTATAGTTCTCTTTTAGGAACTTTAAAATTTTTTTCCTTTTGGCAATTGTGCCTCCTTCAAAATATTTTTGATTATCATCTTCATCTAACCATTTAAGTGCATTATCTATGGAAGATTTATCTTCTAAGATTAAATCACTTTCTTCGTCAACATATGAAACTATTTTTAAATTAACATGAGGTTTACTCTCAATCTCGGTATTTACTTCATGTGTTGCACAGCATACCTCACCAGGAACTTTAAACACTTGATTTTTTCGATACCATTTATGTTCATTCATTTCAATGTAAGTTGAAGAATCATTTTTTAGAGAACAGCTGAATGGAGTTTGTTGTGAAGCCTGTCGAGTACCTTTAACCCAACCACTTTCATTACAATTATATTGTATCTGATTATTAGAATCACTGAAAGATTCAAAGCAGTTTATATTTACAGAAGTCTGTTCAGCATTTATTTCTGCTACCATAGAATCAAAATTATCTGGGAAAAATAAAACAGGGTTAGGATCATTCTCATCTTCTAGGCCGTATCCTGAATCCGTTACTATTTTATCAAGTAAATTCAAAACTGAACATACACCTCCATTATCTGGAGGATCTCTCGAATCCTCTTCCTGCTGCTGCTGTTGCACCAGAACAGGCTCCGTATCTGTCTCGGAGATAACCCGATCATCTTCAATATATATTTTGATATAAAACCACCACTCTCTAGGAATACCTAAATCTATATTGATATTTAGAATGTTTTCTTCTTTGAAGAATTCATCAATGATATCTCTGCAGGTTTTACCCTCAAGCTTTTCAGGATAAAGTTCTTCTATGATTCTACAAAATTTATCAATGGGGCAAATTCCATCGTCTCTAATACTACATTGTTGATCTATTAAAGTTTCAAATTCAGTTTTATCATCTTGTTCGGCCTCTGTAACTGAACAATTTCCATTGATAGGATCATAAAAACAGCCTTCATGATTTTCACAAGCATATTTATTACCCACATAATTCTGACACAATTGATTTGTTGCTCGTTCAAACATAAATGGGCTAATAGATAATTCTTTGTTACAATATTTTTCGCCATTTACAAGTTCATTCCATATATCCGCAGCATTATGATTCGCCGTTCGATTTATATCATAATTTTTCATTTGATGAAGAAAATATGGAGAACTCCATTTTATTTTAGTTTCACTGTTACCATCTGAAGGACAATAACATACATCGTGGGTAAAGCCGCCTCCCGCACCATATGTCCAACCTCCAGGACTATCACATTCTTCATTAAATTCACAATCAGCAGCATTGTCACTTGGTACACTGTTGAATGAATCCTCGAGTCCTTCTCTAGGTTTACATCTATCATTATATCCATTTTTTTGCCATTCTATACATTTACCAGTAGGTTCATCATAAGATGTTGTTCCAGTATCAACCGCCCATCCACAGTTTCTATTATTATTACAATTTACTTGATCTCTTATTCTTCCACAAGAATATTCTTTTACACACATTCCGGCGTCGCAAATTAAACCTTCAGCGCAAGGATCATCGGTAGCTTTAGATGCGTAAGCTGGCTCATTCAGAGAACCTGTTCCTTCTGTTTCTCCTGTTTCGTCGACAGTTGCCGCCTCTGTATCTACTGTATTAACCGATTCTTCTGATGGTGCTGGGACTGATTCTGCTGGTTCTTCCGTAGAAAAAGAACACATTTCACCTTCTTGTAATCCAGTTGATTGTTTTGTTCCATCTCCTACTCCAATCTTATTTTTCAGATCTTCTAATTCTTGATAAAGAAATCGATAATCTAGTGGTGAAGATTCGTCCATTTGTTGTGGGCTACCTGGAATTACTGTTGAATATTCAGGTTCATCTATAGATTTAGTAGGAGAGGGCTCCCTTCTAATTAATTTTACAGAATCTGAACAACTATCACATGAAAATTTACAAGCATCATAGGCAGATACACCATTTTCATCTTTATCTGTCAAACATAAATCTTGATTGTTTGCATAAAAATCGCATTTATTATCATCTTTACTCCAACTGAGATCATCTTTACAGGGCGCGGGATTGTTATCTACAGAGTTATCTTTAGGTAACAATAATTCATATTCATATTGAGGAATAACTAATTGAGTATCCATGGAATTCTCCATCCCTTTATAAGTTATAATTTAAAAAAATAATTTAATTTAATTCTGATTTCAAGCAAATGAAGCCAAAGATTGTGTATAAGGATTTTCTCTAAATGGATCTAATAAAGATGGATCCAATCTATCAGAAAGTTTGACATTATCTAATGTATCCTTTTCTTGAGTATATTCACAAGTATCATCTGTTGGAATTTCTTGGAAAATATTATCAGCATTTCCAATTCTAGGATTGAAATAATCCGATTCAATTTTTTGAATATCCATATTAATCCAATCAACACCATTTGCCAATTTCGTTTTTTCGGTGACAGGGCTTCTTCCTCTAGAAATAAGTTCTTTGTTCGGATTAAGATCGGCTCTGTAATATTGATCATTTGCCATAGAACCGGGTAAATATGAACCAGCATTTCCAGAATATTCATAATTAGTGGTTTGTTTGACTGTGGGTCTAATAGTATCTTGTAATCTTTCAGTCGGAACAAGAGTACCGGAGGAACCAACAAATCCATTCCTAGAATCATCAAGTGTGGTTTGTTTTATTGTAGGTTTCACTGAATCATATAATCTTTCGGTTTCCCCTACAAATTCAGTTTTAATATTACCTTCATATGTTCTTTCAGATGTAATCTGTCTTTCATTTGGATACATAAAGAAACTATTTTTATTATGGTCATCATCTGTCGCTTTATTTTCTATATTCATATTACGATTTGTTTCGATATGTAACTGTTGATTTGTCGATTTCTTAAACATTGGTCTTTCTTGACTTGGATTAAAATTAACAGCTCCGGCTGGTCCTAATTTCCCTTCATTATTATAAGATCTATTCGTATCTTTTAAAACTTGTTCTGGATAAATAGATGGAGCATCAATCGCACCTGTTGTTATGAGCCATTTATCGGCTGTATTTTCATAATCAGCATCTGGTAAATGCTTAAAGACTTCACCAATTTCGCCCCTATTATCTATACCTTTTCCCGATAAAACTTTACCACCAAATGTTTTTTGTTGATTATTAAGAACTCTTCTATTATCTGTTGAATTTCTTTGAGCATGTATCATTCCTATATCTCTATTAATTTCACTTTTATCATCGATAGGTGGAACATATTCTTGTTCAAATGGAAGTTCATTTTGTTTCAGATTACTAGAAGCATATCTAGATTTATCAGCATTGGCACCGCTAAATGTAACACCGAAAACATTTCCGTAGTCTTTTTCCAATTCGAAAAATTGACCGAGTTCTTTTTTTTGTTCTCTAAAGGCATGTTCGCCACCCATTGTCCTTCTAAATTGTCTATTATCATCTAAATTAACACCTGGAGCAGTACTACCAAAAAAAGGTTCAACTGCTATTTTCTTTTCATTTTCTAAAAAATCTCCTGGGATAGGCATACCAGTTAGTAAGGATATCTGATTTGTTCTAGAATTATTATCATCTCTTAATGTATTTCTACCTTGCATATTTAATCTATCTATCATTTTAGAGTCACCTTTCATTGATAAATCTACATTTTCTTTAACTTTTTGACTTTCAATAACTTTTGAATCTAAATAATTCGTTTGATTATAGATTGAATTACCACTTTGTTCATGAACTGGTGGTTTTAAACTAGGTTCGATATATACATCTTCCTTTTCTTTGCTGTTTGCTAAAGTATATCCAATTCCCAATAATGATACTAAAAGAATTGATTCCATAATATAATGAACTATATATAATTTATTATTTAAAAACATAAGAAATATATTTATCATAAAATGAATAGTTCAAAATATAGAGGAGATATTATTTCTAAAATCTTTCACAGAGAAACATTAAATATTCCATGTAAATCTCATACTCAACCTGTAATTATTAACACAGAATATGATTTCAATAATCAACTGAAATATATTAAGATACTAAAGAAAAAAAATATATATGACGACAATAAAAATTATAAACATACAGTTGTAGAGCATCATTTACATGAATTGCCCATTCAAAACAAAGATATTCAGAATATCGAGTTTATAAATAGAAATGATCTGATAAAAGAAAATATAGACAAGGTCGATATTTTATCTTTCAAAACTAAGGATGAAATATTAAAATTAGCATGTAAGTATGGTTTTTCAAATACAGAAAAGAAAAAGTATGCTATTGAAATAATGAATCGAATACATTCAAATAATATCAAAAACTATTATTCAGATATGAAAAAGTGGAACGGTTCAAAAAATACAAAACCAAAATATCCTAAAAGATATAAAATTTTTAATTCTGAATATTATTAATGAATAAATAAACCCCCTGTAAATTTGATTAGTATTTAAGGCAATAGATATTATTATTTAATAAGTAACAATGCTTTTGCAGCTAGAACAAATTAATGATTTTATAAAATCAAAACATGATATGATATATGATATGATTCAATTAGAGAAAGATACAGATGATATTTACGATACAATTATGAAAGAATCTTTGAAAATTATAAAAGAAGAATCTATTTCCGATGATTTATATAATTCTAGAGTTGTATATATTAAAGAATACATCAAGAAAATATTTGATGAAATCATAAATGATTACAAATTAAGAATAGAGAATAAGAAGGATATTATACAAAAATTGGAAAAACTAAAGAAATTAGATTTACCTGAACAACGAACAAAAGAGTGGTATGAATTGAGATCCCGAGTAATTACTGCTAGTTCTCTGGCAGATTGTATAGGTGAGGGTCATTTCTCAACTAAAGAAGATATGTTATTAGATAAATGTGGCGCTTTAGAGAAAAAGGATATTCCATTCGATATTTTAGAGTGGGGAGTTAGATATGAACCTGTTGCGACTAAATTTTATGAAAATCTAAACAATGTGAAAATTTTAGAGATGGGTCTAGTTCCTCATCCCACATTTAAAATTTTCGGAGCATCACCTGATGGTATTTGCGATGAAAACTCTCCTGAAGAATATATAGGAAGAATGTTAGAGATAAAATGTCCACCTAAAAGAGAATTTACAAAAGAAGTTCCAA
>Ga0181575_10002796_pt1 | contig 12367 bp, 9 predicted proteins | sample 101ome_23_FD_145599 | JGI IMG/M metagenome (GOLD analysis project Ga0181575, IMG submission 145599) | Coastal salt marsh microbial communities from the Groves Creek Marsh, Skidaway Island, Georgia - 101411CT metaG (spades assembly) | ecosystem: Environmental > Aquatic > Marine > Intertidal zone... | reverse complement strand
AACCATGGCACAAGTCATTAACACGAATATCCCTTCGATGACTGCGCAGAGGAATCTGACCAGTTCACAATCTGATCTTGCGACCTCGTTGCAGCGACTCTCTTCGGGTCTGAGGATCAACAGCGCGAAAGACGACGCCGCAGGTCTGGCGATCTCTGAGCGGTTCACCTCCCAGATCAGAGGCCTCGTGCAGGCAGCGAGAAACGCCAACGATGGCATCTCTCTGGCGCAGACGGCTGAAGGCGCGCTGAAAGAAGTCTCTAACAACCTGCAGCGTATCCGGGAGCTGGCTGTTCAGTCTGCTAACGGCACTAACAGTGCATCAGACCGCGCTGCAATCCAGACGGAAGTCGCTCAGCTGATTCAAGAAGTCGACCGGGTCGCTTCACAAACGACTTTCAACGACATCAAGCTGCTGGACGGTACCTTCTCTAACGCCGCTTTCCAGGTCGGTGCAAATGCGGGTGAAACGATCTCTGTTTCCAGCGTGACCAGTGCCAAGACGGCTGATCTCGGTGCATCGCTTTCTGCGACCGCAGTCGGTACAGCGGTAACGGGTGCTCTGAGTTCGGGTGACCTGATTATTAACGGTGTTGACGTCGGTGCAGTTGCGTCAGGTGATGCGAAAGATCTTGCAGCCCAGATCAATGGTCTCTCCGGCACCAATGTCACAGCACAGGCTCAAGCCACGTCTGTCACTGGTACCTCGATGACGGGTGCTACCACGACAGGTACGATTACTGTTAATGGTGTAGAGACAGCCAGCTTCAGCACCACGGCCGGTGACACGTCAGCTTCTCGAATAGCGACAGTCAACGCTATCAATGCAATCAGTGCTGCTACTGGTGTAACCGCTACTGATACGGGTGCTGACGCTACGGGTGTAACGCTGACGGCGGCTGATGGTCGAAACATCACTCACTCTCTCGGCGGAACGCTTACTGCTGCTGCTACCGGTGTCGCTGCAGATGCTACGACGCGTAGCTCAGTGACCCTGACGGGCACTTCCTCTGCCGGTATCACCCTGACGGGTTCTGCTGAAACCACAGCTGGTTTTACTGATAACCAGACGGTTGCTGCCTCCCTGACGGGTACGGCTGTCGCCAATATTGACGTTTCCAGCGTGGCTGGCGCGAATGCCGCGATCACGTCAATTGACGCCGCGATGTCTACGGTGAACAGCACAAGGGCAACGCTGGGTGCGATACAGAATCGCTTTGAATCTGTCGTATCCAGCCTGCAGGAAAGGTCTGAAAACCTTTCTGCTGCACGATCTCGAATCCAGGATGCGGATTTCGCCGCTGAAACCGCGTCTCTGACGCGAGGACAGATCCTGCAGCAGGCCGGTGTGGCTATGCTCGCACAGGCGAACGCACTGCCGCAGAATGTATTGTCTCTGCTGCAGTAGGTTGACGGCGCAGCCGGGAGCAGCCGGTCAGGTTGCTCCCGGGCTGCGCCATCCTCTGGTCCAGCGCGATGGCGTCCGGTGGACCTGTGAGCTGAGTGTTGGTCTTCCGGTCAACAGACACAAACCCAGTGTTGATGTATTGTTCCGCTCTGTCAGTGAGAAAGTCGGCCCGAATGGACTGGGCCTGATTCTTACCGGCATGGTGAAAGATGGTGCCCAGGGCCTGAAAGATATGCTCGAGGCAGGGGTGCACGCGATTCCGCCAGCGTAGCGGAATAGTTCCTGACGCAAGGTCCCAAACTAGTCTATGGACACAGCACAACGCATTGCCAGCCTTGAGGATAAGCTGGAAGCCAGTGAGCAGGCGCTCAAGAGTATGGAGCGGGCAGCCGGGATTGGGCGCTGGGCAATAGATCTCATATCCGGGGACTTTGTTTGTTCCCATGAATTCAGGCGGATATACGATCTGGGGTCTGTCCAAAAATTTAAGCTGGATGACTGGTACAGCGCGGTCCATGAAGATGATCGCGGCGCCTTTAAGAAGAAATTTGAAAAATCTCTATATACAAGCCTCCTGCAATCTCACGAGCACCGGATAAAACTGCGCGCCGGTAGAACGCGCTCGGTGCGCCAGGAATGGCGAGTCGAAAGTCAGAATGGACAGCCTGCTGCCATCAAAGGTTTCTGTCTTGATCTGACTGGCAGGTATGGATCAATGCAGAGCAGTGAATTCTGGCGACACCATAAAGAGGGGCTGCTGCTGGTATCGGAAGAGGGCGTGATAGATGCGGTTAATCCGGCAGCAGAGGGGATCTTTCTCTATTCTGAAGACGAGTTGCTGGGTCGAAGGATCGAACGACTAATCCCAGAGCTTTATCAGAATCATCGCACCCTGCGAGAGGAGCTGCGTTTCGATGCGGCGCAGCAGCCGATCCAGGATCGGATACTGAAAGGTTTGCGGGCTGATGGCAGCGAGATTGATATCTCGATTTCTTTGGTGCCGTTAGATGCAACTGCACAGATAGTCGCTTCTATTACTGACATGACCGATCAATCAGAATTGCTCGACAATATCGCGCAACAAGATGAACGGTTTACAGAATTGGTAAATGCGTTGCCGCTGGCTGTGATCCAACTTGATGAGATGGGACAGACGGTCTTTGTCAACAAGTATGCAGACCGATTAAATGTTGACTTCAGTGATTTCGCGCAAGTGGTGTACCTTGAAGGCACCGACCTGCAGGTCGAGAGGCTGTCAGAGCTGGTCTTTGATGATCACTATCTCGACGGAATTGAACTGAGCAGTCGTTCAACCGACCGTATCCCCGTTGAGGTCTGGCTGCTGAAAAACAACGCTGGCACGATTATCGTCTGTAATGAAGTCAGGATTCGCCGCGATCTCGAAGAAGCGAGATCTGCCGGGGAAGAAGGCTTCAAACGCGTTTTGAACAGATTACCAATTTCCATGTTGCTGCTTGATCCTTCAGCAGATCTCGAGTTTGCCAACTTGCACGCGGTTCAGGCTGGACTCGTTCAGGGAGCAGGCAACTCGGATGTTGGTCAGTTGCCGGTGTGTATGAATCCGGGAAGCATGGTGCCCTGTAGTATCGCAAAGTTCGTGCATGACTCCTTTGAAGCAGCGGGTTCAGGAGTGATGGTAGAGCTGGATTTCATTCTGGCCGATGGAACCAGACTGCCAATGAATTGTTGGCTGACCCCGTTCAAACACGATGAGCGAGGCGCCGTCACGCAAATTCTGGCGATACTCATTGATCGGACAGATCAGATGCTGAAAGAAGAAGCGGACACGCTGAAGCTGGAAGCAGAGGCTTCGAGTCGCGCCAAGAGCCGTTTTTTGACAAATATCTCACATGAACTGCGAACTCCGTTGAACGCAGTGCTCGGCTTTCAACAACTGATCGGGCAATCCGGTCAGTTAACCGGGGATCAGAAAGATAACCTTGAGATGGCTAATAAGAACGGTGTGGAGCTGCTCCAGGTCATCAACGATATACTGGAACTGTCCCGTATTGAGTCTGCGGATCTCAAGATAAACCCGGAAGAGTTTTCGCTTGCTGACCTGCTCTCCGAGGTCGAGCGTGCCTTTACCCCAAAGCAGTCAATCTCCGATGTAAAGCTCGTCACCAAAGTCGACGGAGCATTGCCAGACAGGCTTTTTGCCGATTACGACAAGCTTCGCCAGATCATTTTTGTCTTGATGGATAACGCATTCAAATTCACGAAGAAAGGCGAGGTTTCGATCGAGTTCGAGAAAAGGAATTCCAATGGTCTTTTGATCAGGGTCAAAGATACCGGCCGCGGTATTGACGAAAAGCTAACGGGCTCATTGTTTGAACCATTTCAACACCTCGATTATCAAGCTGAGCATGGCCTTGGCCTCGGTTTGTCAATTTGCCAAAGCTATGCGCGAGCAATGGGCGGAGAAGTAGAAGTGCGAAGTCAGCTTGGCAGTGGGGCTGAATTTGAAGTTTTGCTGCCGCTCCTGGGCGATGAAACCGTCAATTCAAATGTGCCCGTATTGCATCGGGAGTCTGGGTCGAACATGCCGCGTGTTCTGGTGGTAGATGACAGTTTCCCCGCGCGGGAGATTCTTCGCCAGTTGTTGACCGCTGAAGGCATTACATATGAAGAAGCGGGGAACGGGTTAGAGGCTTTAGAGCGCGTGCGGGAATTTCGGCCCGATGTGATCCTGATGGATCTCGAGATGCCTGTCATGGATGGTTTTGAAGCGACGCGCAGGATAAAGCAAGAGATGGATGTAAAGATTCTCGCGATTTCCGCGCGCGTTTACGATGCGGATGTGAAAAAGGCCTATGATGCAGGTATTGATGGATTCATAGGAAAGCCCTACCGCCTGAGCACAATCCTGAATGAGATAAACAGCGCTGTTAATACCGACTGAAAAAATCCTCATGGCGCGTCTGGTGAGGATTTTGCCTGGGGGTTTGCCTCTATGACAGTGGATGTCTTGATGTTCGATTAACGGTTAAGGTGCTCAGCCTGTTCGAGGGTTCCTGTGTCCTGTTGATGCTTGCAGATAAGGGAAGCGGCGAAAGCACTGGTAAATTAAATGACACTGTTAACTTTGTTGGCAGGAGATTCGAGCAGCCCGTCGGTCTGGTCGGCGACGATCAACTGATTGAGTTCACCCCTGAACTGATTGCAAAGTAGCGCTGGCGTTTTTGTCATAGACGGCAACAGCGTTGCCACCGGCTCTTAAGGCGTGCGCCAGGGCTGATTCTGACTCTATCAGGAGCTGCTCTGCGGTCGCGCTGTCATGGTTTTCAGTAACCCCAAGTGAGAGGGTCACCGATGAATAGTCGTGGTTAACTTGTAACTGTTGCGTCAGGTTCATCACCCTGTTCGCGACCAGGACGCCGCCTGTGGTATCCGTGTCCGCAAGCAGAATTACGAAATTTTCATCTTGCAGGCGCGCCGTGATATCCACCTCTCGGGTTGAACCGAAGAGGATGCGGCTGAATGCCTTTAACATTTCATTGGTGCCCCTGCTGCCTAATTCGGCAAGCAGTTCATCGTAGCCGTCAATCCTAACGCGCAGAATCGCAAATCCTAGACCTGCGCGTTTGTGCAGTGCAATGTGACGCGTGGTCTCTGCCAGAAATTTCGCCTCGTTGGCGCACCCGGTCAATTCATCTTTCTCCAGCGAGTCGGCCAACTGTGATTTGAGTTTGCTGACACGTTTCTCGGAGATATCTAGTTGGTAACTGACAGTCGCTGCAGTCTCGGTGATCTTCTTCAGCATTAAGTTGACCTGATAAACGATCGCGCCGCCGATGCATCCCGCAAAAACAAGAGCAAAAATAAGAAATGGTGCCCGCGCGTCAGCTTGTCCGAGCAAGAGCAGGAGGCCGATGGTCAGCGCTAACAGGCAGGCGCCAGCGATCGAATAGATTCTGATTCTGTTTGTGGAAGCACCCAGTTGTGCCCGGATGTCTTCGGTATTAGTCTGATTGCTGGTTTCTGAAGTCAAATTACTTACCTGCGGTTCGAAATTAGATGCAACCAACCTATAGCGGCAGAAACGCGTTATTCTTTAGTTTTCGTTATCGACTAAACCCTGGCATTATTTGGGCCGCCGAATCATAGCGTCGATGTCTGGACCCTAAGAGAACTGAAAGCACCACTGGTCGGCCAGGGTAGAAAAACGCTAAAGAATTTTCTCTGATCGCCGATATGTTCGACGAAAGGAGGCGCTTCAACGGCAATCCAGGAACAAGGGTACAACAGATAGTGCTAACTGAAAAAGGCATACAGATCGTCAAAGCGACCGTGCCGGCAATCAAGACGCACACTACTGCGTGGCACTCAGCCTCTGGGGTCATGTATACGGCTTTCTCGCGTCGGTATTCAGAGGGAAAGAAGCGAGACTATATCAGTAAATTGACAGGAAACGGGCCTAGGCCCAGACCTTTCGGACAGCGAAAACCAGTCCAACAGGGGGCTAAGTAGTGAGTGGAAAGTTGCCAAGCGTTCAGATGGTCAGGCAGCCCGTGTTCGATGATTCTTTGAAAGTCGTTGCTTACAACCTTCTCTACAAGGACGGCGAGGAAACTGAAGAGCAGTTGTTCGGCGATAACGATCTGGCGGTACAACTGCTTCTCGACGAATACACGTCAATTTATGAGTCTGGTGAAGTTAAGGCACTGCCGGCATACATCACGGTGCCAGAAGCGACAATAAAACCGGGTTGGGTCCCGCAGTTTGCAAGTGACAATGTTGTGCTGGATCTAAAGAAACCCAATGGCAGCGCAAAGGATTATGTCTCGGCAGTACGTGGTCTGGCCGATGCCGGCTATAAGGTTTCTCTTGGCGGTTACGGCGCGCATGCTGAGATAAACGACCTGCTGGATATAGCGCATACGGTGAAGCTGGATGTTAATCACTTTGACGCGGCCCAGCTTGAGAAGAACCTGGATGTGCTGAAGCGACGCGGTAACATCTCGGTTCTGGCCTGGAATATCGAAACCGTCGATGCTCTAGAGGCCTGTGTCGAACTTGGCTTCGATCTCTTCCAGGGGCACTTCCTGACGAAACCAAAACAGCTTAATGAAGGCAAGCTTGGGGCTAACCAGGCTGCTGTCTTGCAGTTGTTAGGAGAGATTCAGAAGCCAGATGTCACGCCGGAATCTATCGAAGAGATTGTGCAAATGGATCCGGTTCTCACCTTCAAGCTGCTTAAAGTCGTCAACTCAGCCGCTTATTCTCTGGTCAGAGAGGTGACTTCCATCGCTGATGCGATTGTTTTCCTCGGTATGGATCAGGTCCGCCAGCTGGCCATGATCGTCGGCATGAGCGGGCAGTCAGATAAACCAGCGGAAATGTATCGGTCGCTGCTACTCCGAGCAGCCATGTGTGAGCAGGTGGCCAAAACCATGAACTACGACAACCGTTCAAGTTACTTCCTTGCAGGCGTCATGTCAGGTCTGCACCTGATTTTTGATACCACACAAGAGAATCTTATCGGACAGATCAGCGTGGCTCGAGAAATCGAGGAGGCAGTAATGAAGCACGAAGGCACCATAGGCTCAGTCCTGAATGATGCCACCAGTTATGAGTCTGGTGCCTGGGACCAGTTGTCGGAAGGCGTCGATACGGAGGTATACGATGACGCCTACATTAAAAGCATGCGCTGGTTGAACAGTGTGATGGAAACCGCGAGCTAGGGTGCCGTCGCCCGAGGCGTGGGTTATGAAAAGCGCGAAAGACCGATGCGATTGAAGCGCAGTCTGACGGTGATCTCACTAATGAGCATCGGTGCTCAGGTTCCTTCGTTGAGCTGGCGAATGAAACCCGCATGAGACAAGTTGTTGTGAACTTGGTCAGCAAAGAAATAGTCCGCTTCATGGGTGGGTCAATCAAGGTTGAGAGTGAGTTTGGTCGAGGGGCCCGGTTTGTTGTTGTTTTTCCTGTCGCCGAAGCTGAGCAGGCCGAAGGATGGGCGCGGCATTATTCAGGCTTACCTGTCTGAACCAGGATGATTGATGCAGGCCGGTGTTTTGCTTGCTCTTTTTGGCCGTTCTGGTATTATCCGGCTCCTTTAATTTACAGGGCTTTAAGACGATGAAGGCCGAAGTTCACCCTAACTACGAAGAGATTACTGCTACCTGCAGTTGTGGCAATGTGATCAAGACCCGGTCTACTGTCTGTGAGGATCTCCACCTTGAAGTCTGCTCGAACTGCCACCCGTTCTACACTGGCAAGCAGAAGGTGATTGACTCAGCAGGACGTATCGATCGCTTCAACAAGCGGTTTGGCCGCAAGTCCTAGGATTTGCCAAAGAGCTTCTGGGCAAAGTCTTTTCGCAAACCCGGAAGCCACGCCTCGCGAAGTCACACGAAAGGACGCTATAGCGTCCTTTTTTTTGCCCGCGAGAAGTCTTCCGCCCGCCTAGAAAATATCCTGTGTCGCCTCGACTTCTTCAATCGGTGGCAGCACGCCGTTGTACTCGGGTACATGCTCTTGCCGAAATATCTCAAAGATGCCACCGGGGTCGGTCGGGTCGGTGCGCAACCCTGTCTCGGGATCAATCTTGACGGAAACAATGCCGTCTGGCCTTGGCAGGACCCGCGACTCCGATTCTTCCGGCAATGCCTTGGCCATGAATTCGATCCAGGTTTCGATCGGTGTGGTAGAGCCCCACTCGCGACTACCGACCGGACTGTTATCACTGAAGCCTGCCCACGTGGTCGCGACCAGGTCCGGCGTGAATCCTGAAAACCAGATATCCGCATCGTTGGTTGTGCCGGTCTTGCCGCGCAGGTCGCCGCGTTTGAGGCTGCGCATCGCCTTGGTGCCGGTGCCGCGGCGGATCGCGTCGGACAGCATGCTGTTCATGATGTGGGCGACACGGGCATCTATCACCCGTTCGGCTCGGTTCAGGCCAGCACAGTTCTCATGACAGGCCACCGCGGGATCAGCCTGAAAGATCACATCGCTGTTGATCGAGTCCAGCTCACGCAGCAGGTAGGGTTCAACCTTGAAGCCGCCGTTGGCGAAGGTGGCGTAGCCGGTGGCTACTTCCAGTGGTGTCAGGGCGATAGTGCCGCCACCGAAGGCGAGCTGCAGGTCACTGGGGAAATCCGACGTGTCGAAGCCGAAACGGGAGACGTAATTGACCGCTTTTTCAGGTCCGTAGTCCAGTATGACACGAATAGAAACCAGGTTGATTGAACGGTACAAGGCTTCGCGCAGACGTATATTGCCATGGAAAACATTGCCCGAATTCTTGGGCCGGTAGGTTTCCTCAAGTTCCCCGCCGGGCAGGACCAGGGGCGCGTCATTGTAGATGGAGGCTGCGGTTAGGCCGTTCTCGATGGCGCCACTGTAGTAGAACGGTTTGAAATTTGAGCCAGGTTGTCGTTTGGCCTGGGTCGCGTGATTGAACTGTTTGGTGCCAAAGTCAAAACCGCCAACAATGGCGCGTATACCGCCGTCGTAAGGATCAACGGCAACCAGTGCGCCCTCGATGGCAGGGCGCTGGCCAAGGCGTAGGCTGCCGTCTTCGACCTCTTCATAGCGAATGACGTCACCGACGTTGACGATATCTGCAGCCTGCTTTGGTTTGGGTCCGCGCCTGTCAACCGTAATGTAAGGCCGTGCCCAGTCGAGGCCCTCCCAGGGGATTGTGAGGAACGCCTGGTCAGCGGTGACGACTTCGATACTATCTTCTTCGACCGCGCTGACAATGGCGGGTATCTGGCCCCCGGATGGACGCATGCCTTCAAGCGTCGCCAACCAGTTGGGGGGCAATCCGAATTCCGGTGCGTTGAGGTATTCATCGGTCCCTTTGATCTGTCTGAACTCAGGCCCTCGATAGCCGTGCCGGCGGTCATATTCGATCAGCTTGCGGATCAGGGCATCCTCTGCGGCTTGCTGCATGACACTCGATAACGTGGTGTGAGCGATCATGCCCTGGTTGTAGGCCTCGCGCCCGTATTCTGAAAGTAAACGCTTACGAACCATCTCGGAGGCGTATAATGCGGGGAGTTCAATCGCCCGGCTGTGCAGGCGGGCGGTGATCGGTGCAGCAACGGCTTCTTCGTAATCGACTTGACTGATGGAGCCCTGTTCCCGCATACGCAGCAGGACGAGGTTGCGGCGGGTGAGGGCGCGGGCCGGGCCATTGATCGGGTTGCCGGCCTCGGGTGCCTGGGGCACACCGGCCAACATGGCTGTCTGGGCCAGGGTAAGTTCGCTGAGGTCCCGACCGTAGTAAGTATTGGCGGCGGCCTGGATACCATAAGAGTGCTTGCCGAACGAGATAATATTGAGATACAACGTGAGGATTTCTTCCTTCGACAGCTCTCGCTCGATCTTCAGAGCAAGCAGCATCTCCTTGAATTTCCTCAGAAATCTGACCTGGGTCTCGCCCGAGATGTTCTTTACGAGCTGCATGGTTATGGTTGAGGCGCCAGTTCTGATGGATCCGCGGTTGCGGACCAGTTGCCAGGTGGCATTGACCAGAGTGACGAGGTCAATGCCGGAGTGCTCAAAGAAGCGTTTGTCCTCGGTATCAAGGATGGCGCTGATAAACAGCGGCGGAATCTCCTCGTATTCAACTGGGGACAGGCGTTCACCGAACTCCTGGATCAGGAGTCCGTCATCAGAGTAGATCCTGAGAGGAGCCTTCAGGGTGACCTGGCTGAAGCTTTCGATGTCGGGAACCTGTGGGTTCAGATACAAAAAGGCAGCCGACAGGATCAGCGTGAGCGCGCTGCCAGCTGCAAGCACCGTCCAGTAAAGATAGCTTATGTACCGCATGAGACCTCACCAAAGAGGACAAGCATTATAGATGGTACGAGCGGTCCGTGCTAAATGGTGAAAAAGGATCACCATGTTGCCCCCTTATACGGGGGTTGGCGCGATTCGGAGGCGCAACATGTTGTGTTTCGAAACGGGAAAATCGTCGGAAAATGAATGTTTTACGACATTTCTTTCATTTAAATTGTTTGCGATAAGTCAGCAGGTGGTATTTAATGTAATCCTGCATGAAGTGACTGTAAGTGACCGTACTTGTAGGGAATTTAGGAAAACGGCGTGTTTGGATTTCTAAACAAGGGACCAGAAAGCATGCTGGGTCTCGACATCAGCTCCACGTCGGTGAAGCTGCTCGAACTCAGTAAGTCAGGTAATGACTACAGGGTTGAAAGCTATGGCGTCGAGCCATTGCCGGAAAACGCCGTCGTCGAAAAAAATATTTCAGACGTTGATGGCGTCGGTGAAGCAATCCGGCGTCTGATTGAACGCAGCAAAACCAAAGTCAAGTTCGCTGCAGTGGCCGTCGCCGGTTCCGCTGTGATCACCAAGACCATTGAGATGAATGCTGAGCTCTCGGAAGACGAGATGGAAAACCAGCTCCAGGTTGAGGCCGATCAGTACATCCCTTATCCGCTGGAAGAAGTCGCGCTCGACTTTGAAGTGCAGGGACCGTCCCCCCGCAATGAAGAACAGGTTGAAGTGCTGATTGCGGCCTGTCGACGCGAGAACGTGGAGATGCGCGAAGCCGCACTTGAGCTCGGTGGTCTTAAGGCCAAGGTCGTCGATATTGAGGCACACTGCATGCAGCGGACCTTCGAAATGATCCGCAACCAGTTTTTCGAGATCGATGAAGACGATGAGGACGATGACAAGGTTATCGCTGTTGTCGATGTCGGCGCGACTATGACCACCCTGTCAGTTCTGACGAACAGTGGTGCACCCTACACGAGGGAACAGCTCTTTGGCGGCAAGCAGCTGACCGAAGAGATTCAGCGACGTTACTCCCTTTCTGTCGAGGAAGCGGGTCTCGCCAAGAAACAGGGCGGTCTGCCAGACGACTACGAAACTGAAGTACTCCAGCCATTTAAAGAAGCAGTGGTACAGCAGGTCACGCGTTCACTCCAGTTTTTCTACTCGTCGAGCGCCTATGATGATGTTGACCACATCATTCTCGCGGGCGGCACATCCTCCATTGATGGTCTCCCAGATATGGTCGCCGCGAAGCTCGGTACGCCCTGTACGATTGCCAACCCCTTCGGCAATATGACCCTGTCTTCGCGGGTCAACGAAGCCAACCTCGCGGCAGATGCGCCGGCACTGATGATTGCCTGCGGCCTTGCGCTAAGAAGTTTTGAGTAGAGTCGGGGAGGAGACGCTGATATGAGTCATGATATTCGCATCAACCTGCTGCCCTGGCGTGAAGAGCTCAGGGAACAGAAGAAACAGGAGTTTCTCCAGATCACGGTCGGCGTCCTCGCTGTGGCGGGCTTGATCGTGTTTGGCGTCGATCGCTACTACAACGCGGCCATCGATAACCAGACCACGCGTAACAACTTCCTTAAGCGCGAGATCACTGTGCTAGAGGAGCGCATTTCAGAAATTCAATTGCTGCAGCAGAAACGTAACCAGCTGCTGGCCAGGATGAAGGTCATCCAGGAACTGCAGGGTAACCGGCCGATTATTGTCAGAGTGTTTGATGAGCTCGCGCGTCAACTGGCGCCACGGGTGTTTTTCACCCAGGTACAGATGCAGGGGGCGGACCTGGCGATTAACGGTGTTGCTGAATCCAACAACCGTATTTCAAACCAACTGCGAAACTTTTCTGACTCGGAGTGGTTTGTAGGGCCAAACGTGACAGCCATCAACGCCAACCCGTCATACGGACCACAGGCCAGTCAGTTTGCCATGACGGTCGAGCAGACAACCCCGAAGCGAGAGGGTGACTGATCATGGCGATGGAAGATCTTCTCGAGAGCATACAAAATTTTGACGTCGAGCAGCTCAACGACGTCAATAATGTTGGTTCGTGGCCACTGCCGATCAAGATCATTATCTGGATTATTGTCTTTGTCGGCGCGCTGGCTTGCGGATACTTCCTGCATGTTACTAACCTCCAGCAGCAGCTCGGGAAAGTGACCCTGGAAGAAAAGACACTGCGCG
>Ga0181575_10002791_pt1 | contig 12386 bp, 10 predicted proteins | sample 101ome_23_FD_145599 | JGI IMG/M metagenome (GOLD analysis project Ga0181575, IMG submission 145599) | Coastal salt marsh microbial communities from the Groves Creek Marsh, Skidaway Island, Georgia - 101411CT metaG (spades assembly) | ecosystem: Environmental > Aquatic > Marine > Intertidal zone... | reverse complement strand
TTCCACGCACAGATTTTCTAGGCATTTCGCATAGAAGTCAATGACGAACTCAGCGCTTTGCGCGAAATGCTCGAAGCGACGGTTGGCCTTTTGGCAGAAGGCGGCCGCTTAGCCATTATCTCCTACCATAGTTTGGAGGATCGGCTCGTCAAGCATTTCATGCGATCAGGCAATTTTGACGATGATGTCAAACGTGATCTCAAAGGGAATGCACTTTGTCCATTTGCACCGGTCAATCGAAAAGCAATTGTCGCCGATGAGGCTGAGCAGGCTCGAAATCCCCGCGCACGCAGCGCACGCCTCCGCGTCGCCACGCGCACCGCGTTAACCCTTGAACAAATTAACGCCCAAGCCGCATGAAAAAGTTCTTTTCATTTGGCTCAAACGCCGCGAACGAAAACAAATCTGCACGGGGCAACCGCCTCTTGACTCCTGAGGAAAAAGCTGCACAAGAAGCGCAAAAGCAAAAACTCGCTGAACAGCAAGCGCGTTCAGCTGCTCGTAAAAAAGCACAAGCCTCTGCGGCGGACAAGCGTCCTCGAAATCGCATCGTACGTCCGGAAGAAGCTGCGGCAACCCCCACCCCTCGAAAGGCTTGGTTCAAACGGCGCAAAAAAGCACCCAAAAGAACCCCGCAGGAGAAACAAGAGCGCGCCAACCGGCAATCCATTGCTCCCGTGATTCGAGACATCTTAAGCGGTGAGTTTTTGACTCGGGATGGCGTAACACGCCACATACCTTACCTCATTTTCGTCAGCGGCCTGTTCATCGCCTATATCGCTATGGGCTATCAGTTCGAGCGAATGGAACGCGAAAAACTTCGAACCAAACGGCAGCTGGAAGAGCTGAGCGCGGAGTACAAGACCCTAAAAGCCACGTTCGAAACCGAATTGCAACAAAGCACCGTCGAGCACAACATTGCTGAACTCGGGCTCCGTCAAAATGTCGAACCGCCGTTCCTCCTGGAATACGAAATCGAAACGCCATGAAGAACGAGCGTGAATTCACCAACAGGACTTGGTTTTCGTTTGGGCTTTTCGTACTCCTGGGCTTTTCGGTGTTCGGACGGATCCTTTGGATTCAAAGCGCCGAACACGAGCAGTGGTTGGCTGTCGGTGAACGGTTTGAATCCAGCGTTCAATCCATCACTCCTGCTCGGGGTCAGATTTACTCTTCCAATGGCAGTGTTCTTGCCACTTCCGTGCCCGTTTTCGAAGTGCGATGGGATAGCAAAAGCGAAGCCATTGATTGGGATATTTTCGATCGAGAACTCGATAGCCTGAGCCAAGGGTTGAGTCGCATTATCGGTCAAAAAAGTGCCGCCGACTATCGGAGCCTTTTAAGAGACGGACGCAACCTTGGACGCCGCAATACGTTGGTCGCACGACGCGTCTCCTACATACAGCAAAAAGACCTGCTCAAGCTCCCGTTCATCCGTCGCGGCCGATTCAAGAGCGGGTTCACGTTCAACCGCGTCGAACGACGTCGCAAGCCTTTTGGTGATTTGGCCGCGCGCACGATTGGGATCGATCGGGACGAAAATCGCGTTGGGCTCGAAGCGAGTTGGAACAATGAACTTGCTGGAATCACAGGACGACAGTTGCAACGGCGGGTCGCTGGCGGACAATGGATGCCCGTTTCGGATGAATACATCGTAGAGCCCGTGGCAGGGTACGATGTCATCACGAGCATTGATATGCACTTACAGGATGTCGCGAGCAATGCATTGCGCCGTCAATTGATTGCGCACGACGCCGCTTGGGGAACCGTCATCTTGATGGAGGTGGCCACTGGGAAGATTCGGGCAATGGCCAACTTGACACGAACCAAAGAAGGCACCGAAACCACCCCTTCCGCATACGGAGAAACCTTCAATCATGCCATCGGAACGGCAGTAGAGCCCGGCTCAACCTTTAAATTGGCCACGCTCATGACCGCCATGGAATCCGGAGGTGTCCAGCCTCAGGATGAAATCGATACGGGTAACGGCATTACATCCTTCTATGGTCGGCGCATGTCCGATTCCAATTCCGACGAGGGGGGACACGGTGTATTGACTACTGAAGAAGTCTTCGAAGTAAGCTCCAACGTCGGCACGGCCCTGACCATCAAGAAGGCATTTGGTGAAGATCAGCAGCGATTCCTTGACGGGCTGCAGTCGTTGAACATCCACGTACCAACGGGCATCAAACTCGCGGGAGAGGCAGAGCCCCAGGTGTACACCGAGGTGGGTCAAGGGCGTTGGTCAGGCCTTTCCCTCACCCAGATGTCCATCGGATACGAGGTGACGCAAACTCCTCTGCAAACCCTTAGCCTGTACAATGCTGTAGCCAACGGCGGGAAAATGATGCGTCCGCAGCTCGTCGAACGATTGGAATCCAATGGCGAAGCGGTCCAAACCATCGAACCCGAAGTCATTGCAGACCGCATTTGTTCACCCGCAACACTTACTGCTTGCCAGCGCATGATGAAGCGCGTAGCTGACCCTGAAGGCCAAGGCACAGCCCAGTTCATTTTTGCCAAAAGCCCTTACACGGTTGCTGGAAAGACGGGCACTGCGCGCATCGCTGGTCCCAATGGTTACGACGGAAGATATCGCGCGTCATTCGCAGGTTACTTCCCAGCTGAAGCACCGCGATACAGCTGCATCGTCGTCATCGCCGACACCCGCAGTGGAGTATACTACGGCTCGAGCATCGCAGGTCCGGTGTTCCGTGAACTCGCCAACAAAGTCTACGCAACCGATCCCTCCTTCCACACTTCCAGCACGGGATTGCTTGCGGAAAAGACCAAATTACCCGGAGCCAAGGACGGAGCGCGCGAAGAATTGGTGGCGCTGTACGAGGCTTTTGGCTTGCCATACACCGGTGCGGTTGAAGGGGATTGGGTCACCGTCACAACCGGCGAAACCGTGGCGGAATTGAGCACACGCCCCATCACCCCGGGTGCAGTACCCGACGTTCGAGGTATGGGCTTGCGAGATGCGCTGTACTTGCTCGAAAATGCCGGAATCGAAGTCAAAACATTGGGCGCCGGCACGGTTCGCCGCCAAAGCATCACCCCAGGATCTCCGATTACCGGACGTCCTTCCATCACCCTTGAATTGTCCTGAACTCCATGAAGCTCCTCAAAGAAATCCTTTACGGCACCCGCATCCACGACATCGTGGGCAACACCCACGTGGCCATTGAGGACATTGCTTTTGATAGCCGAAAGGTGAAAGCGTTCAGTTTGTTTATCGCCATCCCCGGTACCCAGGTGAATGGATTTGATTTCATCGATCAAGCAATTGAAAAAGGGGCGAATGCCATTGTCACCGAGCAACTACCTGAAGTGCGCGCTTCGCATGTCACCTACGTCCGCGTGCAAGACGCCGCAGCTGCTTTGGGTAAAATCGCATCGAAATTTTACGACGATCCGAGTACGGCACTTCGCGTGGTGGCTGTCACCGGTACCAACGGAAAAACCACCACTGTCAGCTTGTTACACCGATTGTTCCGATCCATGGGACGACGGGCGGGCATGCTTTCGACTGTCGAGAACCGCATCTTGGACCAAGTAGTTCCAGCAAGCCACACGACGCCAGACGCTCTTCAGATGCAGCGCCTCTTCCGCCAGATGGCCGATGCGGGGTGCAAATACGTCTTCATGGAGGCGAGCTCGCACAGCATTCATCAAAAACGCCTAGCCGGCACTGTGTTAGCCGGAGCGGTGTTCTCTAACATCACGCACGACCACCTCGATTACCACGGCGATTTCAATTCGTACATCCTAGCGAAAAAGGGGCTTTTCGATATGCTGCCTGCCGATGGCTTCGCTTTGTACAACCAAGACGACAAACACGGACCGGACATGGTGTTGGATTGCAAAGCCCGCATCAAGGATTACGCCCTCACCTCCATGGCGGACTACCGCGGGCGCGTCGTGGAAGACCACCTCGGTGGATTGCAATTGCATGTGAACGGACACGATTTGTATAGTCGGTTGATCGGAGGGTTCAACGCCTACAATTTGTTGGCAGTCTATGCTGTGGCCATGGAATTGGGCCTGGACGAGATGGACGTATTGACCCACCTCTCGCTCCTCAAACCTCCTCCCGGTAGGTTCGAACAAGTGGAGGCGCCGGAAGGCATCACGGCTGTAGTGGACTATGCGCACACGCCAGACGCACTCGATAATGTCCTGAAAACGGTGGATTCCTTTCGAGCGGGCGAAACCCAAGTCATCACCGTTGTCGGCTGCGGCGGCAACCGTGACAAAACCAAGCGGCCGGTCATGGCAAAAGTCGCTGCAAAATGGAGCGACCGCGTCTTCTTGACCTCAGATAATCCGCGCGACGAAGAACCCGACGCGATCATCGCAGACATGCGTGCGGGCCTCGACCCCATCGACGCGAAAAAATGCATTGCAATCACCGATCGCCGCGAGGCCATTCGCATGGCGGCTCAGTCGGCCAGCGAGGGTGACATCGTGCTTGTCGCAGGCAAAGGCCACGAGACCTACCAAGAAATCAAGGGTGTTCGCTACGATTTCGATGACCGTGAAGAACTGTTGAACGCCTTCAAACCTGCCTGATGCTCTACCACCTGTTTACCTACATCGACGCCGTCTGGGACCTGCCAGGAGCCGGGTTGTTTCAATACATCTCGTTCCGGGCTGCCATGAGCCTGATCACTTCGCTCATCATTGGCATCCTTTTCGGAAAACGCATCATCGAATGGCTGCAATTGAAGCAAGTCGGGGAAATCGTGCGCGATTTGGGGCTAGAAGGTCAAATGAATAAGCAAGGCACCCCCACCATGGGCGGTCTCATCATCCTGGCAGCCATCCTGATTCCCACATTGCTATTCGCGGATTTAACCAACATATACACGCAGATGATGCTGCTCGTGACCGTGTGGCTCGGCGGAATCGGATTCATCGATGACTACATCAAGGTGTTCAAAAAGAACAAAGAAGGCCTCGCCGGGCGCTTCAAAGTCATCGGGCAAGTTGGCGTGGGCATCATCGTAGGCTCCATCATGTGGTGGCATCCTGACGTAACCATCAAGGACCCCGCGGACCGCGAGTTCTTGGGTGAAGTCGTGGAAATGACGGCCATTGACGGGACCGTTTTCGAGGTGTTTGAAGCAGACCAGGGGTTGCCGATTTGGGAGGCAAAGAAATCATCGGAGACCACGGTGCCGTTCATGAAGGACAACAGCTTCGATTACGACCGACTCGTCAGTTGGATCGGTCCAGCTGCGGAAGGATGGGGTTGGTTGGTTTTCATTCCGTTGGTCATCTTGATTGTGACGGCGGTCAGCAATGGCGCCAACTTGACCGACGGCATCGACGGCTTGGCGACCGGGACAAGCGCCATCATCGGTCTGGGTTTGGCTGTTTTGGCCTATGTCAGCTCCAACATTGTCACAGCCGACTACCTGAATATCCACTACATCCCCTTCTCTCAGGAACTGGTGGTGTTCATCGCTGCTTTCGTGGGTGGATGCATCGCTTTCCTCTGGTACAACGCTTTTCCCGCGCAGGTCTTCATGGGTGACACAGGAAGTCTGGCGCTTGGCGGGATCATCGCCGCATTTGCCATCGCCATTCGCAAAGAGCTCTTGCTGCCTGTGTTGTGCGGCATTTTCCTCATCGAAAACCTGTCCGTAGTGATGCAGGTCGGTTGGTTTAAATACACCAAAAAGAAGTACGGTGAGGGCCAGCGCATCTTCCTGATGGCTCCGCTTCATCACCATTACCAAAAACTGAACATCCCCGAATCCAAAATCACAGCGCGGTTCTGGATTGTGGGCATTCTGCTCGCTGTCGTGTCCATCGTCACCCTCAAAGTCCGCTAATCAACTACCCACATGTCTCACCCCATTATCCCCATACTTGGCGCAGGTGAAAGCGGAATCGGTTCCGCCCTGCTCGCGGTGCGCCAAGGCTTGGAGCCGTGGGTGACCGACGCGGGAAGCATCCGTGACGAGCGAGCCGCGGAATTGCGGGAGGCCGGTATCGAATTTGAATCGGGTGGACACAACGAAAATCGGCTCCTAACAGCGGCAGCAACCGGAGCAACCGTCATCAAAAGCCCTGGGATTCCGGAAGATGCCGCACTCATCGTCGCGATGCGTGAGGCCGGCGCATCCATCATCAGCGAGATTGAATTTGCCAGCCGCTATGCACGGACAGGTGCGGAACGCGTCATTGCCATCACAGGCGCCAATGGCAAAACCACGACTACCGCATTGATTTCTTCGGTGTTTGAACACGCCGGACACGAGGTCGCTTGCGTGGGAAACATTGGCAAGAGCTGGGCGCGGGATCTCGCCGAAAGGCAGCACCCCGCAGCCATCCAAGTGGTGGAAGTGAGCAGCTTTCAATTGGACGGCACGGATACCTTCCGACCCGATGTTGCGGTGCTCCTCAACATCACGCCGGATCACCTCGATCGCTACGGCTTCGACATCGAACAGTACGCCGATTCCAAGTGGCGCATCACGGCTGCACAAACCGCGACCGACGTATTGGTGCTCAATGCGGACGACGAACTCTCTATCGCCCGCTGGAAACGCGGGGCGGCAAATGGCGGAACAGCCGCACGCGTCGTCGCCGTCACCACGAAACGCACCCCTGAACAACTTTCCGAATTCCTCGCTGCAGCCGAGCTCCACGCTTGGGGCTGGGCAGCCGTGGATTCGGACACCCAACCTGAAACATTCACAACCTATTTACCCCATTTAACCCCATTTACCATGACCATCCAAGAATTGGCTTTGCAGGGAAAACACAACCTGTACAACAGCATGGCGGCTAGCGTCGCTTCACGCGTTCTCGAATTGCGAAGCGAAGGCATCCGCGACAGCCTTGCTCAATTTGAGGCCATTGAACACCGCATGGAGTTTGTTGTCGAAACCAACGGCATCACCTTCATTAACGACTCAAAAGCGACCAACGTGAACAGCGCATGGTATGCTCTTGAAAGCATCAAGGGAAAGATTATTTGGATCGCCGGCGGCGTGGACAAAGGCAACGATTACACATCATTGATGCACCTCGTCACGTCCAAAGTCGACCACCTCATCTGCCTCGGCAAGAACAACAAAAAGCTCATCGACACCTTCGGCGAACGGGTCGAAAGCGTCCACGAAGCAAGCAGCGCAGCTGAAGCCGTGCAATTGGCTTACCAACTTGGCCAACCTGGACATACGGCGTTGCTTTCTCCTGCATGCGCATCGTTTGATTTGTTCGGTTCATACGAAGAGCGCGGCCGTGAATTCAAAGCCGCCGTTCGCAACCTGTAATAACACCGCATGTCGAACAGCAAAACAGTGAGCGAGCCGATCTCGCTTCACCGACGCATCGGCGCGTATTTGGAGGGGGACAAGGTCATCTGGATGGTCACCTTGATTCTCAGCCTGTGCTCGTTGCTGGCGGTGTATAGCGCCATTTCATCGTTGGCATACAAATCCGACGGCAGTTCGCTTCGTTTTCTGTTCAAACAAGGCTTTATGCTCACCCTCGGCTGGGGTGTGATGATCCTCATTCATAAAGTCAACTTCCGCTACTTTTCCCGTATCTCACAGGTGCTCATTTGGGTGGCTGCGGTATTGCTGCTGATGACCTTGCTCTTTGGTGCCGACATCAACGATGCCAAACGTTGGCTTCGCATCCCTTTCTTCGGATTGACCCTGCAAACATCCGATTTCGCAAAGGTCGTATTGGTCACCTACGTAGCCCGTGAACTCAATAACCGGCGCACGCAATTGCATGATTTCAAGACCGGCGTGCTACCCATTTTGTTGCCGGTGGGGCTGATTTGCGGGCTCATCTTACCGGCTGATTTTTCGACAGCAGCGCTGTTGGGTGTGGTGTGCATCGGCATGCTGTTCATCGGCGGCGTGCCGTGGCGTCACATGTTCAAGATCGCGGGCATGGGTGTGGTGGCATTGGTCCTGCTTTATGGAATTGGGAAAGCAGCACCAGAGGTATTGCCGCGTTTCGGAACGTGGGCCGGGCGTCTGGAGCGATTTGCTGGGGTCGGAGCTTCGGCCGATGCAGATGAATTGGAATACCAAATTGAACTCGCCCAAGTTGCTATCAACCGCGGAGGATTGCTCCCATCTGGACCTGGAACCGGTACGTCACGAAACTTCTTGCCTCACCCGTATTCCGACATGATTTATGCATTCATTATCGAGGAATGGGGAGCCATCTTAGGCGGGCTCGGCATCGTACTCGCTTATCTCATTCTGCTCTTCCGAACGGTGCGCACCGCTACGCGATGTCCCAGGCATTTTGGCGGTTTGTTGGCGATGGGCCTCGGATTCATGTTGGTGTTCCAAGCCATGATCAATATGGCCGTAGCTGTGCGACTCTTCCCGACGACAGGACAACCCTTGCCCTTGGTTTCGTACGGAGGCACTTCCATGATTTTCACATGTTTGGCCATCGGCATGATCCTCGCTGTGTCACGCTCTGTGACTGACCCGGAGAAATGGCAGAAATCGAATGGACACATGAAGCCTGCTGGAAACCAACTCGTGCGCAACCCCAAAGTCCATGCCTGACCAGCCGATTCAACGCGTCATCATCTCCGGAGGCGGCACCGGCGGACACATCCATCCGGCATTGGCCATCGCCGACGAAATCAAACAGCGCTACCCAGCATGCGACATCCTTTTCGTGGGAGCTAAGGGCCGCATGGAAATGGAAAAAGTACCGGCGGCAGGCTATCCCATTGAAGGATTGTGGATCACCGGAGTCGATCGCAATTGGCGCAGCTTGCGCAATTGGATATTTCCGCTAAAGCTCATCAACTCCCTTTGGAAAGCACACCAGATTCTGCGGCGCTTTCGGCCCGAACTCGTGGTCGGTGTCGGAGGTTTCGCTAGCGGCCCATTGTTGTTTCAGGCATCCAAAGCAGGCATCCCTACCGCGATACAAGAGCAAAACTCTTTCCCCGGAATCACCAACCGTTTGCTTGCCAAACGCGTGGAAATCATCTGTGCCGGATTTCCCGGGCTCGAGCGATGGTTTCCGGTAGACCGCATTGTCGAAACCGGCAATCCCTTGCGGCATCAGGTGGTCGAATCGGTGAAAACCGGCAACCGCAAAGAGGCAGCGGAACACTTCGGATTTTCGGGCGATCGGCCCATTGTATTTATTATGGGTGGAAGTTTGGGAGCAGCCTCGATGAATGCAGCCGTACAAAGCATCTTCGACACAGTCGGCGACGCTGATGCATTGGAATATGACGTGCTATGGCAATCAGGGGTACGTTATCATGAGAAGATGCTCCAATATGTCAGCGGTCTCCAGTCCACTTGGCAGTCACGGGTGCGGTGCGTTGGTTTCATCGACCGAATGGATTTGGCATACCAATGCGCGGACATCATTGCGAGTCGAGCGGGTGCCATGTCCATCGCCGAATTGGCACTGGTCGGAAAGCCCACGGTTTTGGTTCCGAGTCCCGTTGTGGCTGAAGATCATCAAACCAAAAACGCCCGATCACTGAGCGATCGTGGCGGGGCCATCCTCTTGCCCGATGGCGAAGTCGTCGCCCAACTTGGGTACACGGTTCGCGCGCTGCTAGCCGATGAACCGCGGCGGCAATCGTTGTCCCAAGCCATCACAGAAGCCGCCCGGCCACATGCCGCGCAGGATGTTGTCAACGCCCTTGAACGATTGCGATGAAAGCTAGATCCTTGTATTTCGTCGGGATTGGCGGCATCGGAATGAGCGGATTGGCGCGTTACTTCCATGCACACGGAGTCGAAGTTGCGGGTTACGACCGAACGGGATCTGACATCACAAACAATTTGAAAGCAAGTGGTATGGATGTCACGATTGGACAAACCGCTGACGATGCGCTGCTTCACTTCGAGTCCTGGTTGCTCAGAAATCAGGGTGAGGATGCTACCGTCATTCGAACTCCAGCCGTTCAGGACGACTTCCCTGTCCTCATCGCGGCTCAAAAAGCGCATGTGCCCATCTTCAAACGAAGCGAGGTGCTGGGGCAATTGACACACGGACAACCGACGCTAGCCGTTGCGGGAACGCACGGTAAAACCACGACTTCGGCCATGCTCGCCCACATCCTTATGCAGGAACCGCAAGGTTGCCGCGCGTTCATCGGCGGAGTCATGACGTCGACAAAGAGCAATGTGTTTTGGTCGGACCAAGCGCAATGGACGGTCGTCGAAGCAGACGAATTCGATCGGAGTTTTCTGCATCTGCAACCGACCCACGCAGCCATTACAAGCGCCGACCCCGACCACCTCGATATTTACGGTGACTTCAATTCATTTCAGCAGGGATTCAGAGACTTCGCAGGCCACGTCAGCGGCAACCTCTTAATGGAGAGTGAGGTGGTCATCGACGGTTTGGAAGGTATGCGGTACGGAATCGCCATGACGGCCGAAGAGGCGGTTTCTAAACGGTTGTCTTTCGCTGCCATTCAACCGAAAGTCGAGGAAGGTTGGATGACCGCCACGGTTTGGGTGAATGGTCAAATCATTCCTTCTGTGCGGTTCCCGTTACCCGGTCGACACAACGTTTTGAACGGTTTGGCCGCAATCGCATTGGCTCATGAGGCGGGTATTCCAGTTTCGCGCTCCGTCTCCCATCTCTCCAGCTTTCAGGGGATTGAACGGCGCTTTGCCTACCAAATTCGCCAAGCAAACGGGGTGTACATTGATGATTATGCGCACCATCCGGCAGAGCTGGAGGCGGCCATCGAGGCAGCGCGAACGCATCATCCTGGCCGAGAAATTACTGGCATTTTTCAGCCCCATCTGTTCACGCGAACCCGTGACCACCTGAAAGCTTTCGGACAAGTGTTGAGCAAATTGGATCGGATTTTTTTGTTGCCGATTTACCCAGCACGCGAAGCTCCCATTCCAGGAATCGATTCACAAACCTTGTTTGAAAACATCCCCAACCCCTCCAAGCATTTGATTGAATCGCATCAGATATTCGATAACCTGAAGGAGTTCCCTCCTGAAGTGCTGATGACATTGGGAGCCGGTGATATCGACCGACTCGTGAAACCATTGTGTAACTGGCTTCAAGAGGACCCACTGCGATTCAAACAAGATACCTAGACAACTGATGATTCGAAAAATGCTCACCATCGCCGCCGCCGTTTTGGTTGTGCTTGGATGCGGAGCGTTGGTCGGGTTTACCCTTGAATCCGAATCGAATGCACGCTTTGCGGCTTTGAAGGTGGATGTGGAAGAAGTGGACGGTATGTTTTTTGTTGACGCATCTGCAGTGAAGGCAGCGATTTTGGAGAACGACAGCATTACAGGAACCTTTGTTGCAGATCTATCGTTATCCGATGTCTCAAACTGGGTGCATGCTATCCCAGCGGTGGACGAAGTGCGGGTTTATCCTGGGCTCAATCGCACGCTTCACGTCCACGTTACACAACGCAAGCCATTGGCACGATTGCATATTTCTGCCGATGTTCCCGATCAGTATTTGGATGAAAATGGAGCATTGCTGCCCTTGTCATCGCATTACACCGCACGTGTCCCCGTAATCCATGCGAACTCTGCAGAAGCCGCAATGATCGGATTCAAGCTGGTTGAGGCGACCCGCGAACATGCACTTTGGTCGGCATTCATCGATCAAATCGAAGTGAATCAAGAGGGACAGCTCGCGGTCATCCCCCGGATCGGAGGCGCCCGAATCAATTTTGACTCCCTCGACCATTTGGAGAGCAAGTTGAACAAACTCGAAGTCTTCTACCGCGAGCAAATTACCCGCGGCAACCTCAACGCATACAAGAACATTGACTTGGCCTTCAAAGACCAAGTCGTCGCTCAACGCTATTACTAAGAAACCTCATGTCCATGGAATCGCAACAGGAAGAAAAAATCGTCGTCGGCCTTGACATCGGAACGACCAAAATTGCCTGCTTCGTTGGCAGGCGCAATGCCCACAACAAAATCGAAATTCTCGGCTACGGGAAAAGTGAATCCGTCGGGGTATCCCGCGGTGTGGTGGCCAACATTGAAAAAACGGTTGAATCCATCCGCACGGCCGTTGAGGAGGCGCAGCGCACTTCCGGTGCGGACATTGTGCATGTCAATGTGGGCATCGCAGGTCAACACATAAAGAGCCAGCAAACCCGAGGGCAACGCACGCGCAGTGACATTGAATCTGAAATCAGCCAAGCAGACATCGACGCACTAGTCCAGGACATGTACAAGCAAGTCATGCAACCCGGCGAGGAAATTTTGCACGTTTTACCGCAGGAATACACCGTCGACAACGAGGGCGGCATCAAAGAACCTGTCGGAATGAGCGGCATTCGACTGGAGGCTAACTTCCATGTCATCATCGGTCAGATTGCAGCGATTCGCAACATTCACCGGTGCATCAAAAAAGCC
>Ga0181575_10002790_pt1 | contig 12392 bp, 13 predicted proteins | sample 101ome_23_FD_145599 | JGI IMG/M metagenome (GOLD analysis project Ga0181575, IMG submission 145599) | Coastal salt marsh microbial communities from the Groves Creek Marsh, Skidaway Island, Georgia - 101411CT metaG (spades assembly) | ecosystem: Environmental > Aquatic > Marine > Intertidal zone... | reverse complement strand
CTCCTCTTTCTACTTGCAGACCATAACCGACTACACTTACCCTGTGTAGAAGCGTGGGATGATGGAGTGACAACTGCTGTTGGAGCTCTCAACGTTTATCAAAACAATAGTATTCATCCTATCAAATCACAAATATGTGAAGTTCATCATGCCTACTATGAGACAGGTATTAAGGACATACAGGCTGATATGTATGCTCAGTATATACTCACCTCAAAGTTCAAACGTATTCTGGTATGGCCCTGTGCGGATGTTATAAATAGAGAGAGACTTAACATTCCACTGACTGGGCATGTGGTAGGAAAGCCTCTTTGTCAAATATCTGATTTGGAATCATCGTCAAACCACTTTTCTCAGGCCAACCACGAAATATTCGCAAAACAGATAACCCGATACTTTGATTATTGTATTGCTCCTGACCCAGAGGAGCTTATCACAAACGTGACCTTCGGTAACTTCATCTATGATAATTAGCGACAACTCAAAACGTTTCCAAGTTATTTGGGACTTGGGGAGGAGATGCACTTATGCATGCACCTATTGTCCTCCGCACCGAAATAATAAATGGTCACCTAAGTCTAGTTTTGCTAGTCTGGAACGAACACTGGAAGGAATACACGATTACATTGGGTTGATAGAATCCTTTAGAGACTTGGAACACAAGTACATGAGGAAACTCTCCTTTACGGGCGGAGAACCCACGATACACGATGACCTATGGCCTTTTCTTGAGATGGTCGCCGAAAAATACCCTGAGTATTCGAGAGGGATAACTACCAATGGTTATTTCGGCGACAATATCCTACAGAAGATGAAAGACCTCACAACTGGTGGGACCATCTCCTACCATCCAGAAGCCACACCCGAACAAAAGAAACGAGTCGTAGAAAATATCTTCGAACTCAAGGACAAGTATTTCGTCAATGTGATGTTTCACAAGGACTACTTCAACGAATGTAAACTCCTATCCGAAAGACTGAAAAATGAAGGAGTCAACTTTTCGGTTCGTCCCATTGGAGATGATGGGGATGACCAAACCTCAATAGACAAAGGATATACTCATGTTTATACGGACACTCAACAGCAATACTTTAACAGCGTATTTGGACGAGAAGAATCCTTGGCGTTGGGAAGAGGATGTTGTGGCAAGAGAAAATTTAGCTTGGATGGTCACGTTAGTAGTAGGGTTGACAATACAAACTTTTTTGGGTACTCTTGCTTCAATCATTTTTATTTTCTGTACATCAATTCTGAACTTGACCGCGTTTGGACCCATCAGACGTGCGGAGTCAACTGGATGGATGGAACAGTTAAACCACTTGGCACTGCCAGTTCCTTTGGAGAGGTCGTGGATGAACTCAGCGATCTGGTCTTCAGAAGAAGACTACCGATTGTAAAATGTCCAAAAACCTATTGTGGTTGTGGAATGTGTACAGATAAAACGAACAGAGGAGTCGAACCATTCATGACGAAATGGATAGAAGGAATGCAACCACACTTTGTTCAGGGCCCACCTACCACAACAAACGTGAACACAGTGAGAGAAGAATTTGCAAAGCTCGACACCATTCAGAATTGAACTAGAGATTTCCTCACTCTGTAACGCCCTCTGTTCTGGTTGTCAACGAACCATGATGGATAATAAGGGGCAAAAATATTACAAGGGAAATATCTCGCTAGAAAGTCTGGAAGGGTGGTTTGATGGAGTAGACCTCAAGGATGCTCGTATCAAACTATGTGGAGTTCTGGGTGACCCGATGATAAACCCAGAATGTGCGGATATCGTTTCGTATCTGGTTTATGAGAAGAGAGTCCGATATATTGAGATGTCAACAAACGGAGGGACTCGACCTTTGTCTTTCTGGAAAGAACTTGCTGACATATCAAGTGCAAGTGACGGAACATTTGTCGTTCACTTCTCTCTCGATGGAGTGAGGACCAATGACTACAGAGAAGGTGTAAACGTAAAGAAGGTGTGGGAAAATTTTACCCACTACGTTGAGTCACAAGGTCACGCGATATGGCAGTTCATTCTATTTGACTATAACAAACATGAGGTCCAAGAGGCAAGAGAGATTGCTGAAATGATGGGTGTCAAGTTTTATGTTCGTAAGTCTTGGAGAAATACTGCTGACAAGTCACCCTTCAAGTTGACAGGAACAGACTTGGACCACTGGGATACGATAGAAGAAAAAACTCGTTCAGGGAACTACGAAAAAACAGACATCAAGTGTAGACATAAAGCTGAGAACGAACTCTTCATAACATCAAACGGACAACTGTGGCCTTGTTGTCATTTACACGATGAACAGGTCTCAGGTAAGACTGACATCCTCACCAAGGTCGGACTACAAAACGACTTGACAAAGAGAAGTTTTTATGATATACTGTCTTCACCTTGGTATAAGAATCTTTTAGAAGAAAGTTGGGACAGAACCCACCCACTACACTTACCACGTTGTTATCTGTCCTGCGGCGATAATGGAAAAAGACAAACCCAATTCCTCTAGATGTGCCGCCCCCTGGCGTCACATGGTCCAAAATCCCAATGGAGAGTTCCGCCCTTGTTGTATGTATTACTTTCCTCTTGACGGAGAATACAAAGACGTAGAAGAAGCCTTTCATTCATGGGAGATGGAAGAGATACGAATTAAAATGCGTCGTGGTGAGAAACTCAAAGGTTGTGAGAAATGTTACATCGATGAACATCACGATGGAAAACATTGGACTTCATATCGAAAACAATTCGATGAATGGTATGGACAACCCGATGACCTAGAAATAAGGTCACTAGAAATATCTACGTCCAACATCTGTAACTTCAAATGTATGACTTGTAACGAAAGGTTCTCGTCTATGTTTGGACCCACAAATAAGAACGAACTTCCTGACCCATCCCTATACGAAAAACTAGACAGACTGAAACTTCTTGGTGGTGAACCATTTCTTGACCAGAAAAACAAGAAAATACTTTCACAGGTTCCACGTGAAAATATAGAACTGATGGTTGTGTCTAATGGGTCAATCTTCCCAGACGATGAAACCATAAAGTATCTACAGGAGTTCAAAACAACATCCATCAATATCAGTATGGACGGAATAGGTGAGGTGGCTGAGTTTGTTCGTCACGGAACCAAGTGGTCAAGAATAGAAAGAAACTTTAGGAGATGGGAACAACTTAGAGACCATCCTAAGTTCTTTGTCCAACCACATTTCGTATTTCATTCTATCAATGCTCCTTTCTTTGAAGAGTTTTACGAATGGGTAGGTACTCCTGTAAAAGATATCTCGTGGGATTTTCTTATTGGACCAAAACATCTGAACATGCAGTATCTACCTGTAGATGTCAAAAAATACATCATAGACCACAACCCAACGTTAGGAGATGCTCTATCTAAATACCTCGTTGAGTTTAAGTTCGATGGTGATATATTCACTAAGTTAATGTCAACTTTGAAAAACTATCCAGCAAAACTAGATGAATATGTGGAATTCCTCTATGGTCGAGTGGCTCGACATTGAGGTTACTTCTTATTGTCCGTTAAAATGCCCAGGCTGTTTAAGACAACAACTTGGACACTATATCGAACCACATTTAAATAAGAAGAAGCTAGACCTAGACTTACTCAAACAACGTATCAACAAGGAAGACCTTCCTAACCTGAAGACAATAAATTTCTGTGGCTCCATAGACGAACCTATGACCCATCCTCAGATAGAGGAAATTGCCGAATGGGTTACATCGAACGGATGGTTTCTAAACATAAATACTTCTGGGTCAGTTCGAATGCCCAAGTTTTGGAGTAAGTTTGGTTCATTTCTCGGTTCTCACTCTCATAGTGTATTATTTGGCATTGATGGTTTACGCGACACCAGCGAACGATATAGAATCGGAAGTGACTGGAAACTCGTTAGGAACAATTTCCGTGCCTTCATCAGTTCAGGGGGGACTGCCATATGGCAATTTATCGTCTTTGAATGGAACCAGCACCAGATGGAGGACGCCAAAAGGATTAGCACTGAAGAAGGGTTCAGTGGGTTTCGGGTCATATGGTCGCATCGAGATAAAAGTGGGGAGGTGCGCAAGGGAAGTGATGATGTACAACCAGACACACTGTCAGGACTACCCCAAGAATCCAGCGACTCCATATTACGAATGGACCCCCTATCCTGCAGATACCTTCAAGCCAAGCGACTTTTCCTTAACCACCAAGGAATCCTACTCCCCTGCTGCCACTTCCACTCAGATATTCTCAAGACAATATGGGGCAAATGGGATCACGACACGGACCTTACCCTTCTCTGGCAGTCAGAGGGAGGAGAAGCTGTAAACATTCACAACAATAGTATACCTCAGATATTAGATGGTGGTTTCTTTTCCGGCATAACTGAGAGTTGGGAAGACAACCCATTGACCCGATGTGTTAATACATGCATGAGTAAAAATTATGACAGACTTGAAGACCATAGGTGACCCGATAAGAGTACCTCAACATTCACCCCTCTACGGAGAAGTCAAGACAATAGGAATATGGATGTCAGGAGGAACTGACTCCTCACTTTTAGCATATCGTCTTGCCGAACAGATAGAAGACCACGACACTGGAATACGACTTCAACCATATTGTGTTCGTAGGACAAGACCATACAATCCTTTTCACGCTGAGGCAGTTCTTGAGTGGATAATGAACCAAGGTTTTAAGTATGTGAATGATATGATTACATACTATCCAGACCAATCAGACCCTCATCAATGTGATATACAAGAATTTGTTGACAGAGATGTGGAGAACTTTTCAAATGGTAACATCCAGATAATGTACTCAGGTATTTCACACAATCCACCTTTGGAAATCATCAAGTCGACTCCAGGCTGGTATCAAACAAAAAGTGGAAAAATACAACATACTGAAACGAATAGAGACTCGTTACCCAAGGACATTGAGACTTGGGGTAATGAACCAGAACATGGACACTATATTAATCCGTGGTCAGTTTACACAAAGAAGGATATAGCAAATGACTACAAAGAAAGACAGATAATGGAGTTGTTTCCTCTTACTCGTTCCTGTGAGAGTGATAACCATCCTATGGAACATTGTGGTAAATGTTGGTGGTGTCATGAAAGAAAATGGGCCTTTGGAACTTTATGATTGGAACACTCAGGGAACTGGGCCACATCTTAAAGTTCGTCTTAGTAACATCTGTAATTTCAAGTGCCGTGGTTGCAATCACGAGTATAGTAATCGTTTTCTCGGTTATAGGAAGAGGTTACTCTTGGGTCAGTCGGACATTGACTTCGATTCGTTACAGACTCTTCATGTCTCAGGAGGAGAACCATTTAAAGACTACAGAACAGAATGGCTCCTCTCAGAAGTCAGACCACACACCAAGGTTACGATACACACAAATGGTTCGATATACCCAGACTACAAACTCGACCCCCAATGGCAAATAGCAATATCACTCAACGGAATAGGTCCAGTAGCTGAGTTTGTCGCGCACTCAGGTCTAAAGTGGGATGAATATAAAGAGACACTGACCATATGGAGAAGAAACCATCCTGTATATTGGAAAACAAATATTTCACTTCTTAACTGTATGGACTACGAAAACATAGTCAGGTTTGCTTATCCAGTCGTGACAATGCAAGAAGGGTTTCTTGACATAGCTCATGCTCACCCCAAAGTCAAGGAAAGAATACCGCAGTTTCGTAGATATCTAAATAGTAAACAGTATAGACCAGACTACCGAAACGAATTCCTTAAAAATATGGGGAGAGTTAATAAGGTTCCTGAGTCACTACAACAACTTACTGAATGGGTAAAAGCTTATGAATAAAGATATTGAAACGGCTGTCAAGAAGTCACAAAGATGTCAGAGAAACTGGGACTTAAACAAGACCATCCCAGACAATGACCTTCAGACAATCGTCACAGCAGCAACAGAATGTCCGTCCAAACAAAACATCGACTTCTATCAAGTTCACGTGATTAGAGATAGAGAAATAATTGAAGACATTCACGACAATACTTTCTTTGAAAATGACTATGGCGATGGGAAGGGGAGAACAAACCCACAAGTCTTAGCAAATGTTGTTCTTGCATTTACCAAGAATGATATAACAAAGAAAGACCAGAATCAAGAAGTGCATGACTGGTCACAAGACACACTAGACAAAGACCTACATCAATCAGTAGGTGTTGCAGCTGGTATGGTCAACCTCAGTGCATCTCTGATGGGATATCAAACTGGATGTTGTGCTTGTTTCAAGTCGGACGAGATAAAGAACATTCTTGGAACAGAACAAGAACCTGTCCTTCTAATGGGTGTAGGTTTCAGAGATGAAGACAAAAACCGCAGACAACATCATGTCACCGATGATATGATTCCATCCTTCAATAAGGAAATAAAAGTAAACTATCTGTGAAAAGTATAGACATTTTTGGAGATAGTTTTTCTTCACACCACGACGCCAGGTATAGTGCCGATACTACCTGGCTTGACCGACTGGTAAACAACTACGAAATAAGAAATTTCTCACGTAGTGGAGTGGGTGCTCATTACTGTATCCAAAAGTTTTTAGAACTGACAGAATACAGTGACTACCTACTCTTTTGCATACCAGACCTTCATAGACTCAATCTAGAATACATCACTGACAAGACAAAACAACTTGACAGCAGTCTAGTTTATGATACAATGAAGAGGTTGTCTTATGACTTCCCAGAACATATCGATGAGAATATTCTAGAATTCAAAGATAGAATTTATCAAGACTATCAATCTTTTTACCATATGGAAATGGATAAGTTACTTGAGCCACTTATGGTTCAGTACATATTCTCCAAACCATATGAAAAGATATTAGTGTGGCCGTCAAGTGGTTTTGGTTTCTCACAAAAAGATATCATCATACCAGAACATGGATATGTGGTTGAAGGTAGTCTAAACCTAATATCAGCCTTTGAGTCACGTGGTGATATCGATGGTCCAAAAGTGTTTGGTAAAGATACACGAAATAATCATCTAAGTAAAGAGAACCACCAAGTTATGTTCGAAAGTGTGTTTGACTATTTTGAGAATGATGTTACTCCTAACCCAAGGAACTTTCATATGAACATAATAGAGAAAGTGGACAACTTCATTTATGATAATTGATAAAGACCCACAAGTTCCAAGTCCTACGTTTTGTGCCCTTCCTTGGATGCACGTTTCCACGCGTCCAAACGGCCATATGAGAACCTGTTGCACAGCCAACGCTTCAGGAGTTCAAGACAAAGACTCGACAAAGAAGACAGTGTCAGAGGCTGGTGTAATGCGTAAAGATGATGGGAAACCAGCCAACCTAGCTCATACTCCGATGTTGGAAGCGTGGAATGCGTCCTACATGAGGAACGTTCGTAAACAGATGATGGCTGGAGAGAAACCTTCGTCCTGTCTAAAGTGTTACAAAGAAGAGGAGGCAGGTCATAGGTCCAAACGTCAATGGGAAACTGCGAAGTGGGTTGATGAAATAGGACTAGACGAAATTCTCATAGACTATAACTATGAAACGGGCACAGTACCACCACGGGTCAGATATGTTGACCTTCGTTTGGGTTCAAAGTGTCAGTTGGCCTGTGTGATGTGTTCACCACACGACTCATCGTCTTGGGTCAAAGAGTATAGAGACATCTATCCTAGCCTAAATAACGCGCGACTGAAGTCCTCGATGGAATGGGAAAAGGACTCAGGGAAGTTAGCGTGGTCTGGGGGTTCCTACGCGTGGCATAAGAAGAATCCCTTATTCTTTGACGAACTACGTACCCAGTTTCCCTACCTCAAGCAACTCTACTGGGCTGGTGGTGAGTCACTCATAATGAAGGAACACTATGAAGTCTTGGCTGAACTCATCGAGTCAGGATATGCGTCACAAATCGAACTCCGATACAATAGCAATGGACTTGACTGGGAACCCCACTTATTCGACCTCTGGTCAAAGTTCAAACAGGTTATATTTCATTTCTCCATCGACTCCTATGGAGACATTAATCATTTTATCCGCTGGCCATCTCCGTGGAGGAAAGTCCAACGACAGCTTAGGGAGTTGGATAGCTACCCTCATGGGAATCTTCGTCTTACTACTGCTACTACTGTAACCATTCTCAGTCTCTATTACCTTCCTGACTTTATCGGATGGAAAGTAAACCAAGACTGGAAACTCCTAAACAAATTTCCCGCAGGTGCAGGTATGATAGACTTGCACCTTGCCTACTGGCCTCCACAACTGAACATCAAAGCTTTACCCAAATGGTTTAAGATGGAAGTGGACGAAAAGTTCGACCAGTTCTACCCATACCTTGAAGAGAACTGGGAACGTATGGCTCAGGGTCAAGTTAGTAAAGACGAATGGATAAAGTTACCCTATGGTATAAACAGACTGAAGGGTCTAATAAGTTTTATGAACAGTGAAGACTGGAGTGAAAGACTACCAGAAACAGCAGAATGGTGTTTTAAAGTTGCTGATAATAGAGGTCTAGATTTCTTAAAAATTTTTCCAGACCTTGAGTGGCTAGAATGGTACCGCAAATGAAATGTTATTACGCCTCTAGTGGACTAAACTACAAGAACGGATGGGGAACAGTCTGTCCGAGACAGTCGAACGTTCTACACACTGTAGACATTCCGTCCATGATGTTCAACTCTCGTAACTTCAAACTCCTTCGTGCAAAACTGGAGAATGACGAATGGCCTTCTGGATGTCATCTGTGTAAAGAGTCAGAGGAGATAGGTCACCCCTCAATGAGACAGGACTGGGAATGGGTGGACGAGAATCTACGTCATGTCGAACTAAGGTTTTCAAATGCCTGTAATATGCATTGTCTTCATTGTTCAGAAGTTTTCTCATCTCAATGGGAAAAGGCCTTGAGTAACTATGATGTTCCTAAAGTTGTTAAACAACTGAGACTGACACAACTTACAGGAGAGATGCATCGTCACTCACCAGAAGACGATTCGAAAATGAATATGCCCATTCCTCTGATGGAGGAGATTGTTCAAGACCTGAACAAGAACTTTCCATACGTAGAGAAGATAGACTTTGCTGGTGGGGAAGTCCTTTTCCAGAAACAGTTCTTTCCCTGTTTGGAACTACTGGCAGAACACCCGAATAAGTTTATGTCAATTAGTTTTCATACTAACTGGAATGCTCCATTTGATGTCAGAGAACTACACAAAAGATTACAACCATTCCATGAGGTAAACATCACCATCAGTCTGGACTCCAGTAAGAAAATGTATCCTTATTTTAGAAAGGGTGACTGGGATGTGATGAGGTCAAACCTTGAGAACTTTGTATCACTGGGAAAACCATGCACGAGAACTTACATTCAACCAACGTGTACGACCTCTGTGTATCAGATGATGGACTTTTATAATTTGTGGAGAGACTTTCTAGAACTAAAACCACTTATTACAGGATACGATGCTTCTATAGTTCAAACTCCACATTACCTTGACCCATCCGTGATATTACATGATTGGAGACCAGAGATAGAAGGTCTCATTGAGCTCACAAAGAAAATGGTGAGCAAAAATGAGTCAGCGTCAAAATGGGTTGAATACATCAGTGATTACGTCCTGAACAAGTCAAGACCATACAACGACTACAATAGACTACTTCATTATATTGCAGAATCAGACAAACTATTCAACCAAAACTTTAATGACGCCTACGAGGTGTTTGGATACGACCATGAAAACAGAGAACTCTATCTTAGAGATTGTTGACTACAGAGAAAATGAGAAGAGGCTGTCAGAACTTCGTGAACAGATGGCTGTTGTCAACAAGATACAGAGAGCTACAAAGTATGCAGAGGTAGGAAGATGGATAGAGAATAATCTCTCTGAAGCCTACGTCAAGTCACATCAAGACTCCCTGTCATCACAACAACAAGAATCAAAACTCTGGATGGTTGAGGAGATAGCGAATCTTGTCTCAAAGTTTGACAGTACAGAACCCTGTCACATTGAAGTCGTAGGTTCTTGGTTTGGTTGGCCTCTGATGGAGTACATCGACTATGTATTCCCCAACATAAAACAAGTTGACTTGTATGACAAAGACGAACTGTGTCATCCTGTCATGGCTCAATACAAAAACAAGTTCGAACCTAAATATCCTGTTCATCAGTTCGGAGACTGGTTTAACAGGTCAGACAAAAGGAGAAGGCAGGTGATCATCAATACGTCTGGTGAACACATGCCACATATTAGTCAACGTAGAGAATTTTTTAAAGGTAACCCCCTAGTCATCGTTATGTCGAATGATTATTTTGACGGAGAAGGGCACACTCACTGTGTCAATGATATGATGGAACTGATGCATCAACAAGAACTGGGCAAGGTCTATTACACTGGTACTAGACAGTTGCAAACATATAATCGTTATATGGTGATTGGGAGGATGCATGCTGAGAATTCTCACTGATAAGGGAATGAAGACTGCGACAGTCAGTCAACTCAAACAAAATACAAACTTTAAAGGTTGGGTCTGTTCACCTAACCAGTATGTCATTGATGTGGAAAAGTGGACTGTCCGTCAGTCCGTGTGTGGTCATCCAGAAGAACAAAGTATTGATGACTTCGAACCCATTGAAGAAACCATCTGTCCAAAAGACAATTGTTTTTGTGGTAATGATATCGAAATGAGAAAGGGAAAGACCAAGGACTTTCTCAAACTACTCAAACAAGCCCCAGACAAAATAGAACCATACAGAGGTGAGAAACTACTCGCGATAGATAATGAGAACAAGGTCAACGTCAACTTCTATACTGAAAAACGTTGTAACTTCTCTTGTTCATATTGTGAACCAGAAAACCATACATCTGATGCACATCTGGATATAGAACTTTACAAGACGGCGTGGAGAAAAATAAACCCACGAAATGTTTCGACCATAAATATCTCTGGGGGAGAACCTACCCTCAATAAGAACTACATCGAGTTTGTCAAATGGTTGAAAGGTAATAATCCCTACGCAAGAGTCTCAACGTCCACAAATGGCACCAGATCGGCGGACTACCTTAATCATCTCAATAAGTATTCTCATCTTGCTATCAGTATTCATTTTGAGTTTATTACAGATTCCTATGTCCAAAAACTCGAAAGATTCCTCAGTTCCCGAAACGAAAACAAAAAGTCAGTCAGACTAAAATGTATGTTACATCCCAAGAAGGTACGAAGAGTAAAAGAGTTCGTATCTCACTTCCGAAAATACAGAGACATAGACCTAACCATTACACCCCTCTGGACTCCAGGCACAAAAGAGATTATGAAATATGAAGAGGAGATATGGCGTTTAGTCGCATAACTCAGGTTCACTTTGAACCCTCACAGGCTTGTAATGCCTCCTGTCCAATGTGTGACAGAAATCAAAATGGTGGACCAGTCAACCATCATTTGACCAATGCAACATGGACTGCTGAAGAGTTCATGAATAAGATAGACATTGAGTTCATCAAGAAAACCAAATTCTGGTATTTTTGTGGGAACCACGGAGACCCACATATGTGTGAAGACCTACCCAGAATTTGTAAGTGGATGAAAAAGAAAAACCCAGGCATTCGTTTACTCACCACAACAAATGGTGGTGCTCGTGATGAGTCGTGGTGGGAAGAACTTGCACAATACTCAGAAGTCAACTTCTCCGTTGACGGACTTGAGGACACAAATCATCTATATCGTCAAGGTGTCAAGTGGGAGAAACTTGAAGACAATATGTGTGCCTTCATAGATGCTGGTGGATATGCAAAATGGACATTCATCGTTTTTCGTCACAACGAACACCAAGTAAATATCGCTCGTGGATGGGCACGTGCTCTGGGTGTACAGGAGTTCATTGTTAAGAAATCTGGAAGGTACATAAATACAGCGACACTCACTGAGAAAGAGGGACATCAGGCCCAGAATCGTAAAGGTGAGAAGAAACAATATCTTGAACAACCAGTGAATCCTAAGTATCAAAACAAGGAGTTACCCAAGTTCAAGGAGTTGGAGAAAAAATATGGAACATTTCAGAACTATCTGGAACAATGTACCATAAAATGTAAGGCGGAAGAGAAGTCAGAAATCTATATATCAGCAGAGGGATTTGTTTTCCCTTGTTGTTGGCTGGCTGGTCAACCCTATAAGTGGTGGAGGTCTACTAAGGAAGGTGACGTTCACGACATGATACAAAACTATGACTTGATTAATATCAAGAAAACACCCCTCAGAGATATCGTAGAAGGTGGTTTCTTTAAACGTGTTCAGGAGTCTTGGTCTGGGAAAAGACTGGGAACCTGTTCTTTGAAGTGCAATACTGGATACGACCCATTCACCGCCCAATGGCAGTAAAATTTTCACAAACAGA
>Ga0181575_10002780_pt1 | contig 12412 bp, 10 predicted proteins | sample 101ome_23_FD_145599 | JGI IMG/M metagenome (GOLD analysis project Ga0181575, IMG submission 145599) | Coastal salt marsh microbial communities from the Groves Creek Marsh, Skidaway Island, Georgia - 101411CT metaG (spades assembly) | ecosystem: Environmental > Aquatic > Marine > Intertidal zone... | reverse complement strand
TCCGTCTTGGGCGACGTCTAGTCGCTCGAGTTTTAGCCGGTTTTAGGCGTGAATGCGGTGACGCTCGCGTCGCGTCGCGTCGCGTTGTGATTTTGATCGCAGTCGTTTCGATGACGGACACGGATAACAAAGGAAACCAACCGCACCGTCGCGACACACGCCGACGCGCTCGCGCTCGCGCGCCGACGCAGGTTACACAGACGATGCGAACCGTACGATAAATCCATCGCGTACCGACCCACCGCGCCGGCGACGTCATGTTGACGACGACGACGACGAGACGCGGCGCGAGACGATGCGTCGCGTTCGCGCATTTGCATTTTCGTCGAGCGACGACGTTGACGAACGACGCACGTTCGAGCGACGCACCGCCGCCGCCGCCGACGCACTCGTCACGAAGATCATCACGGGAACCGTCTTGGGCGACGGATGCCGAGCTGTCTGCGGTGAACGAGGCGGTGCGGGCGGAGAGATTGATGACGACGCGACGCGCGGCTTCGGGTTTGGGAGCGTCCACTTCGAACCCGTCGTCGTCGACTGGCGTTTATTCGTCGTCGTCCATCGCGCCGTGGATTCGCGAATTGCGGTATGATGTCGATGCGTTCGAGGCGTGGTTCGCCCGTCGGCCCTTGCTCGTGCTCAGACGCGCGCTCGTGGTGGGGTGGGAGCTCGGATTCGTAGGCGCGAGCGTCGCCGCAAAGGCGGGCGAACGCAGAAGAAGGGCAAGAATGTTCACCGAGACGCTCACGAGGTTAGGACCAGCGTACATCAAATTGGGACAGGTGATGTCGACCCGGGCGGACGTGTTTCCAGTGGAGTACGTGGAGGAGTTGGCCAAGCTGCAGGACGCGTTGCCGCCGGCGGATTTGGCGTCGAGCGTGGAGACGTTGGAACGCGAATTGGGAATTTCGGTTGATTTCTTTGAATCTTTCGATCCGAGACCGGTCGCGGCGGCGTCTCTCGCGCAGGTGTACAGAGCGACACTTCCTGGTGGACACGACGTGGCGATCAAGTTGCAAAGGCCTGGGTTAGCGGAGCTCGTGGCGCTGGACGCGGTTATTCTGCGGCGGTTTGTTGGCGTCGTCGGCAAGTGGAGGAATTTTAAGAGCGACGTCGTGGGCATCGTAGACGAGTTGGTGGGTAGGATATTCGAAGAGATGGATTATACGAGAGAGGCGGATAATTGTAGGCGCTTTAGGACGATGTACGCCGCGGATGGAGACGCGGGTGTGGGGTTGGCGGGATACGTGAACGCCCCGCGCGTGGTGGATTCGTTGAGCACGCCGAGCGTGCTCACGATGGAATGGGTCGACGGACTGCGCCTGACAGATCTGTCGCTGATGCAAGCGCGCGGTATCTTCCCGAATGAGGTTTTAGATAGGGGTCTGCGGGCATCTCTGCATCAATTGCTGAGCTCTGGGTTTATGCACACTGACCCTCATCCTGGAAATTTAATCGTTGCCGAAAACGGTGGGTTGACGTACCTGGACTTTGGCATGACCGTGGAAGTACCTGTGGAGACTCGCAGAGCCATGGTACGGGGATTGATTGGTTTCGTCAACCGCGACGCGCGGAGTTTGGTTGACGATTTGCAAACGATGGACTTTTTGCCGCCACACGTCGACAAGGCTGCCGCGGAGGAGGCGCTGCGATCTGTCTTCGCCGGAGAAAGCGCGACAAAAGTAAGAGATAGCATGGACTTTATGGGAGTGGTTTCTCAGCTTTCCACGGCGTTGATGCAACACGGTTTCAGACTGCCCCCGTATTTCTCCCGCATTCTTCGCGCTTTGGCAGCGCTGGAAGGCACAGCGACGACGATTGATCCATCCTTTAGAGTGGTTGAAAGAAGCTATCCCTTTGTGCTCTCTCGCGTTCTCAGCGACAGAAGTCCCGAAATGAGAGAGAGCTTGCGACGGTTGCTTCTCTCCGACGATGGCTCGATCCGTTACAAACGCTTGATTCGCCTCGTTCGGGCTTACGGCGTGGAGACCACACCCTTGGTGTCTGGAGAGGAGGCGAGTTCGGAGAGCTGCCAAGAGTCTGTCGACAAGTTGATGCTCGGCATTTCAGAGCTCTTCACGGGCGCCAAGGATGCGAAAGACGGCGAGTCCGAGGCTCGTCGGGCGACGATAGTTGCGATGGAAGACGCTGTCAATTTTCTACTCAGCGATCGTGGAAAGACGACTCGAACGAAACTCATCGAAGACGTCGTTGACGCGTTGGAATCGCTCCTCGTTGAGAAACGCTCCACCGACGGCGTCTCAGAAGACGACTCCCTCACCCTGGACAGCGCGCTCAGTGCGGTCAGATCCACAACAACTGCAATCGTGGATAACCCGGACCTCTGGATTCCCGTCATCGGTCGAGCTGCGATGAAGAGAGAAACCGCCGCCGCGCTCTGTGATTCTGCCGGTGTCGCCAAATCGCGATTGGACGTTCTCAGATCTAACCGTCGAGCCGTCGGCGCGACGCCTTCCACCGACGTCAAGGAGCTCCTTCGTCGCGTCGTCCACGAGCTTACCGCACCGCCAAAACCATAGAAGATTACGCTACGCTAGAAGATTTGATTTGTTTTTTTAATTTTACGCGCGCCAGCCGCGTCAGTTTGAGTCGAGCACCTTCCAAACGCATCCTCACTCGTCGTCTTCGCATCGCGTCCCAACGGGCGCGAGCGAGACGCTCGACGAACGAACGAAACGCACGACGGCGACGACGACGACGGCGACCAATGTCGCGAAGGAACGCCATTCTCGCGCAAGCGGCGAGAATCGCAGCCGGTGTTTCTGCTTGCGAGGAAGACAACGACAAAGATGCGACGGAACCGAAACCTCTTGGACGACGCAAAGCCTCCGTCCCGCTCGAAGAGCGCGTCGAACGCCGGGACGCACCGTTTCGTCCGCGCGGCGATCGCGCCGCGCCGCCTCGTCCGGTACCGGCGTCGACGCCATCGAGTGCGAGCGGCGGCGTCAACGCAGCGAGGACGTCGTCTTGCGACGCCGTCGCGGAAGACGCGTCCAAAGGCGCGAAAGACGACGCCAAGCTTTTGCTCAAGCTCCCAGAGAGCGAACGGCCGATGATTCAACAGGTGTTCGCGCTGCACGCCCCGGCGAAAGTTCCCAGGGCAGTGAGACAAATGTTTGTCAACGCGCTCGCGGCTAAAAAATTGAGAAGCGCCGCGGGCGTCGGCGCGCGAGAGGACATCGCAGAGGCTTGGATGGATGCGAATCCGCTCGCGAGGAGATCCGCGGTGCGAGACGCGATGGATGAGGAGAGTAAACTCCACGGGAAGGCGACGAGTAAGGTGACGTATCGGAACATGTCGGCGCAATTGATGTTGCGCGGGGGATCGACGCCGAAACCGGAACCGGGCGCGTTGAAGCAAGAGTATCGATGCGCCGCGGCGGAGGATATAGATTTAGCGCAGGCGAGAATCGTGCGCGGGGACGCAGCAGTGGGGTTTTTCGTCGATGCTTGTCGGCATAGATCTGGGAACGCCCACCCTCGTTGGCTGGAAGAGTCGATGGATGTCGACGAAGAGGAATCGGAGGAGGACGAGCGCGAGGAGCAAAGAGCGCCGACGCAATCGGGCGATGAGTTTCTGCGAGAACTCTGTCGTCGCACGATTGAACCGTTCGTCCAAGCCGGACGGTGTGACGGCACACTCGCGAAGATCGCGGAGGATAAGGTTGTTCGTAAAGTCATCGCTCGTCACGGTCAAGGTTTCTCCGTTGATGCGATTTCTAAACGCGCCGAAAGCATTTGCAAGCTGATTTTGGATCAGACAAAGCACGAAATGTCGCGGCAGAGCAGCACGTAGCAAGAGTGACGGTAGGAGTAAATAGAACATAGCAGATGTAACATTAACAACAGTTTTTAGTTTTTAGCGACGGGTTCTCGTGCTGCGCCCATTGGTGGGCTTGTCCGCGCCGTTCGTCGTGACGTTTCTTTTGGTAACCTGCTTCTTTGCGACCGGGGCAAACGGAGTCGCCGAGACGGTCTCGCGAACGGGCTCTGCCGCAGCGCGTTGTGCGCGTGCAGAAGCACCGACAGGACGTAACTCGACGAGAATTGTTTCCTCGCCTTCGAGGAAGATTGGGGACGGCTTGCCCCATCGCTTGACACCGGTCTTACACTTTGGCACGACGATGAGTTCGCTGTGGCCGGCTTCGTCGGCGTCGATGTGAATTTGGTTCCACGTCTGGTCAAACTTAAAGTCAACCTCGTTCATGCTCTCGACGTTGGGAAGACGAATCAACACGTCGACGCCGTCCTCATCCGGCACCTTCATGAAGCTGTACGTCGCTCTGGACGTGTAATCTCGGAAGAATGGACGTGTAATGTCGAGAAGAATGATCAGTGCGACGCCGCCCAAAATCACAGTCAACAATCCGTCCGCAATCTTCGGCGCGAGTTGATCGACAGTGTACTTGGAAAAGTCAATTGGAATCTTCTGTGCGTGCTCGGACGGAATGCGGGCGAGAGTCGTCAAGAAGAGCGTCGCCAATCGGACGCCTACGTGTTTGGTTGTCGCCGCGCGCACGTCGCGCGTCATTGGAATGAAGCGCTCGCGGTACGACTTCGCCAAGGCGCTGAAAATTCTCACAATCTCGTTTTTCACGGCGTTGTAAATCCTCTTGAAGATACCACCCTTGAGCATTTTGGCCACGAAACCAGTCAGGCTAGTTTCGAATTGATCCATCATTTGCAGTGCGCGAACAGCCTGTCTGGTGGTAAACTTTTCTGGAATGGACTTGGCCGACTTTGCGCCCTTCTTCATACGCTTCTCGTGAATGAGACGAGCCTCCTTCATATCAGCCTTGAGCTCCTTGAGTACGGTGAGCTGCTCGGAAACTTTACCTACGGCATTTTTGCCCGCCTGCACTACCTTGGCGGTCTGTTCCTTGCCCACATTGACGACCTTTGGAATATGCTCCTTACCCGCATTGACAACCTTCATCGTTTGTTCCTTACCCGCATTGACAACCTTCATCGTTTGTTCCTTACCAGCGTTGACGACCTTTGGAATTTGCGTTTTACCCATCTCGACGACTCGAGCCGTTTGCTGCCTGGTCGCCTCCACTGTTCTCGCTGTGGTTTGTTTCGTCTTCTCCACGGCATCCATCGTCGCCTTGGTCACCGGTTCTGCTCTCCGCTGCAACCAAACCGGCACCCACGCCTCTTGCGCTTCGTGCAGCTGCGCCTCAAGCATCGCCACTCGAGCGCTCTCGCTCTGTCTCACCGTCTCCAACTCCTTCATCGTCGTCGCAATCTGTTTCTCCAGCTTTTCCATCGACGCTTGATACTTTTTCGCCTCTGTCGCCGCCTCCGCCGCGGACGCCTCCAATTCCTTCACCCTCGCCGCGTTCGCCTCCCTCGCCTTGGACACCTCCTCAAACTTCTTCTTCGCTTGCATTGCCTGCTCCTTAGCCTTGTTCGAATCCTTCTTGAGCGCGTCTCGCTCGTGTTCGAGCGCCGTCTTTGTTTTTTCCAACTCTTTGATCTCGCGCACCGGCGCGCACCCCGCGTCGCACGTCGCCCCACTGCCGCCGGTGTTTTCGCCCGCGACGCACACCACGGACGTCCCAAACATCGCGACGACGGTCATCATCATCATCGCCGCGACGACGACGGCGGTATTCCATCGTTTCGTGCGTCGTCGTCGGTGTCGTTCGTTTGTCGTCACGAGCGTCATCTTAAGATCCGAATCAGTCCACCGTCTTCGTCGTCTGTCCCCCAGAGCCTCGGGTGCACACGCAGCGTACGTATCGCAGACACGGAGAACACGAGCGCGCGGCACCGCTCCGCACGTCGCGCGTCAACGTATCGATCGACGCGCGCGCGAGGATGTTTGACGGGGCACATCGCGTCGTCATCCAGTGGAGTGGAAATCCAGCGCTGGAACTAAACCCCGAATACTGTTTACACATACATAAATGGCAGCAACGGCACAACGGAATGGTCGGGCGCTGCGTGAAACACCGACGCGAAACGGAGGAGTGAGACGTCTGAGGCGATGACTGGGGTCGGGGAGGACTTGCGAAAGAAACGTGACGCGTACTTTGCCGAGTTGGCGGCGGAGACGGAGAGCGCGGCGGCGAAGAAGAAGAGGCAACAACAAAGAGGGAGCGCTGGCGCAAAGAGAGGAGGGCAGCAGCAGCAGCAGCAGCAGCAACAGGTTTCTCGTGGGAACGCCGGCGTCGCGGGTTCGGGTTCGGGCGCGGCGGCAATCGCTTCATCGTCTTCCTTGCGTGCGGCTCGTGGACGCGTCGGGGTGTTGAAGACGAGTGGGTTGGCGTTGTCGTCGGCTCGGACGAGCGGCGGAGCGAAGGCAGACGCGGCTGCGGCTTCGATGGGTGGTCGAAAGGCGGGAGGGAAAACCATTACGGGGATCCCGGACGCCCCTGGGGGTGATCCGAGAGATTTAGATTTGACGAAACACGACGGGCGGAGGTTTGCGAAGATGACGTTGCCAAAGGATTGCGCGCCGGGGAGCGAGTTGCGAGTGCAGATTTTCCCAAACGGACCCATCGTGCGGTTGCTCGTGCCAGAAACGGCGAAAGGAGGGGACGAGTTGGAGTTTGCTGTGGAACCGTGGACGGCGGATGATGTGCCACCAAAGGCGCCCGAGCACGGGGATGATGATGATGATGATGAAGTGCCTCCTCCGCCTCCTCCCGGGGCGCCGCCGGCGGGCGCGCCGATGGGGATGTTCGTCGGGCGCGCACCTCCGCCTCCGCCGCCTCCGCCTCCGCCGCCTCCTGGCGCGGGATTTGTTCCGATGGGCGTCGTCGGGGAAGTTCCGCCGCCGCCACCTCCGCCGGGATCGCCGTGAAGTGCGTTGGATCGATTTTCTTTTATTTTCCACTTGCCGTAGAAGAATTTGTAGTCGTAGTTTGGTAGTTCATCATTCATCGTTTCGAGTCGTTTCTCTTTCACAAGTCAATCCCCCTACGCGAAACGGCGCGCAATGGCATGTGCGTCGGTTGAACGAAACGAAAAGTTTTCGTCCTGAATCGTTTTGAATCGTTTCTCAAAGTCTTGGCTCGGCGCATCATTTTGTCGTCATGGCGCCGCAGGAGCGGGCGCTGGCGCTGGCGCGGCAGCTTCGTACGACTCGTCGCCATACTCGACGTCGATTATTCCATCATCGACGATGTCCCATTCGTACGGTTCGGCTGAGGGCGCGGGCGCGGGCGCGGGCGTGAAATCAGGAGACGAGGGTGCTGGAGCTTCGTCGTTGTCGTTGTCGCCTCGTTCTCTCGCTCGCTTGATGCGAGCCATTTGTTCTTCGGAGAGCTCACCATCGCCATCGATAGGCAAGATCACCGCATCAACGACGTGCACGACGCTCCCACACGCCGGGATATCGGCGGCGACGATTTTTCCTTCGCTTCCGATGCCCTTCAAAAAGATGTTTCGCTTCCAAAAGCTCACTTCGAGCGAAGCGGCGTCGTTGTCAAAAATGTTTGCCAACGCCGTCCGCAAGAATGCACCCTGAGCCGCTTTCGCGCGCAGTTGACCCCACATAAGCCTCTCATCGGGCACTGCGTGATACGTGACGATCAACGCTTTGATTTCATCCGATGAAAACATGCTAGACAAACCCGCCTTGAAATCGTCGTATCCGCCCCATTTCGTAAAGCTTTCGATCGCAGCGTTGGATGGTGCGAAAAACGTATCCGTCGCCGTTCTGTTATTCAATGCGTCTCGAATCTTTGGTAAATCTTGAATCGCTTCCTTTAGTGAACTCAGCATCGGTCGAGTCTCGATGATCTGTGGTAGTTGATTAAAGAACGACAAGCGGTGAGTCGGTTGAGAGAAACGATGTCGTCGAGAAGACGCACGTCCAGCATGGATTCGCATTCACGATTCGCGTTTTCATCTTGCAAGAGTTTGCGTCCCCATCGGTATCGACGACGGGGTCCTGGTCGCACGACGACGGCGCCGCCGTACGTGTTGAAGCCAACCGTGCCGTACGAGTATCCTCCTGCGAAGAAGACGAAGCGTCAGCAATAAAGCTATGGATGTCGCGAATTGTTGAACGAACCATAGTAAACCGCCGCATCGACCGGTAGCGCGAGCGCGACAAAGGCAAAGACGGTAAAGAGAGTGCGTTGTAAGTTTGTTTTCTGCATTGCGTGTGCGTGTGCGTGTGTTCGTGACGTTCGTGTGTTCGAAACGTGTTGAATTGTGAAGTCACGCGAGTTCTCGTCTGGTAAACATTGGACTGTTTTTGTTTTCGTATGATTGCAAATGGATCAGATATACCTCGTTCTAACCGCGTCGATCGAGACGTGGGACAACTGTGAATGATACACGACGTTGTGATGTCGCATCAGAGCTTTCGCCACACGTATAAATACTCCAAGCGTCCGCGAGCATAGAGCTCTTCGGGAACTTCGGTGAGCGACACCGCTTCGAAACCGACGGGTTCCAACAATTCGCGAACAATCTCAGGCTTCAACGCGTACGGAGGCCCCCCTTCGAAATCCCCGCACGGAAAAACGAGCGAAATCAGCGTTCCACCGGGCTTGACGCACCGCGCGTACACGTCGGCCCATTCTTTGCGTCGACTCGGATCGATGGCGCAGAGAAATGTGCAGTCGTACACCAAATCGTACTTCTCCTCACCCTTTGATCCGTGCTCGAAAAAGTCGCTCACCCGCACCGCCACTTTTGCATCACCCGGAATCGACTCTTCTGCGAGCTGCGCCTCGCACGCCGCCTTTGCCGTTTCAGAAATTTCCAAACCGACGACGTCTTGAAAGCCCGCCCGAGCGAGGCTCGCCAACGCATACCCTCTCCCGCATCCCGGTACGAGCGCCCGCCCACCCCCGATCGCGCACTCCCCAGCGTCCAACATCGCCTGAAACCCCGGTTCGGTCCTCGTCGCGTCGAACGCCTGGCCTTTATCGATACCGTTCGACCACATCGCTTCCCAGTTTGTGGATTTCCCGTCGTCGTTTGCGAAATCCTTCGCGTTCGACTTGACTGGTCCATCCTGTGCAGACATGGCGGATACTACCCCGATGACGCGGCGGCGCGAGCGCTCGACGCGTCGCGGTGTTCGGGCGAAGACGCGTGCGAGGACGGCGGATGATGCGCGCAGCATTATGCCGACAGAGTCGGCACTTCGGCACTTGGGAGAAACCATGCTGACGACCTTCCCTCGACTCGCGCGCGTTCGACTCGCCAACTCGCGATGGATTCGAGCGAACAATAGTTTTATCATCAATCGTCCCCGGCCGACAGGGGTCCGCCCGCGTCTCGCGACGCGCGCGGCGTCGTTTTTCGAAGCTGGTGAGAAGCGGTTGCGAAGAGCGTCTGGTGACTTCGAACGCTCGGAACGGCGGTACCTCGAGCTCGATCCATCGTTGGAGCGGACGACGTACGGACCGGTGACGTCGACGTTGAATGGCTTGATTCGCGTCGCCGCATTCGGAGAGTTTCGATCGTTGCGGTTCAACGAGGTGGAGCAAGGCTTGGCGTACGTGTGCGCAAGCGGCGACGGCTGTGAGAGGGAACACGCCGATGGCGTCGTCATGGACGATGAAGCGCTTCCGTACGAATATCTACGGGTGATGACGGCGGCGTCGATGGGGCTGTGCGCAATTAAAGGGTTGGATTTGTGCTCGCCTGACGCTAGGGCGGTGATTTTCCACGTCGGTTTGGGCGCCGGCGCGGCGCCGGCGTTTCAGAAGCGAAAGTTTCCTCTCGTCGATGTCGAGGTGGTTGAGATTGATCCGATTGTGATTGACGTCGCGAAGAATCATTTAGGGGTGCGATTCAACCAGGGGGACGATGCGATGCGGGTCGTCGAAGGGGATTGCGCGGATGTGTTAAAGGCGCGGGATAGAGAGTCGGTTGATATTGTTTTTATGGACGCGTTTGACGGCGACGGATTGATTCCTGAACACTTGATACGGGATGGATTCTTACAAAGTTGTAGCGATGCGCTGAAAACAGATGGTAGTTTAGTTTTAAACATGTTTAACGGCACGAGAGGGAGCGAGGCGAGAGAATCGGTTCGCATGTTTGCCGAACGGCTCGAACGCTTTGTCGGTCCGGTGTGCACGTACCCCGTGCTCGATTCACCGGTGAACGTCGTGCTGAGCGCGACGAAGCGCGGCACCGCACGACCGACGAGAGAAGAGATTGTTAAACATGCCAAGGCGCTCGGTGAGCGGGCAGGCTTCGATTGGATGCCGCACAAGCTCGTCGAGGGGACGTTTTGGGCCGAGTCGCGTGACGGCGAGCTCATGGAGAGCATCCCGGGGAGACCCGGTGTCATGGGTAAGTTTAAAGGCAGAAACGGGACAAACATGCCACGGGAATATGAAAAAGTGTTACTCGCGGGGAGCGATTGATTTTATTAATAGAGAAGACGACGGACGCAGCGACGTAGTGTGCGAGCATCAAAAACATGTTGTAATTTTTAGGCACGAATGTGGTAGAATCTGAAGATAATTCCGTTCTCAAGAGCCGTGCAACTACGTCGGGCGCTCGTATTGAGTTCTGTTATCTATTGTGCACCAATAATAAATTGGACCACCGTTACCTGGGTTAACCTCTTCCCAGCCGTGCGGAAGCGGAGCGCCAGAGGACGCGCCACCGTAGGCTTGCTGTTGACCGTAGGCTTGCTGTTGACCGTAGGCTTGCTGTTGACCGTACGCTTGTTGTTGTCCATAGCCACCTTGTTGGTAACCACCGTACGCTTGTTGTTGTCCATAGCCACCTTGTTGGTAGCCACCGCCGTAGCCGCCTTGTTGGTAGCCACCGCCACCGCCGCGGTTTGGCGCGGTATTGATGTACTCTTGAATCATACGAATCGCCTCTTGGCACTGTTGAGGAGTACCGTAGACCTCAACACAGCTTTCAGGACGGTTCATTCTGATGCGCGTACCGGTTTGAGATTCAACACGTCGGATGTTTTCGCCACCACGACCAATGATGCGACCTTCTTGACCTTCGCTTGGCACGCGTTCGCAGTGACCAGTCCAGTTGCCGCCGCCGCCGCCGCCGCCGCCGCCGCCGCCGCCGCGACCGCCGTAAGAGCCGCCGTAAGAGCTATAGGCGCCGCTCGGGACAGGCAAACCTGCCTTTTCTTGGGCTTCACGAACGTTACCGTCTTCAACGATGCGGGTGATTTCATCGCAGCAGTCGTTGACGCCGTCCAAAAATCCAACAACTTCAGCCAAGGCGGCTGGGCGGTTCATGGTGATTCGCACGCGGAATCGGTCTTGCAACTCGCGAATCTTGGAACCACCACGACCGATGATCCGACCTTCGTTAGATTGCGTCGGCACATCCTTACGAATTTGTCCACCTGGAAGCTCGTACGTGGCGAGCTTTTGACCATCCTTGGTGAGACCGTGATCCACCTCGGCCGGTCCCGTCGGTTGCTCGATACCGTCCGTGCGCGCACGTTGACCCTCCGGTTCGGCATCATCTTGATCCTCATCACGAGGACGCTTCTTTTCGGCGTGATCAGCCATAGCTTTCTCCGCCATGGCAGCAGCCGCCGCCTGCACGTCAGCTCGCTCGTCGGCGGGTTCTTCTGGAGCGTCCTCCTCCTCCTCCTTCGCGTCTTCAGCCGGCGCTGCCGCCTCTTCTTCTTCCTCCTTCTCCTCCTCCTCCGCCTTCTCTTCTTCGGCGCCGTCATCATCGTTCGCCATTGCCTCCTCGAGTCGCGCCACGAGCACCGCCTTGAGTCCCGTCGTGTCCAACCCTCGCGCCTTGAGCTCCTCTCGAAGCTTGACCACGGTCAACTTTGCCACAGCGCTCGCCGCCATCTCGCTCGTCGCTCGGAACGAAAACAAGCAAAAAAGTCTCTTGACAAGAACCGCGTCGTACTCTCGCGCGTTGTCGTCGCTTAACTCGTTCGACCAAGGAAGAATTCAGTCGAGTGGAATCGAATGGGTTGGAATGGAATGCGAGATCTCTCACACACACACGCTCTCACGTCGTCGTCGTTCAAGAGATACGCGTTTAACGATGCAATACACGTCACACGCGTCAACACACGGATGAGATCTCTGGGGTGGTATCGGACGGCGTCCTTCGTCGTCGATCAGTGACGCACCTCGTGTGTGAGATCGACGTCTTCGGGTGAACCCCACGGCTCCCTTTAATCAATACTTTGGACGAGAAATCGCCAAGAATTGCAAAAGTACCCTACATCTAGGGGTAAGAAGCACTTCCCCATATCAAAGAAATTATAGATCTATATAGATTAAAAATGGTAAAACTCGTTAAAAGCTCTGAATGTCCGATTTTTGGGTCTCAACGCAAAACGCGAGTCGTGACTCGTGGATAGAAGATAACGAACGCCGGGTGGATTGGAGCGGCATCGTCACAACGCGCGGCGCGCGCGCGAGCGACGGGAGGGAACGGCGCGCGCGTGGGTTTCATT
>Ga0181575_10002763_pt1 | contig 12445 bp, 12 predicted proteins | sample 101ome_23_FD_145599 | JGI IMG/M metagenome (GOLD analysis project Ga0181575, IMG submission 145599) | Coastal salt marsh microbial communities from the Groves Creek Marsh, Skidaway Island, Georgia - 101411CT metaG (spades assembly) | ecosystem: Environmental > Aquatic > Marine > Intertidal zone... | reverse complement strand
TTCACAATTTTACCAATAAAAGTTTGACTTAAGCTAAGCGAATCTATATTTTCATCAATAGGTATTTTTAATTTAATTGAAGATCGAAAAGGAGTTATTTCATCACCTAAATCAATAGTATCATCCTTAGAAGTTATATTAAGAAGCACATCTTCATAGAACGTATTCTTATTAATTTCAACAACTGATTCCCCCTTATTAATAACATATTTTTGATTGGTCAATATTTCAATTCCATTTAACGGTTTATTGGATTTTAGTGTATCAGCGCTTATAATTTTAAATTCAAGATAAGATGAATTGTTGTTCCAGTCTGTTACTTTAATATTTACTTTACTATTAATAATCTCATTAGATTTAATAATACCGTTAAAGTCATTTGTTTTTAAAAATGACAAATTAGACCTAGGAGGTATATAAACCTTTAAAACCCTTCTATTATTTTTAACTAGAGATAAATAATCATACATAAGTTTTTTATAATGATTTTCACTAAACTTAATTCTATCCATACTATAATAAAACTTCTGAATTGAATCAATTAGAAGTTCAACTTTGTACACACCATTTCTGTTAAATAAGTTTTTGTACTGTATATCATAAATATCTATACCAAATCCTATATCTCCATTAAAGATTATATTATCAGCAACATAAGTTGAATCATTAGTTTTAGATATCCTGATTCTTTTAGGTAAATCTCTAATAAGAGTATTGTTTTCATTAATAGTATATAGGCCTCTAATTATTGGTCTTTCAAGATCTTCATATGTATAATTAAACATCAGTGGATTTAAAGCATCTTGAGAATTAGTATCTCGTATTTCAAAATGTAAATGAGCACCAAATGATCTTCCAGTATTTCCTGAGTAACCTAGTAACTCTCCTCTTTTAACTTGTATTTGATCTTTTTTTGGAAACTTTTTTACTGTGTAAGATTTAGATCTATATTGTTCAGATTTAATATATTTCTCAATGTCTGGGCTAAATCTACTCAAATGAGCATATACAGAGCTATAACCGTTTGGATGAGTTATATAAACTACCTTTCCATATCCACTAGGACTAACTTCAATTCTAGAAATATATCCATCTTCTATGCTAAAAATGTTTATTCCTTCACCACCCTTAAAATCAATGCCAGTATGAAATCTAGATCTAAATTCTCCAAATGTTCCCGATAGATTAAATGGAGCATCTATAGGTGGATGAAAGTCAACTTCTTGTGAGTGAATAACAATAGATGAAAAAAGAACCAATAATTTGGTTAATAATTTTTGAAAAAACCTCATTCCATTTCAAATTTAAATTAAGATTTTTATAAATTGAAATCATTAAAATAATATTTATCTAATATGCTAGTAAATAACTTAAACTCTTTAAATGAAAAACTCAATACTATATTAGCTAAACTAAATGAACTAAAAAAGTTAAATCAAGAACTTGAGAGTAAGAATGAATATCTGGCAAAATCAAATAAAGATCTAGAGAATAAAATAAAAGTTATACAAGCAAAAGAGAAACAACTTAAGTTAGTTAGTGCTATATCTGATGATACTGAAAATAAACAATATTTTAAAAATAAGATTGACTATTTAATTCAAGAAATTGACTATTGCATTGACAGAATTTCAGTTTAAAATTTTATGGAAAACGATAGTATAAAAATAAAGCTAAATATAGGTGATAGATTATATCCCCTTACAGTTGAAAGATCTCAAGAATTCTATTTTAGAGAAGCGGCAAAGCTTATTGAAAAAACTATTAAAAATCTTGAAGAAAACTATTCAGTTAGAGATAAACAGGATCTACTAGCTATGAGTTGTATACAATTTGCTGCAAAAAGTCTTCAAAATAAATCCAAGTCAAATGACTCAGATATTGAATTAGAAAAAATGGTATTAAAAATGATAAATAATATTGATAATTCAATTTAAACTTCATACATTTAACTTAACCTGTATGAGTGATTTTTGGTAAACTCAACGAGTATTAAATTAAGAAAGGTGAGTTTAAATGCTAAAGCAAGCTATCTTGAATAGATCCTTGAATATTTGATTAGCCTTAATCCTGTTTTTTAGGAGTTTACGCAATCGCACTCTCATACAGGTTTATTTATGTTAAGAGGTTTCCTTCCTCATCCCATTTTGCAGTTTCGTTTCTTTTTGATTGATCAACACACTTGGATATCCATTCTTCATCATATGATACAGAATGTTTTTTTAATACTTCATCGGGTACTCCATCCCAAACATTAGGTATGTTTCCTTTATAACCTAGGTCTTTCATCCCTACCTCTGATGTAAACCAACCTGTCACAACAAAGTATCTGTATGTCGCAAAAAAGCTAGCAGCCTCTGAAAGTTCATCGCTAATATTATCTTGATAGGAAATTTTATCAAAAACTGTTTTAATCTCATCCTCAGAACATTCAAGAATGGTTTTGCCAAATTCTTTTTGAAATAATTCATCTAAAACAGTTAATCCTTTTCTTAAAACATTTTCTCCATAATTATTATGTGCTGGTGTGCTCCAATCTTTAGCAATGAATTCAATCATCTCAACAACTCCTGCATCTTTGATGCTACCATACTCATTTGGAGGAATAATAATATTTGCTATTTTTTCAATAGTACTTAACTCATTATTATTAAAAAACACGGAGTTCAAGAACTTTTCATCTCTGCTTTTTTCATATGCTGTTCTTCCATATTGATAATCCCATACTTTATTGGCTATATTTTCACCTTCTGGAGTTATGCAGCTTTCAAGTGTTATCGATGTTCCAATAGCTGAAAGTAAAATAGTTTTAATGCTGTCCCTTCTTTTCATTATATGTTTTGTTTTTTTAACTCTGAAATAATATATTCTGAAGTTCTCCATGCTAGTGCCATAATTGTCCATGTTGGATTCTTATCACCTTTAAAAACAAATGGCCCCGCATCTACAACATACACATTATCCACATCATGAAGACGTTCATACTTATTTACAACAGACGTGTTAGGGTTATCTCCCATCCTAGTTGTTCCAACCTCATGGATTATTGAACCTGGAGTAGAGATTCCATAATTTTGATCTTTTCCAGGCTTGTCTCCCAACATAATACCTTCCATATTATATGCAAGTTCTTCATAAGTCTCATGTGCATGCTTAGCTTGTTTCAGCTCAGAATCGGCCCAATTGTAATTAAATTTTAACACAGGTATTCCATATTGATCTTTCTTATTTTCGTCAATTTCACAAGAATTATTTTTGTCAGGTATAGCACCACCTCTTGACCAAATACTAATAGTTGATCCCCAATATTTTTTTACGTCATTTCTGATCTGCTCTCCATAACCACCTACTTTTAATCCAAAAAATTTATTGAATTCATTTGGTATATATCCTCCAATTCCAAATTGAGGCATTGATAAGTTTGTTGAACTAACTTCAATGTGATAACCAACAGGAAAATCAAGTTTTTTATCATGATTCCACCATGGAGTATATACATGTGCTCCTCCAACTCCATCTTCGTTATATGTGTCTCTGTTCATTAACTCGGGTATAAAAATTGATTTTGAAGTTCCAACAGTATCTTGAAGATACTTACCAATTAATCCGCTGCTATTACCTAATCCATTAGGATGAGCATTACTCTTAGAGTTTAAAAGTATTCTTGCACTACTACATGAGGAAGCCCCAAGTATTACAATTTTTGATTTTAATTTATACTCTTTAGAATCCTTTTTATTAACAAAAGAAACACCTGTAGCTCTTCCATTTTTATCAGTTGTTATTTCTCTTACCATAGAATCTGTGTATAAATCAACATATCCACCTTTAAGGGAGGGTATGACATAACATGAGCTTGCAGAAAAATCTCCGTACACAGAACATGATCTCTCACACTGGCCACAATAAAAACATAAGCCTCTTTCATTGTTTATTCTTTTTGTTAAAACTGATAGCCTGGAGGGTATGACACCTATGCCTGATTTTCTAGCACCTTTAATGTAATAAAGTTCATGAAGTCTTGGTTTAGGTGGAGGTAAGAAGAAGCCATCTGGATCATTCGGTAAATTCTCCTTACTACCAAATACACCTATTAGTTTGTCAAGTTTGTCATAATAGGGCTTAATATCTTCGTAAGAAATAGGCCAGTTTTGATCTAAGTCATAATTGTCTTTACATTTGAAATCCTTTGGACCTAATCTTGAAGCAATTCTACCCCAATGATTAGTCCTGCCCCCAAGCATCCTTGATCTCCACCACATAAAATCGGTACCGCTTTTAGATGAATATGGTTCACCATCAACTTTCCAGTCTCCATAAGACATGTGAAAATCTCCGAATCTCCTAGTAACAGAAGATCCTCTTCTTGGAGATTCCCAAGTCCATTTTAGTTGAGTCTGTTGTTCAGGATTTGCAGGGTCAAAATATGGTCCAGCTTCAATTAATGCAATATTTAGACCTGCATCAGATAATATCTTTGTTGCCATACCCCCAGCAGCTCCTGAACCTACAATTATGACATCGTATTTTTTTTTGGTATTTATTATTTCCATTTATTTAAATTAAAAAAAACAATTAAAAAGAATATATTTTAACAATAAACTTTTTCTATATTGATATTAACCTAAATATCAAAAAAATTTTTTTTAAATAAAAAAATCATTCACTGCAATTTTACCTCAAAATAAATTATGAAAATAGAAATATGTGCAACATCAATAGAATCAATAACTAATGCTCAAAACGCTGGAGCACATAGATTAGAATTATGTGAAAATTACAATATAGGTGGAATAACTCCATCAGAACAATTTCTTAATGAAGCTATAAAAGTTTCATCATTACCAATAAATGTTTTGATAAGACCAAAAGGAGGTGACTTTATTTTTAATGATCAAGAATATGATCTTATGATTAATAAAATCAATTTTTTTAAAGCATATAAGGTTAAAGGGTTTGTTATAGGATTTATGGAAAAAGATAGAACTTTAAACCCTGATATTTTATTAGAGTTCAGAAAAATCACAAAGGGTTTCGAATTAACATTTCATAGGGCATTTGATCTCCTTGCTAATCAAGAAGAATCTCTTGAGTTATTAATAGAAAAAGATTTTAATAGAATACTATGTTCAGGTCATGAATTAAGTGCAGAAAAAGGGTTGGAAAATCTTATGTATTATAATAAAATTTCAAATGGTAGAATTACAATAATGCCAGGTGGTGGTGTTAACTTGGATAATTTCCAAAAATTTAAAAGTTCAAGCTTTAATGAGATTCATCTATCTGCAATAAACCTTAATGATTCACCTCATTCTAATTTTAATATTATTAAAGAAATTGTTAAGTTGAGTAAATAATAAAGTGTTATTTTTGAAAAAAAATTAATATGGCCTTTGATATTGATGTAATTAAGCGAGTATATTCTAAAATGTCAGTTAAAATTGATAAAGCTAGGAAGCTTTTAGGAAGACCTATGACATTATCAGAAAAGATTCTTTATTCGCATCTATGGGATGGAAATAATGAAAAAATTTTTGAAAGAGGATCAGATTATGTTGATTTTGGACCAGATAGAGTTACATGTCAAGACGCAACTGCTCAAATGGCTTTACTTCAATTTATGCAGGCTGGAAAAGAAAAAGTTGCTGTTCCAACTACTGTTCATTGTGATCATCTAATTCTAGCACAATCTGGTGCTCAAAAAGATTTACAAAATGCTAATAAAGTTAGTTCTGAAGTCTTTAATTTTTTGGAGTCTGTTTCAAGGAAATATGGAATAGGATTTTGGAAACCAGGAGCTGGAATTATTCATCAAGTAATACTAGAAAACTATGCTTTTCCAGGAGGTATGATGATAGGTACTGATTCTCATACAGTAAATGCTGGAGGACTTGGCATGGTAGCTATTGGAGTAGGTGGTGCGGATGCTGTAGATGTAATGGCTGGAATGCCATGGGAATTAAAGTTTCCAAAATTGATAGGAGTAAAGTTAACTGGTAATCTTAATGGTTGGACTTCAGCTAAGGATGTAATACTGAAAGTTGCAGGAATTTTAACTGTAAAAGGTGGAACAGGTTATATTATCGAGTATTTTGGAGATGGTGCTGAATCCTTATCTTGTACTGGTAAAGGAACAATTTGTAATATGGGTGCTGAGGTTGGAGCTACAACATCCATTTTTGCCTATGATGATTCAATGGAAAGATATCTTATTTCAACAGACAGGCAAGATGTAGTAGAAGCTGCTAGTATTATCAAACACGAATTAAGATCTGATGATGAAGTCTACAAAAATCCAGAAAAATATTATGACCAAATCATTGAAATTGATCTAGATAAATTATCTCCTCATATAAATGGACCTTTTACTCCAGATCTAGCTACACCAGTTAGTGAGATGAAGGCAAAAGTTGAATCGGAAGGCTGGCCTAATGAAATTCAATGGGGTTTGATAGGGTCTTGTACGAACTCATCCTATGAAGATTTATCAAGAGCTGCATCAATTGCAAAGCAAGCTCTAAATAATAAAATAAAAATCAAATCTAAACTTGGAATCAATCCTGGATCTGAACAAGTAAGATTTACAGCTGAAAGAGATGGAATTATTGATATTTTTGAAAAACTTGAAAGTAAAATATTTACTAATGCATGTGGACCGTGTATTGGACAATGGAATAGGGAAGGTGAAGATAAATCTGAAAAGAATTCTATAATACATTCTTTTAATAGAAACTTTGCAAAAAGAGCAGATGGCAACCCGAACACTCATGCATTTGTTTCATCTCCTGAAATGGTGATGGCAGTTGCCCTTTCGGGTAAACTTGACTTTAACCCTTTGACAGATAAGCTAATGAATGAGGATGGCGAAGAAATTATTCTTACCCCACCAATTGGAGATGAGTTACCCTCTAAAGGTTTTGCATGTGAAGATAATGGGTATATAGAGCCTCCTGTTGATGGTAAAGACATAGAAATTATAATTAATCCAGAATCTCAAAGGCTGCAAAAACTTGAACCTTTTCTTCCATGGGATGGAAACAATATAATGAATGCAAGGCTACTTATTAAAGCTCACGGTAAGTGTACGACAGATCATATTTCTATGGCAGGTCCATGGCTAAGATTTAGAGGTCATCTTGACAATATATCAGATAACTGCTTAATTGGAGCAGTAAACCACTTCAATATGAAAACTAACAGTGTTAAAAACTTAATCACAGGTGATTATGGTCCTGTTCCTGAGACTCAAAGATTTTATAAGAAAAATGATATTGATACAATTGTTGTAGGAGATCATAATTATGGTGAAGGTTCATCAAGAGAACACGCTGCAATGGAGCCAAGACATCTAGGAATTAAGGTAGTAATTGTTAAATCTTTTGCAAGAATCCATGAGACTAATTTAAAGAAGCAGGGAATGCTTGCACTAACTTTTGACAATGAATCTGATTATGATAAAATACAAGAAGAAGATACTTTTAATTTTATAGATCTGGAGTCATTTTCTCCTGGTAATCAATTAAGTTTAGAAATAGTACACAAAGATCAATCAAAAGAAATTATAAAACTTAATCATACCTTTAACTCTCAACAAATTGAGTGGTATAAAAATGGTTCCGCACTAAATTTAATAAAAGCCAATAATTTGTGATGAAAGATTTGAAATATTTAATGTCATATTCAATTGCCTTTATGGCATTTTTAGGTATTTCAATTGGAGGTTTCTATAATTATTTAGCTGTTATCTACACATTTGTTTTTATACCTGTCTTGGAAGTACTTGTTAAAAGAAGTGATGAAAAATATACAGACCAAGAAAAAGCAAACAGACTATTAGATCCTTTTTTTGATATTCTTTTGTATTTAAACATTCCAATTGTTTTTGGAATTTTCTTTTTCTCACTTGATAAGTTAACTTTGACTACTTCAATTTCGGATATTGTAGGTATAATTATATCTGCAAGTATTGTTATGGCTACCAATGGAATTAATGTAGGACACGAGCTGGGCCATAGAAAGTCATTATTTGCTAGGACCTGCTCAAAACTTCTATATCTTCCATGTCAATATATGCACTTTTACATTGAACACAACTTTGGACATCATATAAATGTTGCAACCCCAGAAGACCCTGCTACAGCAAGATATAAGCAAAACCTTTATAGTTTTTGGATAACATCAGTTGTTAGGACATATATAAGTGCATGGAAAATTCAGTTAAGAATTTTGAATGTTTCTAAAAGAAATTTTTTCTCAATTAAAAATGATATGATTTTCTATACATTATTTCAGCTGTTATTTATAGCTCTGATTTATTATTACTTTGGACTTTACATTACTTTGTTATCTGTTTTAATGTCTGTAATTTCATTTTTGTTTTTAGAGACAATCAATTATGTTGAACATTATGGTCTTTTGAGAAAAATAGAGTCTAACGGAAGATATGAGAGGGTAAAGCCTCATCATTCTTGGAATTCAAATCACACAATTGGAAGAATTGTATTGTATGAGCTAACTAGGCATAGTGATCATCACTTTAAATCTTCAAAAAAATATCAAGTATTAGAATCCTTAGATGACTGTCCTCATTTACCATATGGGTATCCAACTTCAATACTATTATCACTTATTCCTCCAATATGGTTTAGTATAATGAACCCTTTAGTAAGATTTCATATGGGATATAAAGATTAACCCCCTTAAGTTAATTTGTAATCTTATTCCTTAGTATAAGTTCAATGATTGTGAGTAAGTGAAGATATTTCTGATTCAGGATCTGGACAACTTATATACCTAATTCCAGAAAATTTTCTTTCAAACATTCTGTCCTTAGCTCTTATAAAGTCATTTAAGTCAATATCAGATCTAGTACTAGCAGGATACATAATATCTGTAGGATCTGAACTGTGTGCATACTTGTAGACATCATGACCAAACTCATGATACATAACCCAGAGTCTCTCTAATAGATTTAAATCTGACCATTCATCATAAAGTACTCCTATTCTTACTCTCTCATCATTACAATATCCAACAAATTCAGAATATGCAATTTTTCCTGGTGTTATACCAGCAATTATCTGAGCATCAGTAGTATACTCAAAAAATATATCTAGAAATTTTGTTTGCTCTCCGAAATCTGGGCCACCACTACCAGAGCATTTCACGTCTTCAACAAATTTATTCCAATATTGAATTAAGTTATCTCTATCGGTTGTCTGATAATTAAGTAAGCTACTATAATCAACACAACTGAAAATTTGTTCAAATTGGTCTACAACTTCTTCTAACTTATTTGACTCGTCAGATTTTGAACATGCTGCTATTAATAAGAAGATTAAAAAAAAGTATAAATAATAATTTTTCATAATTTAATGGTAGCGAGAGGGAGATTTGAACTCCCGACCTCCGGGTTATGAATCCGACGCTCTCACCAACTGAGCTACCTCGCCAAATTTTAAGAAATGCAAATATATAAAACAAATCTAATGAAAGTTCATCTAAAAAATCGTTTATTAATGTTTATAATAACTTTTTTTTAATATATTAAGAAAATAATTTGCTTACATGAGTCAAAAGAAAGAATTTACTTTAGAGTACGATTTTCAATCTTCTCCTCAACTTCTATTTCAATATTTATCAACACCTTCTGGTCTCTCAGAATGGTTCTCAGATGATGTAAACTATAGAGGAGAAAAGTATACTTTTTTTTGGGGGGATTCTGAGGAGTATGCTAGAGTTTTAACAAAAAAATCTAATGAAAAAATTAGATTCCAGTGGATTAATGGTGAATCAGATGAAGAAGATTATTTTTTCGAATTTAAGATTCAAATGGATGAAATTACAAAAGACGTTTCTCTTATTGTTACAGACTTTTCTGAAGAAGATGAAATTGAAGAAGCTAAATTATTATGGAATAGTTTAATTGCTGATCTCAAACAAGTACTAGGTTCATCTTAATTTAATGAAATATCATCTGGAGAATTCGACCAGATTTTATATTTATGGTCTATTCCATCAATTATATTATTCCAGCTGTTTTTCTTTAGATTAAATAAATTAAATGAATAATTATCAATTACAATCCAGCTGCCATTTTTTATTTCTAACTCCAACTGTCCAGAATCCCACCCAGAGTATCCTTGAAAAAAAATAATATCATTTAGGTTAATTTTACCATCATATATTAATTGTATAGCAGATTGTACGTTATTTCCCCAATAAATACTTTTCTCTACCCAAAAAACCTCTAAGTTTTTGATTTTTTTCTTTGTAATAAAAAATGTTTGATCAGAAACAGGACCTCCAAAATTAAACTTAAATTTTTTGTCAGAAGTATTAGTTTCATTCTTCATAAATAGAATACCTCCAGGTCTATTTAAAATAAAACCAGTATGACCATCGTAGGATTCGTCAACCAATAATATAATTGATTTATAAAAAATCATATCAGTTAAAAGATTTGGAGAGGATATTAAAATTTTTCCTTTCATAAAAAAAAAGAGCTTCAATTAGAAGCTCTTTAACATTTTTTAAATGAATTTAAAACTTAGTTAACTGAGCCAGATAGTTCAGCACCCGCTTTAAATTTAACAACCTTTTTAGCAGGGATTTTAATTGTAGCCCCAGTTTGTGGATTTCTTCCGTCTCTTGCAGCTCTTTGAGAAACTGACCAAGAACCAAATCCAACTAGAGATACACGACCACCGCCTTGTAAAGTTGAACTAACACTCCCTAGAAAAGATTCTAGAGCTTTTTTTGCCGATGCTTTTGAAATACCAGCGTCAGCTGCCATAGCATCAATTAATTCTGATTTGTTCATATCACTTAATTTTAATGTTTCTTAAATATATATGAATAATTGTGTAAGTCCCAATAAATAAAGGCCTAAAAGTAGTTTTTTGTTAATAAATACACTGTTTTTGTTAATAATGTTTACTATTTAACTAATAAACGATTGAATTATCATAAAATTTATATCCATTTAATAGATCTTTTGCCAACATTTCCTTTTTATTCTCGAGTTGAATTTTAATGCAATTAATTACCCCATCTTTTGAATAAATATGTATTTGATCATTATTAATTAATACTTTTCCGATTGATGATTTACTAAAACTACTTCTACTAAATAAACTTGCCTTTAAAATCTTTACTCTAATTTTCTTATCTCCATTTTTTAAAGTTGTCCAAGAGCCAGGTCTAGGTGATAGACCTCTAATCATCCCCAAGATTTTATCAGTGTTGTCATTCCAGTTAATTCTTGTATTTCTTGCATTTAACTTAGGAGCTAAATTTAAATCTTTGCTTTCATCTTGCTTTTGAATTTTAGCTTTACCGCTAGAAACAATTTTAATCGTTTTTAACAGAACCTCTGAACCAATAACTGACAGTCTATTATAAAGACTTTTAAAATCATCATTATCATTTATAAAAACTTCTTGTTTTAGTATAATGTCTCCATGATCAATTTTTTCATTTATAAAAAAAGTTGTAACACCTGTAATTCTCTCATTATTAATTAAAACCCAATTAATTGGTGCCGCTCCTCTATAGTCAGGAAGAAGAGACGCATGAAGGTTGATTGTACCAAGTACTGGTATCGAAAATACTTCTTTTGGTAATTTTCTAAATGCAACTACAATAAATAATTCAGCACCTAAGGATGAAATTTCATGTAAAAAATCCTTATTTGAAAGGTTCTCAGGTTGTTTAATTGGGATGTTGTTATCAGATGAAAATCTTTTGACTTCACTTTCATTCATTTTTAACCCTCTTCCTGATTTTTTATCTGGTGAAGTAACAACACATAGAACATGAAAATTCTCATTTATTGCTTTTAATGATTTTACTGCAAAATCAGGAGTTCCAAAAAAAATTATTTTTGTTTTTTTCATTGAATATTGTTCATAATAAATTCTACCCTTTCTTTAACACTCATATTTGGAACTTCAATACTTAAGATTGAAGATTCATCATAAACTTTAAATATAAATGGAGAAATTTTTATTGCTTCTTCGTATTCCTCAATTCTATTATCATCTTTGGTGTATATTTCTTTCCAAGATGGAAAAATAAAGACCATATCATACCTGTAATTTTTTAGTAATTCTTCCCAATAATTAGTTGATTGATTTATGGATCTTAAGTATGCAGTTATCTCATGTACACCTCTATCATAAAAAATAATATCATTTTTACATGAAATATTTAAGGCATCATTATAATCACTGTCTCTCTTTGCAAGGATTTCATTGCTAATTTTAATTGGGTCTAATTTAAAACTTGAGCCTTTCAAACTATAATCTGATAGAATATCTCTAGCAGCTTCATCAAAGCAAACAAAACCTAATTCCTTAAGTTCATTTAATACTGAGGTCTTTCCTGTACTTGGCCCTCCAGCTAAAACAATTCTTTTATTATTTTTCTCATTTAGCATACCACA
>Ga0181575_10002739_pt1 | contig 12486 bp, 14 predicted proteins | sample 101ome_23_FD_145599 | JGI IMG/M metagenome (GOLD analysis project Ga0181575, IMG submission 145599) | Coastal salt marsh microbial communities from the Groves Creek Marsh, Skidaway Island, Georgia - 101411CT metaG (spades assembly) | ecosystem: Environmental > Aquatic > Marine > Intertidal zone... | reverse complement strand
AAAGATAATTTTTTAACTGCATATTTTATAGATAACGAAAGAAAAAATATAGAAGTGCAAACAACAGCTGAAGATAAAAAATCAGTATTTACAACCATCATACCGTACGAAGAAAATAATCCTCAATATCAAGCACTTACAAAGTATATGAATATTGATCAATTACATGAGTCAACTTATCAAAAAAATAAAACAGAACAGGAACAGTTTGAGAAATCAGTATTAAGAATAGCTGAAAAACAAGGTTTGATATTTGAGTCTGAGAGTAAAACACTTGATACTAAATTTTATCCTAAAATTGTAACTGCATTACTTGAAGACAATGACAATGTAGATCAAATTTTTGCATTGAAATTAGCATGTTTTGAAACTAAACAAATTAGTGAGTCGTCTGATAATGAAGCTAAAAAAAGGTTAAGACAGGCAAAAACAAAAATACAAGTATTGAAAACTGCAATAGAAATACTAGAAAGCTAATGCAATCATTTGGAAATCGTCATCAAACAAGATTTTTTGACCACGAGAAAATTCCTTCTAAAGATTTAATTGAAAAAGTCTTACATAAGACATATAAGCTTGTTCCATCAAAACAAAATCTTATGCCTTATGTTGTTAAGATACTAGGTCCCGAACATATAGAAATCAAAAAGAATATTTACGAATTAGCTTGTGAGATTGAATATCCTGACATCAATTTAAGAAATGAATACCGATTAGATAAAATTAAAGCGTATGAAGATAATAATGTTACTTATAATAATCGTTTTCCTAAAGGCAACTCTCAACTTTTTGCACCTTATCTTTTATTGTTAATACCTAGAAAACCTATAAACAATCCAACACTTGCTAAAACGTATGAAGAATATAATTTAGCTGTGTTCGATGGACATAAACTAATACCTAATAATTCAAATGTAGAAATTGGTATGTTTAGTGCTATATTAACTGCTATTTCTATTGAAGAAGGTTTAAGTATAAGTTATACTGCATGTCTTAATGCAAGTAAATTAAAAAATACATATGATTGGTTAAAAAATGAATTAGTTGAACCTACTCTTGCTTTAAGTTTAGGATACAAAAGACCAGATGTGAATGGTACTGAAATAAGCTATCATAACAAATTAAAAGGTGAAGAAAAACCAGAAAAACAATATATTTTTGAGTGGATATGAAAACACTAATATTATTAATTGATTTTTATGGTCATCCTGCTTTAACCACAGATAGTTATAGTGATAGTATAAGATATTCTCATCTTACTGAAATTATATCATCAAGTTTTATTGACAGGAAAAATTGTATATTTTTTTCAACACCAATAGAACATAATGATATAAGGTTATTAGAGCTTAAAAAGATGGCAATAACAAACCATTTTACATTTGTTTCAATTGAAGATCAAATTAATGACCAAAAATATACCATAGATTATGTAAAATTAAAACTCAAAAATTTTATTAATATTAATAATACCGATACACAAATAATTGTGACAGGTACTAATACTTCAGGTTGTGTGTTTAAAAATAAAAATATAGGTGCTTATCACTGGTCAAAGGCAGGTTATAAAACTAAAATATATTTACCTATGTGTGCTGAATATGAAAATAAAGGTATTAATGACTTAGAAAAAAACTTATATGCCTTTGCACAATTATATAAAAAAATAAAAATATTTGACTGTTTTGATATAGACATTTGTAAAGACTTTTCAGATTTAGAATTACCTTATCTTTAAAAAATAATTAGAATACCAACCCGTCCAACCTTTCTCTTGTAAGTGGTGCATTTGTCCAAGTGTACATATACTGAACTGTGGTGGTTTTTGATAGATATAATCTTTTATTGATGGACATATTCTATCGTAAGTTTCATATTTTATATTTTTGTAGTACCATTCATCACTGCCTTTAGTGTATGTTTTAATATATTCTTTATCATTTTCTTTAAACTTATTCCATATATAAGATACATCACCTGTCCAAGATACTATTGATGAATTTAAAGGTGTATGAGCTGGTTCTCTCCACCATGTGTCATCTAATAGTGTAAAGTTTTTTCTTATAAGATTAGGAAGTCTGTCATAGATAACTACATCTAAATCAAAATATAAATTTTCATCATCTCTAAATCTATTATACATTTGAAATTTGTTAAACCAGTTGCCATATAAATCATCTTCTATAACTTCAAAGCTGTCATATTTTATACCAGAGTATTCATCAATCATATGTTTTAAGTTATCAATGTGCCATTGACTAAACTTATCACCAAATCTACAACAAATTATTCTCATTATGAAATTCTTTTAATTCAGGAAATACATCAAACAAATTCATTTCCCATTTAGTTCCTTTATAAGCCTTATCTTGTTTCAACATGTAATTTAAAGTGTCCTGAAAATCATTGTCTGGTTCTTCATCCATTCGTAATGCAGCTTGAATGTCTGGCCATCCTTCATACTTTGGTATAAGTTGATCTTTCAGTTTTCTAGGTAGATTATTTACCCTTAATGATTTAGGTCTTTCAATCATTAACCAACCAGCAGAACGTATATCTGGATTATTTTTACAATATTTTATAACTTCATAAAATCTTAATACACTAAAACATGTAATTACAGAATTGACATCAATAAAAGCTTTACCTTTATATTTTTCAGAATTTAATAAAGTTATATTATCTTCTATTTCTTTCCAGTTTGATCTTCGTCTTAAATACTCAGCATATTGATTTATACCATCAATTGAAGCTGTAAATGAGATTTGTTTAAATTTAGGTACAAAATCAATAAATCTATGTTTGCCTTCACCTAATTTTGTAAGATTTGTTTGAAACTTGATTGTTATATAAGGTGCATGTCCAGTTTTTACTATTTCTTCTAAAAATTCAAAATACTTTTTCATTATTAATGGCTCACCACCTATAATTTTTATACTATTTAAATATGGTGCGAGTTCTTTTATTTGTTCAATGACATCTTTTTTGTTTATTTTATTTAAATTATCTTCAACAAGTTTAATTTTATAATTAGTTTTTTTCATTGAACCAAACATTTTTTCACTATATACTTTGTGTTTTCTCATCATATCAATCCTCATAGATGAGCTATCGTGGTTACACATATGACAATCTAAATTACATTCTATACCAAAAGATTTAATTTGAATTTGCATTATTCTTTCGTCAAAAGTCCATACACCTGTCTTCTCGTACATTCTAACGTTTCTTTCTATAGCATCCCAACGTTCTTTTTGACTTGACTCTTTCCACATGTGGTGAGTTCTTCTGGATTTACCATAACGAGCTTCGTCTTTAACACATCTTATACAATGTTCATTAATTGCTTTAGTACCATGTTTTGCAGGATCTAACATTTCTTTTCTTAAATCATTCAGATATTTACTATCTTCCATCCATGATTTTATAGATGTATTGTTTATATTATAATCTTTACTTCCAGTTGCAAGACAACACGCTTTAAATCTACCATCTAATTCTATAAACATCTCACTAAAAGGAAAATGACAAAACCAACTTCTCTTATCTTTTGCTCTATTCATAATAGAGTTTGTATCTTTTTTTCTTTCTTCACCTGTTTTAGATAACTTTGTAAACCAATCTGAAGTATCTACATTTCCAGGACTACTCTTTGTGACAGCAGTCATTCCTTTATCTTTAAATGTTTTTTCCATTTTTAGGTCCTAAATAGTGAATAATTTTTATATTATTATGAGGTTCATCAAGTATCATATAATCTGTATTAAACTTTTTAGCATACATTTTATTTAGTTCTATATTTTCCGTGCAATTATCTGTGTATTTTGCAATCCATTTAGAAGGTGTTTTAGTTAATTTAGCTTTGTGTTCTAATATTTTCCATTTAACATAGTTTTGTTCGCCATAATATTTTTTATGAACCGTACCATTATTATAAAAATGTAATTGCCAATAATCTGGATTTAAAACAAAATCATCCCATACAAACCTTAATGAACCTGATTTAAACTTATAAAAACCACCATTTATACCGAGTTTGTTTTCCCACCATTGTCCGTAAGTAACTAATTCGTTATTTGATACAGGATAATTTAATAATTCGTCAATATTATTTACTATGATTTGATCTATGTCCATAATGATTATGTCATCACCAGGTTTTTGATATGCAAATTGAGGACTAAAAAATTTTAACTTATGCCAATGTTTCTTAATATTACTGTAATGATTATAAGGTAATACTACATCTGCCTTAACGTCTGTATCACTTAAACAGATAAATTCAAAAGGTACACTACTATGTTTCTTTAATGATCTATATAATTTTGATACATATTCAGGTTTGTATAAACCTTCAAAATATACAGTACAAATTTTAAGCATTATTATATGCTCTCCAAACAACATCAAATTGTTTATTAATAGTGTGACATAGTACAACTGATTTTGGCACAAAACCTTGATCTGAAAAAAAGTAATGCCATTTCTGATCTAACCATTGTATTGGTACATCATTTTCTGATATCTTAACTGCAAATAATGTTTCATTATCCCAACCAAAAAAGTCTGTTATCTTTTTAGGATACATATCATGGCCTTTAGTTAATTTGCTCATCTCTGCCATATCAGAGTCAAAGTTATCAAAGTATTTTAATTTATGTATGTGCTCTTTATTTGCACCAACAATACCTGTATTTACCACATGATGTTTAGGGTTTAATCCTCTATCTAATAACATTGCTTGAGCATTATAATACTTTGCTGTCGGACTACGAATAGTTTGTGATCGTTCAGTTACAGCATCCATAGGAATAACTTTATGTGTATTGTGTTGTATCGCAATACCTTTTGATAAGTCCCATGTTTCAAAGAAATTATTATCATGCATAGGTACTACATCAAAATCTAAATAAAGTATTTCATCATATTGTTCAGCAAGTTTATAAAACAAATATATCTTGTAAAAATTTACTACATTATATGATGTAATGTATGGATAATTTCTTTGCATATCTTCTTTGTATAAGATAAAATCTACATCATACTCAAACATTTTAAATTCCACACCCAATTGTTTTGCATACCATTGTTTGCAAGCTACTAATTTTGTATAGTTTTCTTTAAAGGCATCCTTTGTAACATAATTTATAGGTACAGATTTATTTGGTACTAATATATTCTTATCAAATATATCAAGTTCTTCTTTTGGTATATCAATGTAAAAACTATATATTACTCTTTTCATAAAATTTACCAACTAACATAAATCTAGTTCCTCTATCATCTGTTATACTGTCTTCAATTAATACTTTAGCATTTTCAGGCAATTGATTTTTAAATTCTTTATTATCATTTACACAATTAACATGACCTTCTATATCAACCATATTATTTGATGTAAAGGCAAAGTAAGCGTTTGTATTTAACTGTAATTTTTTCATGGGATTCATGTGCTCGCAAGATGTGTTGATAATTAAATTTGCACTTTCCACTCTAGGAAAATGCCTTCCTAAATTAAAAACATTTGCTGTTATATAATCAATATTGTTGTAATGATTAAATAATCTGTTTTTTGCAATTCTAACCACATTATCATCAATATCAATGAGTGTTATTTGTTTTACTTCTTTAAATGCAGGTATCAATATACTGCCATACCAACCACCTAATAACACAATTTCAGATTTATCATTTACAATGTTTAAATCTCTAATATGAGATATTAGTCTTTCTTTAGTTTTAAATTGATTAGGACTATATGAATCTAAAAGATCATCATTGTGTCTGGCTTCTGCCATTATATTTTTAAATAATCTTATATCTATCATCTTTTTCTTCAGTCATAAAATCATAGCAACCATATGCCCAATATTTTTCTCTACAAGGCCAACATCTCATACAAGGTTCTTCACCCCATTTTGTATATCCTAATTTATAGTCATTATCAAAGCTAGGGTAAAGATAAATTTCTAGTTCACATGTTTCTGTTAAAGGTAGAATTTTTGTGTCTAGGTTTAAATCTTTTACCCATGAGGCAACTTCCTTTTTTGTTAAATTACGAAAAGGGCGATATTCGTATTTGTATATACCATTATATTTGTATTTTGATAAAACATTTTCTCTTTTTAAATTTCTATCTTTTGGAAACGTACTTTGTGGTTTTAATTTTTTTTGAATATCCATTGGCGGATTTAAAGTTTCTCCTGAAAAAAGTATATTTACTTTACCAACATTATCTTTTCTATCAAAAATATCTTTAAACCATTTTCTTTGAAATACGTCTTTAGGGTGAAATTTTTTTGTATAACCACTTTTTATAAATTCTTCTTCCATTTCAGGTTTAAATTCATATCCTGATGTATCAAATTCTCCTGTAACTGGTTCTAAAAGAATACTATTTGGATTTAATATTTTTAAAGCTTCTATTACTCGTCTTACTGGATTTCTAGCAGCAGGTCTAAGTTTATTATATATTGTTATAGGTATAATTTTTTTGTTTGGATACTTTGTCATAGTTAAAAAGGTCATAAGTGCTGAGTCAATACCACCACTCAATCGCATACCAAGATAATCTTGTTTTGAAATCAGTTCATCTATTTCTTTTGGAAATACCTTTTTTAATATTTCATTTATGTTCATTTCACTAAAATCCTTTCTTCTATAATTAACATATCTAATGATGTTTGGTTAAATGTATTTATGGCATCTTTAGGGGTTTCAACTATTGGTTCCCGACAATTAAAACTAGTATTTAATAACATAGGTATGCCTGTTATCTTATAAAATTCATTTATGATATTGTAAAATTTTTCATTAAATTCTTTATTAACTGTTTGTATTCTAGCCGTACCGTCAACGTGTGTAATTCCTGGCACTTTATCCGATTTAACTTTACATATTCTACTCATATATGGACTAGGCAATCTTGTATCAAAATATTCTTTATAGTGTTCTTCTAATACAGCAGGTGCAAACGGTCTAAAGTCTTCTCTCATCTTTATAGTATGATTAATAATATCTTTGATGTCAGGATTACGTGGATCAGCCAATATACTTCTATTACCTAATGCACGATTACCACTTTCTGATTTGCCTTGAAACCAACCCACTATTTTACCATTAGCGATTGCCTGAGCAACTTCTTTATAATTCACTTTTTCACCTTCATTATAATCATATTCTTTACCAGCAAATGTTTCTGATTTGTGTATATTATTGTTTAATATATAATCAGCGTGTTGATATGTACCTATTGCCTGTCCTTCATCACCAACAGCAGGCGGTACAAATACATTTTTATAATGCTTTGTAAATTCTTCGTTCATATATCCATTGTAAGCAACACCACCTGCAATACAAAGATTATCACAACTTTTTAACGGATATACGTGTTCTTTTATTTTATCTATTGTAAATTTTTGTAATGTAAATGCTAAATTATCTATATTTGACAAGTCTATCTCTTTAAAATGTTTTTGTTTCTTTTCAGTAATAGGTCCATCAAGTATAATCTCAAACACGTTATAATAATATTGACTAAATTGACCATAACCAACTTTACCCATTAATTTACTTGCACCTAAAGTTCCAAAACCAGTTAAGTTAGACATATGATTCCATAGCCAACCAATAGGTAACTTATCTGATAAATCAATCAAGTTTTTATCTTTATCAAAAAACACACATCTATATTTTGATCCTATACCATCAATTGCTAATATATCTGATTGTTCAAAACCTGAATTAAGAAAGGCATAGGTGGCATGAGATTGGTGATGATCTATAAAATATAAACCATCTTTGTAATAATAATCCCATAACTTTTTAGGTACATAATCAAAAATATCTTTTGGCAAAATATCTTTACACATTCTTATTCCACCATAAGTATATGTAAATGCCAACACACCTTCTTTTTTGACAAAATATTGTTTTACAAACTCATCATTTAATCTATAGTCTCCAGGATTTAGTATGTCAGATTGATGAGCATAGGCTTCAGCGTGATATGGTAAATTATGTTTAAATCTAGTAAATCGTTCTCTTTGATTATGAAACACACCATCATATGTATTATGGTCGTGTAAGTTGAGTGCTACAGAATATATTTTAGTCATTTAATACCTTTGCATATTTTCTCATAGGAAAGTGTCCTTTTGGTTGTACCCATTCAGTACACGTTTTACAATAGTTTTCATATTTGAACAATCTAAAGTTCATCATCTTATCAATATTTTCCTGTGTTAGTTCAAATGTTTTAGATAATTCGGTATTGTTAGCAAACTTTTTACTACAATGTACAATATGTTTTTTTTCAAAATCAATAACTGGCACCATGGGGAAAGCTGCACACATTTTACGATCAATTTCATCTGCCTGTATTACATCTGTAAACTCTTTTGATCTACCATTAAATGTTTTCCACATAGTATTTTTATGATTTAATTTTTGTAATACATCGGGATGATTATTTTTATATTTGTAATAGTTAGGTGTTCTTACAACAACGTTATAGTTGTTAAAATCATTTTCAGGTATATAATCAAAGTTACCTAGTTTTGTTACTTCATTTTCATACCAATCTAATATATTATGTTCAACATAAAGTATATCTTTATCTTCAAGTATATGTGGATATCTTTTACGAACAAATGAGTTGGATAATACTGAACATATAAAGTTAGGATATTTTTTTATTTCGTTTATTACATCATCTAAGTTTTTAATAAGGCCAGGCTCACCACCTAATAGACATATTCTGATTTTATAATTTTTAAGATAATCTAAAGTTTGTTTTAAAAAATTTATATCAACTGTTAGATTTCTCATTTCTAAAGTATAACTTGTACAATAGTGGCAATTCTTATTGCAAGACATTGACAAAAAGAAGTCTATAGCTAAATAATTATCTTGTATTTCGTTTAAGGTTTTCATAAAATTTATTAAATGCAATTTTTAATTTTGTTTTGTTTTTAAAAGGTACATCTTCAATATATTTTGGTGTTTGATAGCATTTTTCAATAATATAATCGTAAATATCTTCAGTTGTTTCATTAAGAAGTTCTTTATCAAATAAGTCATCACCTAATATCTTTTGTATGCTGTTAATGAAATTATTTTGTTTATGTTCAAGTGTTATTATAATTGTGTTTATAATTTTATCAACTTCTTCTTTTGTCATATATGGATGAATAGGTAAAGTTAATATAGTGTCACATACTATTTTACTTGCAAAAGTTTTATCTTTTCTGTGTTCAATGTTTCTGTACATAATGTTTTCGGATAAAGGTCTGTCGTAATGTACTTTTGCGTTTAGTATATTCTTTAATTTATCTCTATCTTCTTTGTTTTGTAATCTGATAACATATTTGTGATAATTATGATCTAGGCCGTTTGTTGTAGGTTGTACTGTAACATATTCACTTAATTGTTCATCATATTGTTTTGCTATTTCTTGTCTTTTAGCTTGCCATTCTTTCATTCTGTTTAATCTAAAGTTTATAAACTCAGCGTTCATTAACAACATTTTAGAGTTATAACCCAATATTTCATTATTGCCGTGTCTTCTTAATTTTTTAAATATCTCTGCTTTATCTTTATCATCTGTAAGTATAGCACCACCTCCTGCAATACCAGCAACAACTTTGTTTGCATTAAAACTTAATGTTGATATGTCACCTATTGATCCTGCCTTAACACCATTTAGACTTGCACCTAATGATTGAGCTGCGTCTTCAATAAATGCAATATTTTTTTCTTTACAAAATTCTATTATCTCTTTTGTGTCTGACATGTTGCCAAATAAATGTGGATAGACAACTGCTTTGACTTTATCTGAATACATACGTTTAATGCTATCTAATGACATATGATAAGATGATATATCAATTTCACAAAATACAGGTGTTGCACCAACCATAGATATACAAGACGCTGTAGATATCCATGAAAATTGTGTTGTTAATACTTCATCATCTTTTTTTATATCTAAACTTCTTAAAGCAAAATGTAATGCGTCTGTACCATTACTACACGCCACAGCATATTTTCTACCTGTGTATTGTTTAAGTTTGTCTTCTAAAAACTCAACATTACCTTCTTGTTCTTTTTGCATTGACTTATCAAAAAGTTCTAGGTATTCGTCTTTGTGTTCTAGGTATTCTCTATTCCAACCTGTCATATATAAACTCCGCCAGTTTTTCTTGTCCTTGTTTATTAGGGTGTAAATCAATTTTTGATATTCTATCAGTAGCGTTATGTAACACTTTATCAGATAGACTATAACCATTTAATCTTGGATCAGTTGGCCATCCTATAAAGTTATTATTAATTTTTTCGTAGTATGGACTATTGTGTATTTGTGCCAAGTATTTTTTTTCTTTTTTTTCTTTCCAGTTTTTTTCTTCTGTTGTGAGATCAGTAGGCTTGTTTAAAATAGGTATTTGTTTAACATAATCATCAGGAAAGTCTTTTGTTCTTTTAGCAATCAATTGTTGCCAAAGATAGCCTTTAAATAAATCTACCATCTGAAATTGTTTATAAGGTAATTTTAAATTTTCACAAACCATCTGAAGACTATAATAATATCTTAATGATTTATCTATCCAGTACTGCATACAACCTTTTGAATCATACATATCATTTGTCCATTTTGTTTTCTGTAAGTATAAACTTTCTATTTGATAATCACGTCTAGGAGCTGTACTCCAAGCTGCAATAATTAGACCTATTTTAGAGTGTTCTATGGTTTGCAATTTATCAATTATATTACTATAGATGTATTCTTGTCCTGCACCTGACTCACTTAAATTTATAAGTTCCATGTCTATCTTATCAGCAAGTAATTGTGGCCATTTAGGCCAACTGACATCTAATTTGGGATGATGTATGGACGTCCATCTTTCGTTTGAATAACTACAACCTGCTACTAATAATATTTTTTTCATGTTTTAGTCCAATAGATTTCCATTTATATTGTAAATTTTTCCTTTATAATAGTAAGTTTCTTTTTTTATATCATCTCTACCTGTTCTTTTTTTGCACATACTATAGCATTCAGGTGCTATTTCATCCATATTATTTTCTGATAAATTTTTTGCAAAGTTTATCCATTCTTTTGTAAGTAATATTTCATCAATACTTTCATAATCATCAATTTTACTTACTTTTAACAGTTTTTTCATAATAGGGTGTTTTAGTGAATTTGGAGTATCTAACCAACAACATGGAATTAAGTGTCCTCTATTTGTAACAGCTGGTGTCTGTCTTTCACTAGTGTCCCCTTCTTTTTTAGGCATACATTGAGGTGCCATACTTACGTTTTTATATTTTTGCATTTTGTGATACCTTTGGATTTTTAGGTTTATATATGTCATCATCTGATGACCAACGTGAAGAAAAATATAATAAAAATTTTACTCCAGCTTTACTAGCCATTTCTTTTGCTTGATCTATATGATTTTCATTATATCTAAAAACTATGTATTGCCATGTTGGAGGTTCTTTTAAATATTTTTTAGACTCACACATTATTTTAAAAAGTTTTTCTCCATCTTGGTTTATTCTGTATAGACAACTTTCTTCTGGTAATCCGTCTATTCCAAATATCCAACCAGCTAATGGATGTGCTTTAAAACATTTAATATAATAATCAAAAGGTTTGTGTGATGAGGCATTATGCACATAAACGCCACATTTTTTTTCATATAACATTTTTAATATTTCTATAAACTTTGGATGATGAATTGGGTCAGATAATTGACCACAAAAATTTATTTCGTTATAAAAATTTGATATTTTATCTATTTCATTTAAACTTAAATCATAACCAGGTACTTTCATACCATGGTTTAAATGGCCATGCTGTCTTTGGCATTTAGGACATTGTAAAGGACATCTAAAACCAATATCAATATTTAAACGTCTTCTATTTAAAAAATATTGTACATCTTTGTTCATAATAACTTTATAAGATTTTCTATTTTATTTTTACTTTGTGTTAAGCAAACTGCAGGTCTATTCCAATAAACATTACCACCGTCTTTAATGTACTTATCTCTTAAATAAACAACTTCTTTTCCTAGCCACTTACACTCTTGTATTATTCTTGGCGCAGGATCAAAGTTTGGTTTTGTGTAAACATAAGTTTCAAATATGCCTAATAAATTTTTTACAGGCACATATACATGATTCAATTCATTATTTAAAAATTGATTTCTATAAACTATAATACCGTGTGATGAATAATCTGTTATATGTTTTTCTGCTTCTTTATAGTATATTTCATTTGTACCTAAAAATAGATACTTAAATTTTATATCTGTTTTAATTGATTTGTATATACTAAAATTTATTATTTTTTCAAATTGTTCTCCTGTACCATTAGGATAAACATCATAATCACATAGGTCATATATTTTTTTTGGTTTAAAATAATCTATAGCCTTTTGATAATCTAAAGGATGATTTTCTGAATACACAGATATA
>Ga0181575_10002728_pt1 | contig 12503 bp, 16 predicted proteins | sample 101ome_23_FD_145599 | JGI IMG/M metagenome (GOLD analysis project Ga0181575, IMG submission 145599) | Coastal salt marsh microbial communities from the Groves Creek Marsh, Skidaway Island, Georgia - 101411CT metaG (spades assembly) | ecosystem: Environmental > Aquatic > Marine > Intertidal zone... | reverse complement strand
TATTTTCAAAGTCTCCTTTGATTAACCTGACACATTTTTTATCTTTAATATCTATTGCTGGAAATATTTTCATTTATAAACTTATGAAATTATCAATTATTTTAAGTCCAATTTTATCACTCTTTTCAGGGTGAAACTGGGTTCCAAAGATGTTTTCTTTTTCAACAGAGCAAACAATATTAGTTGAATAATCAGTTGTTGCTGAAATTACATGCTTATCTTCAGGGATAAGTTCGTAGCTGTGCACAAAATACATGTGAGAATTATTTTCTATATCTTTATAAATTTTGCTGTCTTTAATAATATTAATTTGGTTCCAACCAATATGAGGAAGTTTATATTTTCCATTTTGATTGTCTATTTTTGATACTTTTCCAGAAATCCATCCAAGTCCTTTTGTTTCAGTTTCTTCATAACCAACATCTGCAAACATCTGTAAACCGACACATATTCCAAGAAGTGGTTTTTTATCAATCATTACAAATTCTCTGAGGATATCGGTTAGTCCATCTATGCTGTTTAAAGCGTCTATACAGCTCTTAAATGAGCCTTGACCTGGTAATATGATCTTATCACTTGATTTAATTTTATTTAAATCTGAAGTAACCTCTAAGTTAACTTTATTTTTTGCAACCTCAGTAAAAGAATTTATTACTGAGCTTATATTGCCTGAATTATAGTCAACAATTGTGACATTCATTAAACTTATAAAGAGCCTTTGGTAGAAGGAATTGTAGTTTTATTCCTTGGGTCCATTTCTAATGCAGTTCTAAGAGATCTTGCCAGTCCCTTAAAACAAGATTCAATTATATGGTGGCTGTTATCGCCATAAATATTTTCAACATGCAATGTTATTCCAGCTGCTTGTGAAAATGCTTGAAACCACTCCTTAAATAATTCTGTATCCATCTCTCCAAGTTTTTCTACTTTAAGCTTAACTTTCCAAATTAAATAAGGTCTATTCGATACATCAATTGCAACTCTAGTAAGTGTTTCATCCATAGGTATCATTGCATGGGCATATCTTTTTATACCAACAAATTTTTTAGAAGCTTTTTTCAAACATTCGCCTATAGCAATACCAGTATCTTCTGTGGTGTGGTGAAGATCAATATGCGTATCACCTTTCGCTTTAATGTTCATGTCCATTGAAGAATGTTTGGATAATTGCTCAAGCATATGATCTAAAAATCCTATGCCTGTATCAACTTTATATTTACCTTTACCATCAATGTTAAGTTCTACATTAATGTTGGTTTCTTTTGTCTTTCTGCTGATTTTTGCTTTACGCTTCATAATTTTAAAGAGGTATATATATATAATTCAAATATGGCAATAATACTAAACCTGGGCTTGAACTATCAAATTTAATATCCATTTATAGATCATGACGACAATAGTATTAGTAAGAAAAAACAACGATGTGGTGGTTGCAAGTGATGGTCAGGTCAGTATGGGAAATACTGTTATAAAAAAAACTGCTAACAAAGTAAGAAAAATTGAGAAAAGAAATGTGATTGCTGGATTTGCAGGATCAACGGCAGATGCATTGACTTTATTTGAAAGATTAGAATCTAAATTAGAAAAACACGCCGGAAATTTAACAAGAGCAGCTGTAGAACTGGCTAAAGATTGGCGTACAGACAAATATTTGAGGAGATTAGAGGCATTGATGGCAATAGCTGATAAAGAAAAAAGTTTTATTATCTCTGGAACTGGAGATGTGTTAGAGCCTGAAGGAGATGTAATTGGAATTGGTTCTGGCGGTAACTACGCTCTAGCAGCAGCAAAAGTTTTAATGGACACAGATACTTCAGCTGAAGATATAGCTAAAAAAGCAATAAAGGTAGCCTCTGAAATATGTGTATTTACAAATGATAATTTAAGTATGGAGAAAATTTAATAATGGAAAATTCCAATGTAACTAATTTTCCAAAAGAAAAAGTTTCAAAAGAAAGCTCAACTATAGAAAATTCACTTTCGCCAAGAGAAATTGTATCTGAATTAGATAGATTTGTTGTAGGTCAAAATAAAGCTAAAAGAGCTGTCGCTATAGCTTTAAGGAATAGATGGAGAAGACAAGCTTTATCTGGGGATATGAAAGATGAGGTACTTCCAAAAAATATTTTAATGATTGGTCCAACTGGGGTTGGAAAAACTGAAATCTCAAGACGATTATCAAAGCTTGCTGAAGCTCCATTTGTAAAAGTTGAGGCAACTAGATTTACTGAAGTTGGTTATGTAGGAAGAGATGTAGAGCAAATTGTTAGAGATCTTTTAGAAATTGCTATTTCAATGGAAAAAGTGAAAAAAAGAAAAGAGGTTCACGCTCAAGCGCAGAAGTTAGCTGAAGAAAGAGTTTTGGATGCTCTTGTCGGTAATAAAGCAAGTGTAGCAACAAGAGAAAGTTTTAGAAAAAGATTGAGAGATGGTGATCTGGATGAAAATGAAATTGAAATTGCGGTTTCAGAAAGTAATCAAATGCCTTCTTTTGAAATACCAGGTATGCCAGGAGCAAATGTTGGAATGATAAATATTTCTGATGTTTTGGGAAAGTCTATAGGCCAAAAACCAAAAAAAAAGAAAATGTCTGTAAAAGAATCTCATGAAATTTTAATAAATGAAGAATCTGACAAATTAATTGAGCAAGATAAAATTATTAAAGCTGCAAAAAATTCTACAGAAAATAATGGTATCGTTTTTCTTGATGAAATAGATAAAATTTCTGCAAGGACAGATCGAGTTGGGGGCGACGTTTCAAGAGAAGGTGTTCAAAGGGATTTATTACCTTTAATTGAAGGAACAACAGTAAGTACAAAATATGGTCCGATTAAAACAGATCATATTTTATTTATTGCATCAGGTGCATTCCAACTTGCAAAACCTTCAGATCTACTTCCTGAATTACAAGGAAGACTTCCTATAAGAGTTGAACTAGATGCATTAAACAGTGATGATTTTAAAAGAATTTTAAAAGAACCAGATAATAGTTTAATTAAACAGTACAAAGCATTGCTTAAAACTGAAAATGTTGATTTAGAATTCACAGATGATGGCATAGATACAATAGCTAATATTGCAAGTGAAGTTAATACAACCGTTGAAAATATAGGGGCAAGAAGACTTCATACAATTATTGAAAGAGTATTAGATGAAATAAGTTTTACCGCAACAGACAGAGCGGGTGAAAAAATTACAGTAGACTCTGAATACATTAAGAAAAATATTGGTGAGTTGGTGAAAGATACTGATTTATCGAAATTTATTTTATAATTTTATACTCAAAATTTTGCGTTTCTTCATTCACTTGAACTAATTTTGCACCATTTCTCTCATGAAAAGAGGTCGCCATTTCTGTAAGTGGCGAAAGAGTTATCAATCTATTTAAATGATTTGATTTTTTAATTTTTTTAAATACTTCTTTAACTATTAATTTTCCTCCACCTTTTTTTTTAGACCAAACAGTATATGCAACTGCTATTTGGCCACCCTTTTGATCTCTCATTGCACTTTGCAAAAAAGCATCCGTACTTAATTTCTCTAATTCATCAACACTTCTTGGGATTATATTTGTGTAAGCAAAACACATAACAGCATGAATTTCTCCTTGATACTGAACACCATATATCTTTCTGCCATAACCAGTTCTAAATTTATTATCTAATTCAGGTCTAACTGGATCTTCGTCAGGATTACATTCAGTAAGCTCGACAAGTTTTGCACCTTTGACCCATTCAAAAAAGTTATCAATATTTTTCTTAATATCAATTTTACTTTTTCTTATTCTAGCTTTGATTCTATTTTTTGATTTTTTGATCATCAATTAAGATTTCTTTTTTAAATATATATCAAAGTTACCTCTAGAAGGACTTTGAACAGCATCAAAATCTATTTTGATAATTTTTGACATTAATTGATTATTATTTTTAATAAAGTTTGGAACAGAGTGTTTTAATATACTTAAATCTTGAGACTGATAAGGATCATCTATATTTTTTGATCTCAATCCTTTTCCTGTAATAATATTTATTTTTGATATGTTTTTTTCAAAGCATTCCTCGATGAACTCTAAAATCTTAGAATTTGCTTCCTCTAAAGTAAAACCATGAAGATCTATAGTCTTTTCTAATCTTTCAGCTCTTGCGGCTAATTCTTTTTCTTTATTTTCTAGCTTTTCAGAACTTTCTATGAATTTTTGCCAGTCTTTTTTATCTTTATTTGAAAGTTTATTTGTCAACTAAGCTTGTGTGTCAATCAAAACCCAATTAGGATTTATAGATCTACTATCTTTGGAAAATTTCCATATATCATGAACTTTTTTAATTTTCTCAGGATCCCCTGAAACAGTTTTATTTTCTTTATCTTTAATATGAGAAATAATTTCACTCATAAACTCCACTGTAACCTCAAGCATATTTTTGTTCTGTTCATGATTTTTGATTTCGGCAGAATTAATTCCAATAAATGTAGTGTTTGATGATAGATTTTTTGTTTTTCTATCTTTTAACGCTTGGTCAAATTGATCGTATACATCTTTAGCAAGCAAAGACTTTATATCTTTTAGTTTACCCTCAGAAAAACTTGTAACAATTGTTTCGTAAGCAATTTTAGCACCTTTTAAAAATTCTTTTTTTGCATTTTCATCAAAAGTTTCTGCATTTAATTTAACAGCGGGCTTGACTACTGGATCTTCATGAGGGAAGCTTTGATTTATATCCTCTTCATACCCAGTTTTTTTACCTAAAATCCCCCTTAAACGAAGAAAGATGAAGCCTGCAATCATTGCGAGAAGGATGATGTCGATGTATTCAAAGCTATAACTCATAATATAATAATATTTACTATGTTGCTTAATTTCAACTAGCAATTTACATTATAGACAAATGAACTCAGTGCTTATTTTAATTTTATCCATTCCATTAATAGAAATTTACCTTTTTATAAAAATTGGGGCCTCGATTGGCGCTTTTAATACAATTGCTCTAATATTAATCACTGCAGTAGCAGGAGTAAGTTATGCAAGATATGAAGGGTTTAATACTTTAAAATCTGGCATGTCACAGTTGTTGAGAAACGAAGTACCAATTTACGAAATAATTTCTGGTGCCGCATTAACCTTTGCTGCTATTTTGCTTATATTTCCAGGCTTTGCTACAGATATTTTGGGGTTGTTATTGGTCATTCCTTTTTCAAGAAAAATCATTTTCAAATTACTATCAAAAAAATTTCAATCTAATAAAAAGGATTTTAAACAAAAAGATTTTATTGAAGGTGAATATAAAGATATAGATGAGAGATAATGTCAATTCAGCATAAAATAGTTTTAATCTATACCAAAGATCTATCAGTAGAAATTCCAGATGTGGAAACATTCCTCTTAGCTAGGGAGAGAATATCTAAATATAAATTAACACTGGATATTTCTTCAAAGCCACTAAAAAATAGAATGATAGAAGTTTATACAAAACTTATTTATACAGATCATGAAAAAAGTAAAAAAAAGGCATATTTCGAAATGTTAAATTCAACAGTTGTCCAAATAGAGGAGCCTAACCCCGTTAAAGAAAAATTACAAAAATTTATTCTTTGCGACCTACAAACAAATATTTTTCCAAAATTGCAAGAAGCTTTTATTCAAATACTTAGGCAGACAGGTTTTCCAGAAGCAAAACTTAATGGAGAAGTTGATTTTTATAAACTTTTTCAACAGAATAAAAATTAAAAAAAATTTTTTTTTAAATCTTTCTTTAAAAAATTTTTATGTTCTTCTAATTCTTTTGAGGTTGGGTAAATTATCTTTTTTGAATAATCCTTGGATTTAGTATTTTCTAGAAATGAAGTTTTCTCACTAGAATTTGAAAAATTAAGTTTAGGTTCTTTTTGATCTAAAAGATTTATATAAACTTTTGCAAGTAATTCACAGTCAATCAATGCAGTATGTTTTTCTCTTTTAGAATTATCTATTCTAAATCTTTTACATAGTGCATCCAGACTTATTCCAGAACCAGGAAATTTATTACGCGCAATATCAAGTGTATCAATTGTGTCTTCTTTTTTTATTTTGGGTTTACCGGCTATATTTAACTCATTATTAAGATGAGAAATATCAAATTCAGCATTATGAATAATTATTTTTTTATCTTTAATAAAATCTAAAAATTCGTCAGCAATTTCATGGAATTTTTTTTTGTCTGATAAAAATTTATCTGAATAACCATGAACTTCAAAAGCTTTTTCAGAAACTTTTCTCTCTGGATTTAAATAGCAATGGAAGATTTTTTTTGTTGGAATAAGATTATCAATTTCAATACATCCAATTTCAACAATTCTATGGCCATCTCTTACTGATAATCCTGTTGTCTCTGTATCTAAAACTATCTCTTTCATTTAATTAAAATATTATTTTTTATATTTTTTATATTTTTATTTAATTTGCTGGGATTGAAAGTGTTTTTGATTATATAATTAGCTTTATTTTTTTTTTTAGATTTTGGCATCTGGATTTTTTTTAAACTTTCCAATATTTTTTTGTTATAGCCTTTTCTTTTCTTTAGTCTTTTTTCGATTTCTTTTTTCTTTGCATCAACATAAATTAAAATATCTTTTCTTTGGTTTAGTTGATTTTCAATGTACAAAGGAATGTCCAGAATAACCATTTTCTTTTTCGCATTTCTTCTTAAAAACCTTTTCATCTCTAAACGAACTAACGGATGAACAATTTTTGATATTTTTTTTATATTGCTTGGGTTTTTTAATATTAAATTCTTTAACTCATTTTTATCTATAGGGTAAGTGTTTATGAATTTAGGAAATTTTTTTTGAAGTTTTAAAAAACAAGCCTTATTTTTTTTATAAATATTTGCTACTTCTTTATCTGCGTTAAAAACTGGGTATCCAAATTTATTAGATACAAATGTTTTACCAGAACCAATGTCTCCAAGAATAGCTACTTTAATCATCTAGTAATTCTTCGACCTCTCTATTAACTTCTGGTTTTGTCTTGTGCCATATTTCGAAAGCTTTTTGTGCCTGATAAATGAACATTAATTTACCATTTTCTATTTTATTTCCACGTTTCTCGGCTTCACGAAGAAAATTGGTTTTTGAAGGTTTATAAATTACATCATAATAGAATTTATTTGTTCCAATTTTATCATAATCTATATTTATAAGATCATTCGAATGTAACCCTACACTTGTGGTATTTATTATAAAATCAGCTGATGGTGTTTCACCCCAGTTTACAACATCAATATTTGTAAACTTTTCTTTTAATTTTTCTGCATTATATTTTGTTCTGTTGCTAATTAAAATTTTATTAACTTTTAATTTTTGTAAAACGCATATTATTGATGGTGTAACTCCACCTGCACCCAAAATTAATACTTGTTTATTTTTTATATTACTATGTTTTTCAAATAATGATTGTTCAAAACCAAACGTATCAGTATTAGCTCCATAAATTTTATCTTCTTTTTTATAAATTGTATTAACGGATTGCGTTTCCTCAGCATCTTCACTCAAAGCATCTAAGTACTTAATTACTTTTGATTTATGTGGAACTGTTACATTCGCTCCATTAATTTCACCTTTTTTTATTTTAGAAATGACTTGCTCTAATTCTCCATCTAAAACCTGCGCTTTTTCATATATTGCATCAATCCCATATTTTTTAAACCAATAACCATGTAGTTTTGGTGAGAGTGAATGTTCAATCGGATTTCCTATAACAACATACTTTTTCATTTATAATTTTCTAAAAACTCTTTTATTTTTTTAATTGGTAATCCCATAATTGTATCTTCATCACCCTCTATTTTCTCGAATAAATTTCTTCCCTCCCCTTCTATTTGATAAACATTATAAGCATAAAGTGCTTCATCAGAAATTTTTGACAAATAATCTATAAGATTATCTTCAGAAAACTTTTTCATGAAAAGTGTCGCTCTGTCAGTGTAATTCCAAATCATTCTGTTGTTTTGCGATATGCAAACTGAACTAATCAATTTATGGGGTTTGCCATTAAGTTTTTTTAATATTTCCAAAGCTTCTTTTCTTGAACCAGGTTTTGATATTAATTCACCATCCAAATCAATTACACTGTCTGCGCCCAAAACAAATTTATCATTTTTATTCAAACTTACTTTGTTAGCTTTTAATTCAGCTAAGTTTTTTGATATGATTTCGGGGGTTGCTCCCTCGGAAATCAAACCTTCTTTAACAGGATCCTCATCAACGTTTGAAGGTATTACTTCACACTCAATTTTATTTTTATTTAATATATCTTTTCTTACTTTGCTTTTGGAGGCTAAAATTATTTTAATCATTTATTCATTATTTCATATATTTTTATAATTGATGCAGCAGTTTCTTCGACGGATTTTCTGGTTACATCAATTGTTGGCCATTGATTTTTTTTAAAAATTTTTTTAGAATTTTCAACTTCTAAACGTATTTTATCTAGATCAATATATTCTGTATTTTCGTTTTCTTTTAAGCTTGTTAACCTATTCTTTCTAATATCAAATAATCTTTCAGCCTCTGTGGTTAATCCTACTATGCATGATTTTATTTTTTTATTTGTTAATTTTATAGGTATGGAATTTTCATTTACTAAGGGAATGTTTGATGTTTTAAACCCTTTGTTTGCCAAATATATGGATGTTGGTGTCTTACTAGTCCTACTTACCCCAAGTAAAATGATATCGGATTTTTCTATGTCATCAATTTGATTCCCGTCATCATGATTCATTGTAAATTGAATTGCTTCTATTCTTTGATAATACTCTTCATCAAGAACGTGTTGGCCGCTAGGTTGGTGAGATGCTCTTTGGTTTAAAATTTTAGAAAAATTAAGTATCAAATCACCCAAAACCCCAAAGCATGGTATTTGTTTTTTTTGGGATTCATCTGATAAGTATTTAGCAAGTTTACTATTAACAATTGTATATAATATAATTGGATTTTCTTTTTTTTTTGCGTTTTCTAAGATTTTTTGAATTTGATTTTCTGTTCTTGTGAAGGAAAAATGGTTTAGTTCATATTCAAAATTAGAAAATTGAGCCCTAAGGGCAGCGAAAATTCTATCAATCGTCTCTCCTGTTGAGTCTGAAATCAGATAAATTTGGTGTTCATTTTTCATGTATAAAATGTTTATAAATTATTAACCAAATAACAATAATTGAATTTATTAGGATAATTGGGTTTTTATTGAATTACTTAGTGGTTAATTAAGATATTTTTAAAACGTTGATAAAAAATAATAGAATTTGAAATGTATTGTTAAAAACTTAAAAATATTCAGTAATTGCGATTAAATCAGCGACTAAAATGTTAATAAGATGTTAATTACGTGTGTAAAATAGATAATTTACGTAATTCACATTACATAATACTAATACAATAAATAATTATTAATCTATTTATATATGACTCCTATACAAAAATGTATTGTAGAAAAAAGCACTTCTACTAATTGTGTGTGGTTAATGAGACAAGCAGGAAGATATCTTCCTGAGTTCAGGGAAATAAGAAAGCAAAATCCTGATTTCATAAAACTTTGTTTAAGTGAAAATTTAGCATCTGAGATAACAATGCAGCCTATTGAAAGATTTAATTTCGATGCGGCTATAATATTTTCAGATATATTAATGCTCCCCTATGGTCTCACTCAAAAAGTTGAGTTTGAAAAAAACTTTGGTCCTAAATTAGGAGAATTAGATCTAGATAAATTCAGAAATATAGATGAAGTAGATTTTTCTTTTAGACTTAACTCTGTTTACAAAGCTATAAATATTACATCAAAAAAAATAAATAAATCTGACAAAGACTTAATTGGATTTGTTGGAGCTCCTTGGACAATCTTAGTTTATATGATTAATAAGATTTCTCCTAAAAAAAAATTATCTAAAGACTTTTTCAAAGATGATTTTTTAATAAATAGACTACTTCAAATTATCGATAAATTTCTTAAAATTCACATTAAAAACCAAGTAGAGGCAGGTGCAACAATTATTCAGATTTTTGATAGTTGGGCTGGATTACTTGAGAACAATATTCCAGAGTATATTTACATACCAACTCTTAGTTTAGTTGAATATACAAAAAGTTTGGGTATTCCTGTAATTTGTTTTCCACGTGGTATAAAAGATTATAAAAATTTTTGTGAGATTGTAAAACCAGATGCAGTAAACATCGATTATGATATAGACCCTAAAAAAATTTTAAAAGAAATAAAAATTCCAGTCCAAGGAGGACTTAATCCCGAAATTTTATTAACAGATAAAAATAATTTAGAAAAAGAAATTAAATATTATCTCAACATATTTAAGGATCACCCATATATTTTTAATTTAGGTCACGGAATTAAGCCCGAAACGAAAATCGAAATGGTTAATATATTAGTTAATACAGTAAGAGAATTTAAGTAATGGAAAATCACCCAAAAGTAAATTTTGGAAAAACAGGAATATTGTTAGTAAATCTTGGAACACCAGACTCGACTAGTTGGCTAGACATTCGAAGATATTTAAAAGAATTTCTTTCAGATAAAAGAGTTATAGAAGTAAATCCATTTATTTGGAAAATTATACTTAATTTATTTATATTAACCTTTAGACCGGCTAAAACTGCTAAAGCGTATAAAGAAATATGGATGCAAAAAGAAAACATGTCTCCATTAAGATACTATACCAAAAAGCAAGCTGAAAAATTGTCTAATTTAATTCAAAAAGATGATATTTTTATCGATTATGCAATGAGATATGGAAATCCAAGTATAAAAAGTAAAATTTCCAATTTACATGAGAAAGGATGCGAACATTTGATTGTTGTCCCTCTTTATCCACAATATGCTGCAGCAACTACGGCTACAGTGTGTGATGAGGTATATAGAACTTTAATGAATATGAGGTGGCAACCAAGTTTAAAAATTATACCTCATTATGAGTCTGAACCTTTATATATAGATGCTCTTGTAAATTCTCTTAAAATTAAATTATCTGAAATTAATTGGAAGCCAGACTTAATAGTTGCCTCCTATCACGGAATACCAAAAAAATATTTTGACAAAGGTGATCCCTATCATTGCTATTGTCATAAAACCACTAGGCTCATTTCGGAGAAATTTAAGGAAATAAATATAAAAACCACTTTTCAATCGAGGTTCGGCCCTGAAGAATGGCTTCAACCATACACAAATAAAACTTTAGAAACTCTTCCAAAAGAGGGTAAAAAAAATATTCTAGTTATATGTCCTGGTTTTGCTTCTGATTGCGTCGAAACTTTGGAAGAAATATCGATTCAAGGCAAAGAAAGTTTTCTAAAAGCAGGCGGAGATAAATTTGAATTAGTGCCATGTCTTAACGATAACAAGGACCACATTGAATTACTAAGGCACTTGGTAAATAAAAACTTATAAATGAATTATTATTTATTATTTAAGTCTTTACATTTGATAGCCATCGTATCTTGGATGGCAGGTCTTCTATATCTTCCAAGAATTTTTGTTTATCACGTTGAAAATTATCAAAAAAAAGAAACAACAAAAATTTTTGAGACAATGGAGAGAAAGCTATATTTTTACATAATGAGGCCAGCGATGATAGTTTCCTGGTTGTTTGGCTTTATATTAATTTATATCAATGGTTTTGAAGTTTTGTCTGCACTATGGCTACAAATTAAGCTTCTTTTTGTAATAATCCTATCAGCATATCATGAGTATCTAGGTAAGTGCATGAAATCTCTTAAAGATGGCGCTAATACCAAATCTTCGAAATTTTTTAGAATTATTAACGAAATTCCAACAGTTTTATTAATACTGATTGTATTTATTGTAATTTTTAAACCTATATAAACTTGAAATTTTAATACTAATATATATATTGAATTTATCTAACAAATAACCTCCCCAAATATGAACATTCAAGAATTAAAAGAAAAAAGCTCGGAAAAACTTATTACAGAGGCAGAGAACCTTGGGATTGAAAATGCAAGCACCTTAAGACGACAAGAAATATATTTTGCCATACTAAAAAAATTAGCAGAAAAAGGTGAAGAAATTACTGGAGGCGGTGTTCTTCAGTTACTTCAGGATGGATTTGGTTTTTTAAGAGCAATGGAATCAAACTATCTACCAGGTGCAGATGATATTTATGTAAGCCCAAGCCAAATAAGAAGATTTGGTTTAAGAACTGGAGATACGGTTGAAGGACCAATTAGATCTCCAAAAGAAGGAGAAAGATATTTCGCTTTATTACAAGTAAGTAAAATTAATTTTGAAGAACCAGATAAGTTTAAACACAAAATTGCTTTTGATAACTTAACCCCGCTCTATCCAAATAAACAATTTAGGATGGAAGTTGAAACTACAAAAATTGAGAAGAAACCCGATCTAACACCAAGACTGATTGACTTAGTAAGCCCAATTGGAAAAGGTCAAAGATCACTAATTATATCCCCTCCTAAGGCTGGTAAAACTATGATTTTACAAAGTATAGCTAATT
>Ga0181575_10002718_pt1 | contig 12530 bp, 10 predicted proteins | sample 101ome_23_FD_145599 | JGI IMG/M metagenome (GOLD analysis project Ga0181575, IMG submission 145599) | Coastal salt marsh microbial communities from the Groves Creek Marsh, Skidaway Island, Georgia - 101411CT metaG (spades assembly) | ecosystem: Environmental > Aquatic > Marine > Intertidal zone... | reverse complement strand
AAGGCCCTGGTGGGCCTCGAGCGCGCAGAGATTACCGCCGTGGGTGTGGCCACAGAGACCCTTCCTGTACAGCGCCGCGCCTTGCCTCCACAGACACTGCCCGCCACGGAGTGGATGGTGTGCGGCGGTATCGTGGCGATGACGTTATTGCTGCTGTTGGCGCGCGGGTAAGTGTTGTGAGGGCTCCTCATGATTGTGAGATGATTGTGAGATGATTGTGAGGGTCTCATGATGAAACAATGCGAACCGGTGCGGTTCGTAGTTGTGAGGTGAGGTCTCATGATTGTGAGGACCAAAATTGACGCAACAATACGAACCGGTGCGGTTCAATGAGTAATGTCTTTTTTTTGTTTTGTGAATGTAACCGTTAATCAAAATTTATTGTTTTACACTCAAATCTGTTTTTTGGTACCACATCATTTTACACTCAAATATTGGTACCAAGTATTACCAAAAAACTGATTTCTGTACATTTTACACTCAAATCCAGTAGTATATTGCGACTGTTCCCAAATCTCCCGTATCTCACCACTTTTTAAGCACCCGACTCTGAACTCCGAGACTCAGAACTTTCCACGCGCCACGCGCCACGCACTATCATGTCTACCTCGGACGTGGCCTGGATGCGCATCTGCAAGCGCGTATGGAACAAGAAGGAGACCGGGACCGATGGGATGCGTTGGTGCCTCGACGATCAAGAGGACTTTCTGCGGAGTCTGGAGCCGGAATTCAAGTCCTCAAACATGTTGCTTACGGACTGCATCAATCACATCAAGCGCTGGTTTTCGAATCAGTGCACTGAGAATGGCTCGATGAAACTGCCTCAAGAGAGTGACGACGAGGACGAATCAGTCGTTGAAGAAAGGGACCCGGGAGAGGAGGCGGAGGATACGGAGCATCCAACCAGAGCAGTGGTTACCAAGAAGGGGACGGTGGAGGAGTGGCAGCCTTGTATGCATGAGAAGGTCCTCGCTCCATTTCCGATCGACGGCAATCCTTGTTCCACCATGGTCGGTCGCAAGATGGAGAGCAGTGCCATGCGCGACGACGATATCCACACGGTCCAGGACTTTGAAGCGATGGTAGTCCACGTGGACAAGAAGAGCCAGACGGTTGGGCTCAACTATTACGGCATTGGTGGGTACCATCCGAGCGTGCGCTGGTCTGTTCTCAAGCCGAAGGTGAAGAATTCAGCGGACGGCGAGCGTGAGAAACAGTCGGCGAAGGGCTTGGACTTGATGGGATCTCAAAGTCGGGTCGTGACCGTGTCAAAGAAGGACTTCAAGGACGATTTAAAGTTGAAGCTGGAGGAATTTGCCGCTGACCGCAAAAAGGAATTGGATCGTTTCAAAGCTGATGTGATGTCAGAGATGCACCACCAAATCAACGAGATGAAGAAAGAAGTTACTAGCACTGGTCTCGTGATGCACGGCATCAATGGAGATTTGACAGACATCAAAAACAGAATGAAAGCGCTCCTCGAGAAAGCTCAGCAAGGCAAGCAGTTTGCGTCCATGGGCAGTGACAAAGCGATCAAGGACATCCAGAAAAGCGTGGCTTCTCACGAGCAGAAATTCGATGCTGTTGAGATCAAAGTCGACACTGAAGTGAAGCGAGTTGAGGGTATGGTCACCGCACTTTCTGCTACGGCGTCCACGGCAGAGTCGCACCAGGATTGCCTGACGCGTCTGGAAAAGATGGAGGATTTGGTCGTGGGTGCGAAGAGGAAAGTTGATCGCATTTACACTGCGATTAGGACCATGGCGGACGTTGACAACGACGTCGTCGAGAAGGAGACTGATTCTGAGAAGGACAACTCTTCAGTACAGACTGATGTGGACAAAGCTGAAGGAAATCTGGATGGTTCGCATTCCCCTCAATTGGCCCGTCGCCGTGGTGATGGTGGTGGTCGTTGTCGTGGTCGTGGTCGTGGTCGTGGTCGTGGTGGCGGTGGCGATCTACGCAGGTTTCAAGTGGCACCCTCTGCATCTGAGATGGGAGAAGGAGCTTGAGAGTAGTATTTATGAGGTGTAAACATGCATTCAATGTTGAACTTGATTGCAGTGACGATTTATGTGATGGGAGCCACCGTTTTGTATACAGCTCACTGCGAGTGATTCTTTTTTGGCAATACAAAACATATATGCGTACCTCCTGGTCCTCTGCACAATGTTTGCGAAGCTATTTGACTGGCACGACGCCGCGAGCCACAACGACACGTGGGGGCTGTATACCAAGGTATGCGGCGACGTGACGTTGCCAAGCCAGCACGACCCCGTGCAGGTGCTCGCAGGCCCGCCGCGTGCCTCGGAGGGTCCGTGGATGCCAGAGCCACCGACTTCACCCCCACCACGCAACGTGCGCCCGCGGCGTGAGGCAAAGGAGCAGGCACTGAAGAAGATGAAGAACGTGCAAGAGTGGGAGTCGTGCAACGAGAACTCGGCGATGTTCAAGCGGGTAGCAGCGCAGATGGATCAGGAGTTTTCAGCCTTGTCGAAGGAAGAGGTGGAGGATGAGGGAGACGAAGAGTCGGATGCAGAGATGGAGAGTGAGGCGGAAGAGAGTGATGAGTACGAGGGCTCCTTTGTAACGGACGATAGTGAAGTGGAGGAGGACGGAAACTGGTCGGATGCACTGAAGGAAGACGAGGACGAGGACGAGGACGAGGACGAGGCTGAGGACGATGCTGAGGATGAGAATGACGAGGCGGAGGCGGACATAGGAGCTCTTGATGAAGCTCCCGACCAAGCTCCCCTCAACAATGACATGGACGTCGCTGTGCCGTCGCCCTCGACTTTCTTTGCCAAAGAGGCCATTGAGCCGAGCGAGGACTGGGTGGTGTTGGATTGAGGGTAGAGGCGCACGTGAAAGCACCTAACCCAGAGTGACACTTGATATTTTCTGTGATCGATCTATATAAAAGTTCAGCCCCTCTCAAAACACGCATGTCTTCGGATTTCTTTGGTAACCTGCAAGGATCGATTCGCTTTCCCGACGCCCAGATTAATCAAGGAGGACCCTTGCCCGGTGAGCCCTACGAGGGGCCCGACGGCAAGTACAACTTCAACAATGAGCTGCTGTCGGGTATCACGGACTATGCCGGGCCCAAGACCGGGCGCATGGGGTCCGACCGCAATTATCAACAAATCCCACACCGCATTCAGCAGGTCGTGCCGATGCTGTATCTGCCCAAGGCGGACAAGCGGCTCGGTAATGACCAGATCAGTGTGTCGCACCCGGTGGACCAGGGCGACCTGGCGTTTGTCATCAACACTGCCAATGTCAACAATATCATCCGCCACAGCACCCTGCGCGACGCCCCGGTGGTGCAGCAGCCCGGGCGGTCAGCGTTCTGTAACCTACCGACTCTGAATTACATTCTGGCTGGCCTGCAGCGCCTGAGCGCCACCGATCCCAAAGACAAGAAGTCGTCGTGGGGCGTGCTTGCGCATGACCTGGGTTACAATTTTACATGCACCGATCCAGTCAAGCAGCGTCAGGAGCTCCTCAAGTTGATCTCGACGCGCCTGATGCCCTACGGTATCTGTGCTGGGTCGGAAAAGCAGGGCGGACAGCACGAGACTGGTCTCTCGCCCGTGCAGGCCGCGTGCAACTTTGTCATCACCATGACGGTGGACGGGCAAAACCGGGACCTCGTCAATTTCTGGCGCGGCACTCACATCAGTGCCGGCGACCAGCTGATCCTGCGTCTGGAGTACGTGCCCACACGCCGCTTTATTCTCAACCATTACTTCAAGGAGATGGTGCATGAATCGTTTCCGACGGAAGAGTACTGCTGGCTGCTTGTACCGGACAAGTTCAGTATGGTGCACGACCCAAAGAAGTCCCTCAACCAGAAGATGAAAGCGGTGAGCTGCCCGTTCTGGCCCGAGTACGACTACCGCCTTGATGGATACTGGCGCATCGGACAGACCTTCCAGCACCGCGGTTCACATGACGAGGAGACGGAGAACTTCTGCAACGACATGTGCTTTATGCGAGGCCAGTTGCTCCAGGTGACATTTGCTCCTGTATGGCTGACCTTCAGCTCCAAGAAACGCCGGCAGGGCCAGCCGCAGGTGGGCAATAAGCGTCCGGGAGCAGATATGCAAACGACCACTACCACCGCCACCACCACGCAGCAGCAGGCACAGCCCGCGGCTTCCCGTCCGCGCTTCCAAACCTGGAGTATGCCTGCGGCCCCGCGTCGGGTGGCCGCTCCGCTTGTGTCCGCACCAGCACCAGCTCGTCCCAGCGTGCCCTCCCTCCCGCAGGCCATCTCTACCATGATGCCGCTGATTCCTGAGAGTGTGGCTGCGGCACCTGTGCCTGCGCCCGCTACGGCCACTCCAGCGCCTGCCCCTGCTCCCGTCACCCCTGCTGCGCCCGCTCCCGTGACAGACAAGGCCTCAGCAGCACCTACACCTGCGCCTGCCAAACCAAGCAAGTCCATCAAGGTGAAGAAAGGGGACAAACCGGGTGCTGTCAAGCGAAACATTGTCGAGAGTGACAAAGACTCTCTTTAAAACTGAGTTGATTTTATATTAATGATGGTATAGGGTGTTGATAAATGAAAGATGCAGTAACCAGTTCCAAATTGGATGCTTTACAGGCCCTCCTAGCGATGAAAGATCTACCCCTCACCGCAGAGTATGTGCGTGGTGTTCAGGTATCCCCCGCCATGACCATCCACATGAACTATAACTCCTCGACGCAGCACCTCCGCACGCATCTCTCGTGGGAGAAGAGCCCCACGAATGTGTATTTCAAGACCAGTGTGTTGAGTCCGGATACGGTGATTGAAGTGGGTGCTATTCCCAACTTTGAAACCAAGCTGTGTGTCAATGTGAGCGTTGACGGCGTTCCACACCCGGAGATCACCATTGAGAGCAATGGTCGCACCACCGCAGGTCCGCACTACCACATGCAACAAAACTCGTGTAAATTTTTCTCAGTCAACTTTCTCAAGAACAAGGCCGGCTTCTCAGTGCAGTCCCAAACACGGCACGTGGGCATTGCAGAGGAGCACACCCTTGGCCTCTCCAGCCACGTGGTCAGCCGACTGCTGCAGGGCGTCCTGACCATGCCTATACAAAAGAGTGTGGGTTCTGAATCTGCCGACAGCATCTGGCAAACCTGTCAGGTCGTTGACAAAGCTTCAGAGGCGATGCTGCGTGAGAACAATAACATCTCGCTGCGCTCGAATGACCTTAAGATGTTTGGTGACCCTACCATCGTCAATTACGCAGCGAGTGAGCTCCCCACCTTCTTTATTTCGTCCAAGATCAATCTACACAAGGCACAGCAGTGGCAAACCACACTGGGAGAGCTCCTCAACGCGTACATGCCGGCGCTGAAGACACACGCTCCACTGAAGGAAACCTTGCAGAGCTTCCCTGAGCCCTCACAGCCCTACTGTACGCGCATCCGAGCCCTCCTCCAGCGCCGCGACCAGACTATCAAACGCATTTGGGCCAACTCCTCCTGCACCTGTGATAACCTCGCCAACAATCGTGCGCTCTACCTCGCGCTCAACGTGGTGGACTGCGCGATACAGCGCAACATGGCCAAGGTGTGCGGGGTGCTCGTCTCATCCGATGGGGAGACGCGGAACCATCTCATGGACCAGTTTATGCTTAAAAAACTATTTGCCAATAACGCCCGCAACAGCACCAAGCTCAGCGGTGACACCTTTGCGATTGTGGACGAGACCATCAACGCGTGTGACCCCCAGCACGACCCTGTCACCACCGCCAGCCCTTTCAAGTTCCAGCTCGCCAGCCAGCTCATGAATCATAAGTTGCGCTGTGCGGTGCAGGACACCTGCCCGCCCGCGTTTCCCCTCGCACGCAAGTCTGGTGACGCTTACTCTATCAAGACACACAAAACACTCAAACAAGTCGCAAGAGACTCGGAGCAAATTCTCGCTGCCGTGCTGGACTCCCAGAACACCCACGTCACGCAACGCGGCCAGCTCCAAACCCTCTGCCACATGCTCAGCCAGGACCACAAGAACCGCATCCTCCCGGGCATCGTGTACCACGCGTTCCTGCGCGTCATCTCCAACAGCATCCGCAACGGCTACACCACCAACCCGGACACCGAGCGCGTCATCGCGTGCTTTGACTCGGACATCCAGCCGTTTGTGTCGTCGTCGCTCTACGGCAAATACTGCCCGACGGCCTACCACTTCCTGTATAACAGCTCGCACCGCACGGGGTACAACGACGACGCAATCTCGGACTTTGTGATTGAGCAGTGTTTGGAGTCTGTTTAGTAAATATATGTATCAAAGCGTTTGCACCGTCTCCCACGCCCACCCGGACTCCTTACTATCCACATGATCCGCAATGAGCATGATCGTGTCGCGGTCCAGGCCTAATGTGATAAAGCGCCTGCAGAAGGCATCCTCAAACTCGTCCCACTCTGATGCGGTAAAGGTATGCCATGACTTGACCACAAAGGCGTCCTTCATGATGTAGGAGCCGAGAATTCCCGTGTTCTCGCGCGGTGTGCCGAGGAGTTGGAGCATTTCGACTTTGAGGGTGGTGTTGAGGAACTCCAGGTTTGGTGAGAACTGACCCAGACTATACAACCGCATGGTCGAGATATGCACGCGGCACACGGTTTCAAGATGGGCCACAATGCGATTGGTCAGATTTGTACAAGTAGCTGCAATCTCATTTTTCGTGTTGTGTGTGGGTGTGAGAAACGATCGAAGGAGCACCTGTAAAGTATCTACCATGTCCGCACTGTCCAGCACTCCCAGCACCAGCAGGTCGTAGCTTGTCCACATCAGCGGCGCAGCAGAGCGCCCAAAGCTCATGCGCATGACCATGTTGTCGATCGCCAGTCCCAACCGCGAGACCAGATCCGTGCACGCTTGCTCGTACTCCTCATACGTGGGGTACGCGAGAGTCAGTGGAAACGGGGGTAAGCTCAGCAACTCGCGCTGTCCGGAGCCGGGCATGATATGTAGCGTGTTGTGTACGGACATCGTGGTGAGGGGGTTGGTGATACGCTGTTTAATATTCAGTGTGGTGATATATAGGACATTCTGGATTATGTTTGTACACTGTGCAATGGGGCGAGTAAATCGTTGGCTCAAAAACATGGGTTTGTCGCGAAAAATTCGCCAATACTTCAAGAAGCACAGGATTCATGTCCAGACGCTCCGACATAGTCCATCGGATCCCAAATGGGTGAATGTGGTACTGGAGGACACGGGACTGACACAAGAGGCATTTGATTCTCTGGTGTCGAACGCCGTCAATTACACGGAAGATGCTGGTTCGGCGTCAGGAGGTGCTGCGGCGGCTCCAGAAGAGGCTGCGGCGGTTGCTCCAGAAGCCATGGCAACACCCACAAACACAAATGTGAACAGGAATGTTTGTTCGGGAGCTCCTCGTAAGAGGCGTAGAATTCGGTCTGACGATGAGGACAGCTCTTCGTCTGACGATGAGGACAGCTCTTCGTCTGACGATGAGGACAGCTCTTCGTCTGATGGTTGTGAGAGCGATGGGTCCACATATGCCCAGCGAGACTTGAGCCTTTGTTTCAACAGCTGTGCTCCTACACCTCGTGGTCTTTCACCAGAGCCACCTTAAACGGTGACTCAAGGCTGCATAGCACAGAGTGCGTAAAGTATCACATGTATTAAACGCACATACAACAGACTTATTCTTCTTTCCCCTCCCCCTCGCGGTTGCGCCTTGCATACTCTAAAAACGCCGGAATCTTGGCCATCAGCGTCGCGCGGCATTTCTCCTCGATGTCATTGTGTCCCGCGTGCACCCACAGGCCCGGGTAGTGTGAGAGGCTGTTGAGCTTGTTGTGGAGGAAGCGACCATTCTCGACCTCGATGACGGTATCCTCGAGACCGTGGATGATGAAGACTGGACGCCGGATTTTCTCAATGTACTCGATGCTGGGGCAAAAAGCGCGGTCGAGTTGTTTGAGTAAGGTGTTGGGGATATATGTCGTGTGCATGAGAGCGCGGATGCCTGAGGCGAGCGGGGCGACGACAATGACGCCGAGAATGTCGTTTGCGCAGCTCTGGGCTGCAAGGTAGAGGGTTGGGGCTGTCCCAATACTTTTGCCGTAGAGCACGATGCGATTGGCTGGAATACAAAGATCGTAGATGGCAACGTTAAACACTGCCTCGACTGCCTGTTGCATATTGCGCTCGGTCGTGACAGCGCGTGACGACAGGCCGTAGTTGACGTAGTCGTACGCGAGCACGTCGGCGTCCATCATATTGGCTAACATCTGTGCATACATTTGATTGGGGCCGAGATCTTCTGCGTTCCCGTGACTGAAGATTACCGTCGGGCGCTTGGCAGTGTGTGTCGAGATGGGTGTGACGAGGATGAACGCGATGGTATCCCCGTTGATGGTCTTGGTGTACTTGACACCACCACAGAGGTCGTCGCCGTACGTCGCGCTCTCCGGGGCCTTGAACGCCATTTTGGCCACGACCTGGTCAAACATGCTTGAGTTGGATTGCCCCATGTGCCGCCGTGCCGCGTGGGTGATATATACTCGAATCTCCATCACAGGCCAATCAAACTAGCCGTACAGCTTGCGCTTGTGCTGCATTGCCCGCCAGTAGCCCTCGTAGGTGTTGACGTAGGGGACCTGGAACTTGCACGGCATGTGCGTATTGCAGAGGGGTAGTCGACTTGTGATGCCGAGGGTTGAGTCGAGTAGTGTGAGATGCTCAAGGCCGTTGGTTTTCTCACAGAACACACACATGTGCGGCCGTGTCTCCGCCACTTTCTCAGTGTACGGACACTTGACGAGCTCATGTCCACAGCCAGTCCACTCATGTGTTTTGAGACACTCATGACAGAAGTAGTACGACGTGTTGTGTACGGTGACGATGCGGCCGATTGTGTTGACAGCAATCATGTACTTCTTCGTGTCACAGTGTATGCACTTCATATCACCGCACTCGTCAATCCGGGTCTTGTTGATCGGGATGGGCCGCTGCTTCAAGCAACACTGCATGCATGCATTGATTTCCGCGCTCTGCACAATCAAGTGTCCCTGCATGTGAATCGCGTTCCGGAGCGCCTTGATCTGCTGCAGCACAAAGTTAAACGGCAACGGCTGCATCTGCACCACGTTGTGGACGTGCGCGATGTGGGCAATGCTCTGCGTCGAGACCTCCGCGTGCAGGAGGCGGGCGTAAATCGAGCTGGAGAAGTGCGGCACGTTGAGTGCTTTGATCACCTCGTCCGGAGACACACTGAGCCCCTCCCGTTTCACACTCGGCACCAGACTCCGCATTTTATGATTGCTCTGCTCGTACTTGCTTTTGCCCTTGCAGATTCGGTTGCACTTTTCGGCGCAAGCCTGGGCCTTGAGCTCCATGTTAGCCCATGAGAAGGTCTCGTTCTGCACGGACGTCGAGCGGAACGAGTCCACAATGACAAAGAGCTGGCGCATGCACTGCGAGAGACGCCCCTCCATGTCGAGAATGCTGCTGAGAAAGGATAGCTCCAGCGGCATGTGATTCGTAATGAACACAATAAAGTACTCGATCACGGCAATGCGGAGGAGGTTTGGGTGTGCCTGGCAGAAGGTATACAAGTCCCGGGCGTTGCCGCGTGTCAGCAGCGTATACAGCTGGTGCATTACTTGAAACTGCACCACCCAAAGTGGTTTTTTGGAGCTCCCTGAGTGTGTGCCGAGACACGTAGCGAGAATCAACCGGCACTTGAAATGCAGCTCGTCCAGGTTTGTCTGATTATACTTGCAAAAGTGCAGCCGGTTGTGCTTGATGTACGGCATCGAGAAGTGGATCAGCCGCGACATGGTGGTGTCCTGCATCGTGCCCATGATGATGTTCCGGATGTACAGGCCAATGTCTGGGAGATTGGACCCGCACAGGAGGTGCCGATCCAGCACAAAGTGCCTCACCCCCAGCAGCTCCAGCACGTCAGGCTGCTGCAGCTGCATCACAATGACGGGGTAGAAGGCCTCCATCGTGCACGGCACACTAGGACCAACCTGCTTCTGAATGTTTCGAATGGTCTGTGCGAGCGCGTCGTTGGTGAGGGCGGCAGGGTTCTGTGTCAGTAGCAGCCCCATCAGATCCGATTCCCGAAACACATTGTCGCGGAAAATGACCCCCTGCTGTGGTGATGATCTGATGGGGCTCGTCAAAAATCCTCCTGGTATACACCATGTTGCTTCAGATGCTTGACCCCGTTGATATCCACTACCGAGTAGCGGTTGCGCTGGTGCGCTACAATCGGCAGGGGCATGTTCCGCACGGGGCCGGTCGGTGGGCAGATCAGCATTGCGTTCCGGTGGTACTCGTTCTCCATGTCGCAGATGTTGCCGTGCTTCTGAATAATCGCATTCACGCTCCGCCCGCTCTTGACTACATTATAGAAGAGCAGCTGCGTCGTCTTGCGCATGCAGATGACACACATACCGCGCTCGTTGCTCGCCTCCCCTGGCAGTTGGAATTGCACTCCGACAAACGGGTTCTTGCTGTCAATGAACATACACTCGCACTGTACGCCCATCACACACGCCTTCTCACTCTCGTACTGACAGGAGCGCATGTATTTCTCCTCGTACGTCCGTGAGACGAGGGGGATGCTCGGCGCCTCCTTATCGTGCCGAATGTCCGCCAGGCACTTGAAAAACGGCACCGTGTTGATGAAGTCATCCACGTCAAAGTCTTTCACTGGAACCGCCCCGCCCTTATCTCTAAAGTCCGAAATGTGCTTCGTTACGATCTGGTCAATCGCCTCAATGCCACACTCCTTCACATTCATAACCCGCTGCACTTTCGCCGAGCCACGCCCCCGGTTCTGCAGGGAGGCCTTGCGCTTCGTCGCCTGGCACCAGCTCGCTGGTAGCGTGGCCATGGTGTGGGCTGTCCAACCGGACCCTTTCTACAAATGGCTATTATTTTTTTTGGTGTGTGGGTGGGTACATAGTGTTGCGAATGTTATATTTAAGAGACAGCCGCAAAGGTTGCTTGAAGACGTAATGTCTGACAATGCGTTCCGTGACGTGCGTTGGACTTCTGACGTTCAAACCCCAATGGCATCCACGTTGTCCTTTTCACCACAACTGAGGAATTTGATCACCGAAGATCCGCAGCTGAACCTGGGTGCGCAGGTGAGGTGTGAAGGGCGCGTTTGCGTGGTGACTGCGGCCCAGCCGCTTTTTGCTATGACTACCATCATCTCCGACTACGCCTGGCATGGCTTACGGCAACGGGACTGGAACCGGATTGCGCACAGAACTGAATTCAAGGGTTTTAGGTACGAACTTTGGACCCCGGTGCCCCCGGCCATGTATATGACCGTGTCTATTGACCAGGTGGAGGTCGTGACTGAAAACGAGCCCAACCTCCGTGACGCCGTGGCGAAGATCAAAGACGGGCCTCTGGACCCGGTCAAAAACTGTGGCCTGTATTTTGTGAAGGACGCCAACCTGGGCCACAGCGTCCTGGGCCACCAGCTGTATCTCTGTGACCCTGATAGTCTGCGGAGGTACGGCGAAGAGTTTGTCAACCAGCTTGCTGAGCGTTGGACAAACAACGACATCCCGCAAGTCTTCTTCCATGACTGGCCTTATGACCCTGACCTGTCCTCGTCGGAATACTCTTCAGACAACGACGATGAAAACGGCGAGGAAGAAGCGGGTTCCGGCGAGGAGGACGGCGACGTGGAGATGGAGGAAGCGGGTTCCGGCGAGGAAGAAGCGGGTTCCGGCGAGGAGGACGAAAGTTCTGACGATGAGAACGTGGAGGAAATTCCAACCGCCGTGCCTGCGGAGCCAAGCCCGGTCGTGTTGCAGGCCCGCGTGGAGGGAGCGCCCAGCGCGCCTGACGCGTAGGCCGTAGCTAGCACTGTGTGAAACCCGTGTTCCGTATCCACAGCACCACCCACTCCAATAAACAGACAAAAACACCTTTGCAATCTCAATATCACACAACCAGCCATTTAAGCGTCTCATCCACAGCTCCCAATGCCCACCGCCACCGCCCTCTTCATCCCCGAGCTCTACTTCCTCTCCCCGCGCGAGCTCGCGTGCTGGCCCGTCAGTCAGGAGATTCGGGCGCAGATGGTGCTGGGCTGTCGGGGGAGGGGGGAGAGGCTGTATGTGTGATGGGTTTTCAAATGATTTTTGTTGTAAAAGCAACTTTATCAAAACAAATAAAGTTGTTCACGTAAAGCTTGTTCTCATACCTCATACCAAACACCCGGTCCTCCTGGCCTGCCGTCCACCACTTCGATGAAGTCTTTGAAAGCATAGAACAAAATCTCACGAAGCTGTGTTTCTTGCTCCTCCGAGTCCATGTCTTCATTGATGTCTCTCTCTACACCACTCTTCACAGCCTCCACCAAATTGTTGACCTTCTCACACGTATCAGTGAGCTCCAATTTGACGGCAAAACCTCTGGTCACAATCATTTGGTTGACGTGAGCGGAAGCTTTCGCCCTCAACACCGTCTCCCATGTGAACTTATCGCCATAGTCACCAAACCACGGACCGAAACA
>Ga0181575_10002701_pt1 | contig 12559 bp, 15 predicted proteins | sample 101ome_23_FD_145599 | JGI IMG/M metagenome (GOLD analysis project Ga0181575, IMG submission 145599) | Coastal salt marsh microbial communities from the Groves Creek Marsh, Skidaway Island, Georgia - 101411CT metaG (spades assembly) | ecosystem: Environmental > Aquatic > Marine > Intertidal zone... | reverse complement strand
ATCGTAGAAACGCCGCAATTTCAGATGACGATAAAGCGAGAGCGCAGGTCACATGCGGGCAATTTCGAAAGAGACCTGTTTAACCTCAAGAATATCGACTTCAAACCAGAGCTTTTTGCCGGCCAGCGGGTGATTGAAATCAATCTCGATCGTCTCTTCGAACACCCGATTGACGACTCCGGGAATATCCGCCTGGTCAGGGTTGGTGAAACTGACGACAAGACCGGGCTCCAGCGTCATGTCACTGGCAAAGTCAGCGCGGCGCAACATATGCACGTTATTCGGGTTCGGTTCACCAAAGGCCTGGTCCGGTGTCAGCAGGACACGCCTGCTCTCCCCCTGCTTCATACCAAAGATCGCGCTTTCAAACCCGGGCAGCAGGTTGCCATCGCCGACGGTAAAGCTCGCCGGCGTCTCCCCGGTGCCATCAATCAGATCGCCGGACTCCATCGACAGGGCGAACGTCAACGTTACCCGTGTTCCCGGACCAATCGGCACACTTTCATTCATTTCTTGCTTACTCACTGGTCTGTCAGCTGCGCGCAGCCTTTTCTCGTTTCGATTCCAACAGCATATCGAGGATCAGCAGCCCTGCCCCGATCGTGATTGCGGCGTCAGCGATGTTGAATGCGGGGAAGTAATAAACATCGTAATAGACCACCAGAAAATCCACGACGTAACCCTGGGCCGCACGATCAATCAGATTCCCGACAGCACCGCCCAAAATAAGCGCAAGGGCCCATGCCAGCAGCGCCTGCTGCCGATATATTCTGAAGAGCCAGCCGCCAATGAAAAGACTCACTCCCGTCGATACTGTGACCAGGAACCAGCGTTGCCAGCCGCCAGCATCATGCAAAAACGAGAATGCCGCACCCTCGTTATGCAACAGCATGAGCTTAAAAATCGGCAGGATCTCAATCGAGGGGCAACTGCCGGGCCGACACAGCATCAGCAGTGACGACATGTAGGCCTTCAAAAACTGGTCGGCAATCACGATCGCGACACTAAGCGTGTAAAAATACATCAGTTCGCCTTGTCGGACCGGTTTGCAAAATAGGCTCTCGCAGCCTCGATATCCCGATGAATCGCTGCTCGCAGCGCGTCGAGGCCGTCGAATTTTTGCTCGTCGCGCAGTTTGTGTCGGAATACCACTTTCACGTTGGCGCCGTAGACGTCCCGGTTGAAGTCGAACAAGTGCACTTCCAACACCGGTTTAGGCAACTCTTCCTCGAACGTCGGCCTGACCCCTACGTTAGCTACGCCTTTGTACGTCGCCCCGTCGATTTCGGTTTCACAGGCAAAGACACCGGTAATCGGCGCGACGTAACGATGCAACTGCACATTGATCGTGGGCACATCGAGAGTGCGCCCAACCTGACGACCGTAAACCACCTTGCCGGCGATAAAGTAGGGGTGCCCAAGCAACGACTGCGCCAAAGGAAAATCCCCTGCCTGCAGGCATTCGCGGATGCGTGTGCTTGATACCCGCACCTCCTCGTGAGTCACGGTCTCGAAGGCATTGACCTCAAAACCGAAGTCCCGACCGGCAGCTGCCAGCATCGAGAAATCACCGCTGCGATTCTGCCCGAAGCGGAAATCATCACCGATGTAGACGGCTTTGACACCAAGATCCTGAGCGAGGATTTCAATGAAACGATCCGCCGCAATCTCTTTCATTACCTTGTCGAACTTGAGGCACATGACGACATCAATGCCTAACTGGTCGAGCAGTTCCACTTTTTCCCGAAAGCGTGTGAGCCGAGCCGGCGCATTGTAGAAGTCAAAGAACTCGCGCGGCAAAGGCTCAAAACAAATCAGCATGGTCGGCGCACCAAGCTCGCGTGCTTTGACCTTCATCTGGTCGAGGATCTTTTTATGGCCGGTGTGGACCCCGTCGAAATTGCCGACGGTGACGACGGACCCCTTGTGACGATCCTTGATATTGATTAAACCGCGAATGACTTCCATCAGCGCACCAGTTCTCTGATTTTTACGCCCACCAGCAAGATCGAAGCCGCATAGATTAATGCTCCAAGCCCACAGATCAATAGCATGTAAGGCAGCCTTACAATAAAGCTTTCGGCAAGCCAGAACGAGATCGGCGGCTGAAGATAAAAAATACAGCCCGACATCACGGCAGTCGCAAAGCCCACCTGCGCAAGGAACCTGAACCAGCCCGGTTCAGGCAGCAGCACTCCACCGCGCCATAATCCCCAGAACAACAGCCCTGCATTCAGGAAAGCAGATAAAGACGTCGCCAGCGCCAGGCCAACATGCTGCAGCGGGAAAATCAGAATCAGGTTCAGCACCATGTTGGCGCCCATCGCCATGATGCCAAAGCGCACCGGTGTCTTTGCATCCTGTCGGGCGAAGTAGCCGGGCGCCAGCACCTTGACCCACATGTGCCCGAGAAGACCGATGCCGTATGCAGCGAGCGCCATGCCCGACATGGTCACGTCCCGCGGCTGCATCTCGCCCTGGTAGAACAGGGTGGCAATCAGCTCATCTGACAAAAGAACCAGAGCAGCGGCCGCCGGCGCACCGAACAGCAATACGACTTTGAGCGACCAGTTCAGTGTTCTTGAGAAGCCCTCGGAAGATTGCTCGGCATGTTCTCGTGACAGACCCGGCAGAATGACAGTTGCAATGGTGATGCCGAACAACGCCAGCGGCAGTTCCAGCAACCTGTCTGAATAGTAGAGCCAGGAGAGGCTGCCGGTCTGAAGGAAGGAGGCGAGCAGCGTATCCAGCAACAGGTTAATCTGGCTCACCGACGCACCAAAAATGGCCGGCAGCATCAGCACACCGATGCGCTTGACGCCTTCGTCTTTAAAACCAGTTTTCGGCGCAGGCAGCAGATCAATTCGTTTGAGAAAAGGCAGCTGGAAAGTCAGCTGGAGCACACCGGCAATCAACACACCCCAGGCCAGTGCCATAACCGGTTCATCCAGCCGGGAGTATAAACCCACTGCACAGGATATCAGCGAAAGGTTCAACAGCACCGGTGTGAAGGCAGGCACCGCGAATCGACCGTAAGTGTTGAGAATAGCGCCGGAAAGTGCCGTCAGGGAAATCAGCAGTAGATAAGGAAATGTCAGCCGCAGCATGTCGACGGCAAGCGCAAACTTTGCGGCTTCGTCCTGATAGATGAAGCCAGGCGCAAACAGGCTGATGACAAGTTCAGCACCCATCACACCCAGGATTGTGATACCCAGCAGCACCAGGCCCAGCGTCCCTGTCGTGCGGCTGACCAGGTCTTTGACTTCTGCGTGCGTGCGGTTGGTCTTGTACTCCGTCAGCACCGGCACAAAAGCCTGGGAAAAGGCGCCTTCGGCGAACAGCCTGCGGAAGAAATTGGGGATACGAAAAGCCAGGAAGAACGCGTCCGCACCGGCTGCGGCTCCAAAGAAGTAAGCGATCACCATGTCTCGCGCCAGACCGAAGACACGAGAGATCATGGTCATGAGCGAAACGACCGCACTGGACTTGAGCAGCCGCCCCTTGTCCTTGCTATTTTCTTCCATGTGCATCAACTACTTAGAACAACGCAATCATCGCATACCCGGCCTCAAAGTGTTTGACAAAACAGCTGTGAATCGGCATAGTGCGCGCCTATTTTTTTGAGACCAGGTGAGAACCTAGTGGCAAACTCAGCCCAAGCACGAAAACGCGCCAGACAGAACGAAACGCGCCGCCGGCACAACGCCAGCCAGCGTTCTGCATTCCGTACGGCAATTAAAAAGACGATCGCAGCCGTCGACGGCGGCGACTATGAGTCTGCAACAGCTGCCTACCAGAGCGCTGTGCCGATCATTGATCGTGCGGTCACGCACGGCATCATCCAGAAGAACAAGGCAGCCCGTCACAAGTCTCGACTGAATGCCAGGGTCAAGGCGCTTAAGTCTTAAGCGCCTCCTGCATCCCCTTTACGCCAACATCCCAAGATTTCCCCCAACCGACGCTCTGCCGGTCTATGAGAGGATCAGGTTATCCCGGTGAATCAGCTCATCCTCGGCGGTAAATCCGAGGACCGCTTCGATCTTGTCTGTGCTGACCCGGCATAACTTCGCGACCTCATCACTGCCGTAGTTGGTCAGACCCCGGGCGATCTCCTGTCCGGATTCATCAACGCACGTCACCAGGTCCCCGCGTGTGAATCGACCTTCGCTGCTGATCACTCCGACTGAGAGCAGTGATCGCCCATCCTGCCTGAGCACCGCACAGGCGCCAGCATCCAGTGTCAGCACACCTCGTACCGGCAGGTTTGCAAGCCACTGTTTGCGAGCCACAACCGCACCACGGTCCGCTCTAAGCAGTGTCCCTCGCACCTCACCGCCGGCCAGCGCGCCAATGAGACCTCCGTGACGGCCATTGGCGATAATGGTGTTGGCGCCGCTGCGCGCGGCAATACGGGCAGCACTGACTTTCGTCACCATACCGCCCCGCCCAAAAGCCGAACCTTCACCCGCCATATCATCGAGGGAACGATCGGAGGCCTCACATTCGGTGACCAGCTCCGCATCCGTATCCTCGGCTGGGTTGGCCGTCATCAGGCCTTCCTGGTCTGTCAACAGCAGCAACGTATCGGCTTCGATCAGGTTAGCAACCAGCGCCGCGAGGGTGTCGTTGTCACCGAACCGAATTTCATCAGTGACGACCGTGTCATTCTCGTTTACTACGGGCACGACGCTCAGGTCGAGCAACTGCTTCAGCGTATTTCGGGCATTAAGATAACGCTGCCTGGAACGCAGATCATCGTGCGTGAGCAAGACCTGCGCGGTATGCAGACCGTGATGCTGAAATGCAGACTCATACATCTGGATCAGGCCCATCTGGCCAACAGCCGCAACCGCCTGCAAGACATGCACAGAATGTGGTCTCTGGGTTATCTCGAGACGCTTCATACCCTCGGCAACTGCACCGCTTGAAACCAGCACAACTCGAGTGCCCGCCGCCATGAGTCGTGATATCGAATCAACCCAGCCCTGCACCAGCACCTCATCAATTCCCTTGCCAGCGTTTGTCAGCAGGGAACTACCGACTTTAATAACCCAGGTGCTGCCAGGCTGGTAACCGGTTACGTTGGAAGTCGCATTCTTCATGTCGAGGTTTCAGTTTTTTTCAGGACTCATAGTGGACAATCACATCATGATCGTCATCGTCATGAGCGTCACCCAGGCGCCGCATCCTTCTTTCTTGCCTCTTGCGCAGCGAGTACTCGTGAACTTCCTGGCGGATGCGTCCCTCTTCCTCCGCCTGATCCAGTTCATCGATGGCGTTCGCAATGGCCTGCATCAACTCGTGTGTGCCTTTCTGCGCTACCGCAGAGATCGCAAACCAGCTATCGACACCAAGCGTTTCGGCGATGCTCTGCATCTTTGAATCCGCTTCATTCTCTGGCAGTAAATCGACCTTGGTGAAAACGAGCCAGCGAGGCTTATCGGCGATCCCCTCGCTGTACTTTGCCAGTTCCTGTTCAATCACCCGGCAGTTTTCCACCGGGTCGGTACCATCAACCGGGGCGACATCCAGCAGATGCAACAATACGCGGGTCCGGGACAGGTGCTTCAGAAATTGCACGCCCAGACCAGCACCATCAGCCGCGCCTTCAATCAGGCCCGGGATGTCGGCAATGACAAAGCTCTGCTCGTGATCAAGACGAACCACGCCGAGATTCGGTACCAGCGTTGTGAAGGGATAATCAGCAATCTTAGGTCTCGCTGCGGAGACACTGCTGATCAATGTCGATTTGCCCGCATTCGGCAGGCCAAGCAGGCCGACATCGGCAATCAGCTTCAGCTCAAGGCGCAGATTACGCATCTCGCCCGGTTCACCCGGCGTCGTCTGCCGAGGTGCCCGGTTAGTGCTGGATTTAAAGCGGGTGTTGCCGAGGCCATGTTTACCTCCCTCGGCAACCAACAGCATTTCACCTGCTTCGCTGACATCACCAAGGTATTCGTCGGTATCATCATCGTATATCGATGTGCCACAGGGCACGCGGATCTCAAGGTTCGAGCCTTTGGCACCTGTGCGGTCGCTGCCTTTACCGTGCTCACCCTTCTCTGCACGGTAGTTGGGCTGGAAGCGGAAATCAACCAGCGTATTCAGTGCCTGATCGCCGACGAGGTAAACACTGCCGCCATCACCACCATCACCGCCATCAGGGCCACCACGTTCGATGTACTTCTCACGGCGAAACGAGAGACAGCCATTGCCACCCCTGCCTGCTTCTACCTTGATACTCGCTTCGTCTACGAACTTCATAGCTGACTATTCTAAAGGCTGAGAACCCTCAGCGTTACTTATGTGACGAGCCCTCAGCTTTACTTATGTGACGAGCCCTCAGCGTTACTTGGCTAAATGTAATCGGTAGCTGTTAAGGTTAGCGGGGTAAAGACGCTTTGTAGACGTCCATAAAAAAGCCCTGTCGTTGACAGGGCTTTTTCTCGATCAGTATCTTTTAAGCTTGAGCAACGACGTTAACGTATTTGCGCTGCTTTGGTCCCTTCACCGAAAACTCGACAACACCATTGGACTTCGCGAACAGTGTGTGGTCCTTGCCACAACCAACGTTGGCACCCGGGTGAAACTTAGTGCCACGCTGACGAACAATGATATTGCCGGCAATGACTTCCTGACCACCGAAAACTTTTACACCAAGGCGTTTGCTTTCTGAATCGCGTCCGTTACGCGTACTACCACCTGCTTTCTTATGTGCCATTTCATTAACCCCCGGAAATCTCTGTGATCTTCACTTCTGTGTAGTGCTGGCGATGGCCGGCCTGACGGCGGTAGTGCTTGCGACGACGCATCTTGATGATTGTCACTTTGTCACCGCGGCCATGACTGACGACTTCAGCCGTCACTTTGCCACCTGCGACATACGGTGTACCGATCTTGACGTCTTCGCCCTCACCGATCATCATCACCTTTTCAAAGTCGACGGTATCGCCTTCAGCGATATCCAGTTTTTCCAGCTGCAAGACTTCCCCAGGCTCAACCCGATGTTGCTTGCCGCCACTTTCGATTACAGCGTACATGCTTAAATTCTCAGTCTAAAATAACCGCAAATCAGCGGTTTATGGATGGCAGCAATGGAGGCTGCCGATTCAGGACGCGCAATTCTAAGCGAAGATGCAGTCCGTATCAAGCCGCGAGTCGGGTTACTTCCAAGGGTCTGATTTACCTCGAATCCCTGATTCTGCAGGGCCTCACGGCTTGAAATGCCTTGACAGCTGGGAGGCTCAGACCTACGATTCGAGCCTCTTTTTTGCCCTCAAACCACCCATGACCTACCCGTTCCTGTCAGCCGTCCAAGACGATTTCGGTCTGGTGGACGATCTGATAAGGAAAAATCTGAATTCCAACGTCCCTCTGGTCGAGGAAATTGCGTCTTACCTGATCGAAGCCGGCGGCAAGCGACTGCGGCCCCTGCTGGTGCTGCTGTCTGCCCGGGCAGCTGGTTATCAGGGTGAAGATCACATCAAACTGGCCGCGATCATTGAGTTCCTGCACACGGCCATGCTGCTGCATGACGATGTCGTCGACGAATCCGATCTGAGACGCGGTCGCAAAACCGTCAATTCAGCGTGGGGCAATGCGCCTAGTGTACTGGTGGGAGATTTCTTGCATTCACGGGCCTTCGAGATGATGGTGGAAATCGGCAATCTTCGCGTCATGCGGATATTGTCGCGGGCGACCAACCTGATTTCTGAGGGCGAGGTGCAGCAGCTCGCGAACCTTCGCAACCCTTATATCACGGAAGACGAGTACTTCGAGATTATCAATCGCAAAACAGCCATGCTGTTCCAGGCTGCCTCTCACACCGGCGCTGTACTCGCTGGCGCTGACGAAAAGTCTGAAACCGCGCTGCGTGATTTCGGCCATCACCTCGGTATTGCTTTCCAGCTGGTCGATGACCAGCTGGATTACCAAGGCGATACCATTGAGCTTGGCAAAAATGTCGGCGACGACCTGGCCGAAGGCAAAGTCACACTGCCACTGATCGTTGCCCTGCGGCATGGGGCAGAGGATGAGAAGTCATTCATCACAGAGACGATCCTCAAGGGTGGCACTGAGCGCCTGGGAGAAGTAATTGAGCTCGCCAGATCAACCGGCGGCCTGCGCTACACCCGCGAGGCGGCGAACAAGCAACGCTGTCTTGCGCTAGATGCTCTGGGGTCACTCACCGAATCTCCCTGTAAAGACGCAATGACCACCTTGATCAATTTCGTCGTTGACCGTCAGAGTTAACTGACTTGCGCTTCCACCCTCTTTGCCTGATGGCAGCCATCGCAGTATGGCTGACGGCCACACCCGTTTCGGCCGAGCCTGAGCTGCCGAGAAAGTGGGCCGGTTCCTATGAATCTCACCAGGCCATCGATACCGACTATTACCACATCGAAATCACGGAACTGCGGGAAGAAGACGAGAAGCTCTTCGCGAAAGCCAAAGCCAGGTTCTTCGATCAGACCTATACCGCTGACGTGCAGATGGAGTGGACCATCGATAAAGATAAACTGTTTGTTGAGATGTGGGATTCCGCGCCTGAAAACGACGGCGACGAGTACGACGTCGACGGCATCTACCGTGGCTCTATCTCCTATGACCTCGACTCTATTTTTGCCATCTGGCGCAGCAGTTCGGGCAACGCTTCAGGCACACTCAAGATCAAGGCCGTAGACGAGTTTCCTGATTACGGGCGCAACGAAGCCCCGAACTGATTCTCACACCTGGCGCCGGCTCTCAGTCCGTTGCTGCGATCGCAGCAGCGTAGCCCACCCAGCTGCCGCCAGAATCATCAAATTCGGCAGGAAAGGATTCAGGTAGCGCGGCTGACCGCTGGTCAGCGCTGCGACTGCCATGATGCCCAGCACCGGCAGTGCAATGTAGACAAGCTGCGGGGGCAACTGCCGAGATTTCAGGCTAAGCCAAAGCAGCAGGAAGCAAGGCAGATAGACCACGGGCAAAGCCAGATACTTGAAGAAAATCTCAAGCCGACTGTAAACCTCGACATTCCGCAGGGGCCATTGGGGCTGAAGTGCAAACAGTTCACTGGCACTGACACCCATGCGCAACACCTGGCGCACCGGATCTTGCCGCCAGAGTGCCCCCAACTGCTCTTCGAAAAAGGTGTTATCGAGCATTGATGCGTTGAACACGATCGGTGGCAGCAGCCCATCGTCGAAATAGGCGTTGCTGGTGAAATAAATGTAAAAATTTCCATTGTCCCAGGTACCGACGCCGCGCCGTGCACTCTGCCCGTTATACATGTTGTAACTGCCATTACCCGGCAGCACGAACCAGGCATCAGCGCCGGTTGCGGACCTGATCTGCCCCGACTGAACAGCAAGGGGCAGCATTGCGGCAAGCAGGAAAACAGGCAACCACATGACCAACCTGGATCTTGCCGCCGGCCAGAACACGAGCGTTAACAGGGTTGCAATGGTGAACACCCATCCCTGCGTCTTCATCGTCGCCGCCAGACCGAACAGCAGTCCCGCGCCTGCAACCCAGAGGAGTCCGCGCTCATCGACAAAACGGACAAAACAGTATTGTCCGGCGACCACCAGAAACGTGCACACGGGTTCAGCCATGTAAAAACTCAGCTGGCCTGTCAGCGGCCAGTATGCAAGCGAGAGTACCGCGGCCGTCAGTGCCATCCTGCGATCACCAAACAGGCGATGACTCGTTAGCCCTACCAGCACATGCACCCCAGCCATCATCAAGATCTGTAACACAGCAACCACCTGAAATCCGGTGTCGTCGAACATCCAGAAAAAGATGGCATAGAACGCTGGCAAACCCATCGGGATAAAAGTATCGAGCGGTTGCAAGGGTTCCCCGAATGCCAGCTTGAAAGCGCGGTTCATGTAGCCATCAATATCAGAATAGATATGGTGCCAGGGCGCTTCCACCAGCCAGACCTGGCTCAGTCCAGCCATGACTGCGATAGCGAAAATGAGCGACAGTGAACGAGTCATGTATCACCACCAGGGCCGGTCAGAACCAGCGCACTGATACGGGCATCGTCGCCAACCAGCTTCTTCAACAGAATCGATTTTCTACCCGCCTTCCGTTCGCCAACCGTCACAGGGAAATCGTGCCAGACACCATCATGATGGCTGTTGGCAAAGCGCACCTGGTCACCCGACTGCAGCAAAGAGACCCGCATAAAACTGTCGCCGTCGACAACAAACAATCTCACTGCTTGAACCGACAAAGCTGGCGGAAAGCGAATATCAATCGTGCCTTCATCAACTGTGCGCCCAGACCAGAAAACCTCGCGCTCCATCCAGGGCTGCGCAGGATGAATACCGTCCAGCTCTACACTGACAGATGTTGCAGCCGTCTTGACGTTCAGATCCGCTGCACGACCGAACTCGGCCCAGTACAACACAGCGTCGTCTAACTGATAGTGCGTCTGCGACCCATGCACGCGTGCATCGCGATAGGGCTCGTAAAGCACATCCAGCAAAGCAGCAGCAGTCACCGCAAGCATCATCAGAAACAGACCCGCGGCAAGGTCTGCCAGCGTTGCAGGCGGCAATGCGAGTCTCTGACTTTTCACGCCGATCTGCTCTCGGTCAAGCACAGGGGTTTGAGTCGCGGGTTCAGGCTGGTTATCGTGCCCACTACGACCACTGAAACCGCCGACATGGACGACAATGCGATTAAAGCGCTGGCCAAGAGCCAGTCCTCACATTGGTGGTTTGTCGTCAGGCGAGAAATCATTCGTGCCACCTTATGTCAGGCAAAACTGCCGGCGCAAGCGAGGATACTGGAAATCGGCGCCGGCACAGGCGGTAACCTTGCCATGCTCTCAGAGTTCGGCAAAATCAGCGCCTGCGAGGCCAGTGCCACTGCCAGGGACCTGTGTCAGGCTGCTACAGGTACCCGCCCCGAAGCCGCAGAGCTACCAGAGACACTCCCTTATCCTGCAGATTCGTTCGATCTTGTCTGCCTGTTTGATGTACTGGAACATATTGAGAATGACACAGCGGCGCTGCAAGCCATCCGAGCTCCAATGCGGCGAGGTGGCAGGGTGATACTAACGGTGCCAGCCTATCCCTGGCTCTTCGGCCGGCACGATGCATTCCTTGAGCACCGTCGCCGCTATACTTTGCGGGAACTGAGGCAGAGGCTGGCGCGCGCGGGCTTTTCGGTCATTCATTCACGCTACTTCAACTGGCTCCTGTTCCCTCTGGTCTGCATTGTCAGACTTTTCGAGAAACTGCCGGGTGAACGTCATCCTGCTGGCCATGCGATTCCAGGGCCGCTTTTGAACAGACTGCTGGCGGCCCTTTTTCGACTCGAGAATACTCTGTTTCGCAGGGTAAATGCGCCGTTTGGGACTTCTATACTAATCATTGCTGAACCAGTCAGCATGCCACAAGAAGAACACATGGGGTCGGTATGATCAGTTGGGTTGTCATTCCTTGCTATAACGAGGCAAGCCGACTGGATCGGAATGAGATCCAGCAGCTTACGGCAAGTGGTATTCACATCATGCTGGTTGATGATGGTTCAACCGACACCACATCGACACTGATTGATGAGCTGGAGGCTGCCGACAGAAACATGTTCCAGACATTGAAGCTGCCGATCAACCTCGGCAAGGCAGAGGCTGTACGACTGGGTATGAACCGACTAATTGAGCAAGAGGTCGAATTGATTGGCTACCTGGATGCAGACTTCTCAACACCGGCCGGGGAGTACATCAGACTCGCACAGTTGCTGGCAAAGAGCCCCGACAATCACGCGGTGATCGGTTCGCGCTGGCTACACCTGGGCGCAAACATCCAGCGCTCAAAACTGCGCCACTACGTCAGCCGGGTCTATGCCACACTGGCCTCTGCAGCACTCAGAATGCCGGTATACGACACGCAGTGCGGGGCCAAGGTCTTCCGGTCTACAGCAAGGCTGGCGCAGGCCTGCAGGGAGCCCTTTACGACCCGATGGTCATTCGATGTTGAACTGCTGGGACGCCTCACCGACAAGCGTCTGGGCGACGATGCCTACCCCATGCGCGTGATTCATGAAGAACCGTTGAAAGCCTGGGCAGACAAAGGCGACTCAAAACTCAAGCTGATTGATTTCCCGTTCACAGCGCTGGAACTGCTGACCCTCTATCGCGAGTTGCGACGCTAAAGAGGGAATCCACTTCTGCATGGATTCGTGTAGAATGCGCCGCTCGAAACGTCGTTTCGATTCTTGTGTCGGGGTGTAGCTCAGCCTGGTAGAGCACTGTCTTCGGGAGGCAGGGGTCGTGAGTTCAAATCTCGCCATCCCGACCAATTTTAAAGGGCTGAAGCCAGATTGGCCTAATCTCGCCAAACCCACCCTTATATTTACTGCATATTTACTGCATCATTTCTCACAATGACGACTGATGATCACGCGAGCTTAGCTGCAGAGATCCGCAGCGGAACTACCCCCCCCGGGGGGGCTGTCACATGCATCTACTTCAATTAGGTTCAGCCGAGATACATCAGAAGCAATTTTGAAAAAGTGGTTGTGTCTGGTGTTATCAGCCATCGACCCGAAGCTGACCGCAGCC
>Ga0181575_10002693_pt1 | contig 12572 bp, 7 predicted proteins | sample 101ome_23_FD_145599 | JGI IMG/M metagenome (GOLD analysis project Ga0181575, IMG submission 145599) | Coastal salt marsh microbial communities from the Groves Creek Marsh, Skidaway Island, Georgia - 101411CT metaG (spades assembly) | ecosystem: Environmental > Aquatic > Marine > Intertidal zone... | reverse complement strand
AACACTTCGATGCCCTTCTTATTAAAAATTTCTAGGTGAGGGGAGTGCTTCGCCATCTGATGGCTGTCCGCTGCCACATAGTAAATCTTGTCCTGGTCAGCCTGCATTCGCTCCACATATCCGGCAAGGGATTGATCTTGGGAGTCCGATCCACTCGTTGATGTCGCGAACCGAAGCAGCAATTTTATCCTTGTTCGTGAAATCCTCGGCAACACCCTCTTTCAGGACCTGACCAAACTCAACCCAAAACTGCGCATACTTTTCTGCATCAGACTTCGCCAACTTTTCCAAACTGTCTAGCACACGTTTTGTTAGCGCTGCGCGCATCGAATCGATGGCAGGATCCTTTTGCAGAATTTCTCTAGAGACATTCAAGCTTAGGTCGTTTGAGTCCACGATACCTTTGACAAACCGTAGGTATAACGGCAGAAATTGCTCTGCCTCATCCATAATGAAGACGCGCTGAACGTAAAGCTTGAGCCCTCTAGGAGATTCTCTGTTCCAAAGGTCAAAAGGTGCTTTGGAGGGGATATAGATTAGGCTGGTGTACTCGAGCTTGCCTTCAACTCGATTGTGCGACCAGGTCAGCGGGTCTTGGTAGTCGTGTGCAATGTGCTTATAGAATTCTTGGTACTCTTCTTCTGCCACCTCAGACCTTGAGCGCGTCCAGAGTGCCGTAGCTCGGTTGATCACCTCAAATTCAGGATGATCTCCACCCGCATCATCCTCGGTATCTCCCTGTCCAGCCTCAGCATCTTTTTGCATGAGCACTGGAACGCTCACGTGATCTGCATATTTTTTAACAATCGTTTGCAATCGATAGCCGTTTAAAAACTCTTCAGCGTCCTCATTCAAATAGAGTGTAATCTCTGTTCCCCTCGCGTCCCGCTCCACCGTCTCGATATCAAAATCCGCCTCACCAGATGAGGTCCAGCGACATCCTTCGGCCTCCGCCTGCTCGGCGCCGCGAGTCTCGACAACCACCTTATTCGCGACGATGAATGAAGCATAAAAACCAACACCAAACTGGCCAATGAGTTGCGAATCTTTCTTTTGGTCGCCCGTTAAGTTGGTCAGAAATTGTGCCGTGCCAGACTTCGCTATCGTTCCTAAGTTTTCAATGACCTCATCTCGTGACATGCCGATCCCATTGTCGGTAATGGTGATCGTCTTCTGCTCCGGGTCGAACTCAACCTTGATCTCAAAGTCCGCTTCGCCATCCAAAAGATGGGAAAGTCCGCTTCGCCATCCAAAAGATGGGGATTTTCAAGACTCAGGAAACGCAGTTTATCGATCGCATCCGAGGCATTGGAAATGAGCTCTCGAAGAAAGATTTCTTTGTTGGAGTAAAGAGAGTGAATCATCAGCTTAAGCAACTGACGTGCCTCAGTTTGAAATCCAAGTGTTTGTTTGTCTGTTTGTTCTGACATGCCTATTCGTCCTCTGTTACTCCCTCAAAAGTGGGGCTGACATCTCCAATTTCAAGGCAATTCTTTGCTTTCGACATCCAAAAAAAACCCTCGGAATAAGTCGAGGGTTTTTTGAGTCTTAGCCGGCATCAGCTAGCCAATGCCAATGACCTGAGCAGGGATGGACACTAACGCCAGCCAGTCACCTCTTTCAATGCATCACCTATTGCAGCTAGGCTTTTCACCGTCGTGACGCCTGCCGCGTTGAGCGCCGCAAATTTATCGTCAGCGGTGCCTTTTCCACCGGCAATGATTGCTCCTGCATGCCCCATTCTTTTTCCAGGAGGCGCCGTGACGCCGGCGATATACCCAACGACAGGTTTAGTGACCTCAGCCTTGATGAATTCAGCCGCCTCCTCCTCGGCGTTACCGCCGATTTCTCCCACCATTACGATTGCCTCGGTGCCCGGATCATCCTGAAAGCGCCTGAGTATGTCGATGAAGTGGCTGCCTGGAATGGGGTCACCGCCAATCCCAACACACGTGCTTTGGCCGTATCCCAAATCAGTTGTCTGCTTCACCGCTTCGTAAGTGAGTGTTCCTGAGCGGGAAACAATACCCACCTTTCCTGGCAAATGAATATCTCCAGGCATGATCCCAATCTTGCATTCCCCAGGTGTAATCACCCCAGGACAGTTCGGTCCGATCAGTACCACCCCCATCTCATCCATCAGCGCCTTCACCACCAGCATATCCAGCGTGGGGACACCCTCTGTAATACACACAATCAGTTTAATCCCAGCGTTGGCGGCTTCAAGGATCCCGTCTTTTGCAAACGGAGCTGGCACATAAATGACCGATGCGTCTGCGCCTGTCTCAGCCACCGCATCAGCAACCGTGTCAAAAACTGGAAGACCGAGGTGCGTCTGACCTCCTTTACCAGGCGTAATTCCACCCACCAGTTGAGTACCGTAGGCAATGGCTTGCTCTGAATGGAGGGTGCCTTGGGAACCAGTAAACCCCTGACAAATGACTTTGGTCGATGAATTAATCAATATGCTCATGCGGCACCCCCAGCTGCTTTAACCACTTGCTCAACCGCATCCGTCAGACTGGTTGCTGCAATAATTTCCACGTCGCTATTCGCTAGCGTTTCAACGCCAACCGCAGCGTTATTGCCCTCGAACCGGACGACTACCGGAACATCAACGCCAACTTCTTTCACGGCTCCGATAATCCCATCGGCAATGATGTCGCAACGAACAATCCCGCCAAAGATATTAATAAGCACCGCCTTCACTGCGGGATCAGATAATATGATCTTAAAAGCCTCGCTAACCGCTTCTTTGGTTGCGCCTCCACCGACGTCAAGAAAGTTCGCGGGTTGACCACCAGCGAGCTTGACAAGATCCATGGTTCCCATCGCGAGCCCGGCGCCATTGACCATGCAACCAATGTTGCCCTCAAGGGCCACGTAATTCAGCCCAAACTGTGCCGCGTGTGCCTCACGTTCGTCTTCCTGACTTGGATCATTTAGGGCAGCCATTGCTTTTTGCCGATACAGCGCGTTGTTATCCAGGGAAACTTTGGCGTCAAGGCAATGGATGTTCCCCTCGGTGGTTACCACCAGTGGGTTAATTTCGATCAGTGACAGGTCTCGCTCCTCAAACATCCTAGCAAGCCCAACGAACACCTGGGCAAATTGGTTGACTTGGGGACCACTCAATCCGAGCTTAAAAGCGAGCTCGCGCCCTTGGTAAGCTTGGCCACCCACGTGCGGGTCGATTGTCGCTTGAAGAATCAGTTCAGGCGTTTCTTCAGCAACCTTCTCAATTTCAACCCCACCCTCTGTGGAAGCCATGAAAACAATGCGGCGCGTGGATCGATCAATAACAGCACCTAGATAGAGTTCTCTATCAATATCTGTGCAGGACTCAACGAATATTTTCGATACCGGCTGGCCGTTCTCATCAGTTTGAAAGGTCACCAAGTTGGTTCCAATGAGGCCATCGGCGAACGATTTAATCTCATCCAAGTCAGAGAATAGCTTGACCCCGCCAGCCTTGCCTCTCCCTCCGGCGTGAACCTGAGCTTTGACGACCCAGCGATCGCCACCTATGTCCTTGGCGGCTTGAACCGCCTCGTCGCCCGAGTCTACGGCGATTCCTCGAGAGACAGGCAACCCATATTCGGCGAACAACTGTTTCGCCTGATATTCGTGAAGATTCATGATTGATTCCTTTTTATCGCAATTTCATCCCAACAAAATGCTGGATCGTCTCCCAAACCGTCGAGCGCTGACTGGCAAGCCTTAAAACGAATCCTCAGGTGATCGAGCTGGCGTCGGGCAACACCTAGATCATACCGCAAGTTCTCGGCGCGTGGGACCGAACTCATCGGCAAACTCTCGGTGCTCCGAGGGGTTGCTCGTTAGCTGCACCGGTCTTCTATGGAGAGCCCACACTACTGAGACGAGTCGCCTCGATTCTGTTCAGGAAGTGTCGCAACGATCGAAATCTGCGCGAATTACACGAGCAGTGCGCTTAAAACTGTACGGTTTCTGTCGAAGTCGCTCGGGTGACTCTCTCATCGATAGCGCTTTAATCGCTTTGTCTGGAGCCTCTTAAAAGGTGTCCGTCACCCCGATTTCCTGTTCACGCGCTAGCGGCTGGGCTTCTTCGGGCGACGCCTAGAGGCAACATGAATCGCGTGGCCAGACACCGCCAGCGCCGCCTCATGAAACCCTTCTGATAACGTCGGATGAGCAAACATCGTCAGCCCGATATCCTCAGCCGAGGCGCCAAATTCCATCGCAATCACCGCTTGGGCTATGAGTTCAGAGGCATGCGCGCCGACCACATGAACCCCAACGACTCGGTCTGTGGACTGCTCAGTCAGCACTTTCACCATGCCGTCCTTTTCGCTGCTTGCGATCGCTCGCCCACTGGCCGCCAACGGGAATACACCCACGCCATAATCTGTGCCCGCTTCAATCAAATCTTGCTCATTCGCACCTACCCAGGCCACCTCCGGGTGGGTGTAGATCACGCCAGGCACCAAGTCATAATTGACTTGTGGTTTCTTTCCGGCGATCAACTCAGCGACCATCACGCCTTCCTCCATGCCTTTATGGGCAAGCATTGGTCCGCGCACGGCATCACCCACGGCGAAGACACTACCGACGCCTGTGTGGCAGTTCTCATCCACGACAATCTCGCCCCGCTCGGTTCGAGCAACCCCACACCCATCAGCCAGCAAGTCATCCGTCGCAGGTGTTCTTCCGACTGCAACTACTAAACGGTCGAAGACTTCAAGGCTCGCTTCGCCATCTTGCTCAAAGCTCACACTGACTTGTTTTGACTTTTGCCCTTTCACCTCGGCTCCAGTGACCCTCGCGCCTAAACGGATATCGAGCCCCTGTTTTTTAAACAATTTCAGTGTTTCTTTGGCTATTTGAGCATCGACTGCAGGTAGAAAGTCCGGCAACGCCTCAAGGATGACCACTTCAGCACCTAATCGCTGCCAGACACTACCGAGCTCAAGCCCAATCACTCCCGCACCAATAATCCCAAGACGCTTTGGCACCTGATCGAATGAAAGGGCGCCTGTTGAGTCGACAATGACCTCATCGTCGATCGGACAGGGTGGGATCCGATCGTCGATCGGACAGGGTGGGATCCGAATGGGACTTGATCCAGGAGCCAGTATGAGCGCATCCGCTCTGAGTTGCACAGACTCGCCACTTGGTTGGCAAACGCAAACTTCTGTAGCAGACGTAACCGTCGCTCGACCTGAGACAAATTCCACCTTATTCGCCTTCAGCAGCCCAGACACTCCCTGCGTAAGCTGTGAAACCACGTCAGCTTTACGCTGCTGCATTTTTTCGACGTCGACTTTGACCTTGCCAACGGTAATACCTAGCGATGCGTATTCTTCTTGGGCGTTGGCGTATTTATGAGAGATGTCCAGTAACGTTTTTGAAGGGATACAGCCTACGTTCAGACAGGTTCCCCCAGGCAGGGGTTTGCCGCCGTCATCTGTCCAAGCGTCAATGCACGCCGTTTTCAACCCAAGCTGACTCGCTCTGATTGCAGCGTGGTACCCTGCAGGCCCTGCACCCACCACGATCACGTCGTATTCCATCCTCTTCCCCTAGATATCCAACAGAATGCGTGCTGGCTCTTCCAAAAAGTCCTTAATCGTCACCAAAAATCGAACCGCCTCTTGTCCGTCAATCAAGCGATGATCGTAAGAAAGCGCCAGATACATCATCGGTCTAATGACAACCTCGCCATTCAGCGCTACCGGGCGCTCCTGAATTTTGTGCATACCCAGCACTGCAGTCTGTGGTGGGTTCAAAATAGGGGTTGAAAGAAGTGATCCAAACACCCCGCCATTTGAGATCGTGAACGTGCCGCCCGTCATCTCATCAATGCTTAACTTCCCATCTCTGGCTTTCTCTCCATAGATGCGAATCTGATCCTCAATTTCGGCGAGTGACAAGCTATCCGCATCACGAATGACGGGTACCACGAGCCCACGATCAGACGAGACCGCAACCCCAATATCCTGGTACCCGTGATACACAATATCGTTTTGATCGATGGAGGCATTCACGGCTGGAAAACGCTTTAGAGCTTCAGTAGACGCTCGCACAAAAAAAGACATAAAGCCCAGCCGGGTGCCATTGTGAGCCGCCTGAAACGCGTCCTTATACTGAGCGCGCAACTCCATGATGCCCGTCATATCAACCTCGTTAAAGGTTGTCAGCATTGCCGCCGTTTGCTGAGCTTCAACCATCCGCTTCGCGATCGTCGCTCGAAGCCGAGTCATCGGTACACGACGTTCGATGCGATCGGCGCCGTTTTGAACAACTGGACTAGCCTCAAGTGCCTCGATTGAGGAAGCTCCAGAGGCTTTTTGACCAATGTCCTGGGCATCAGCAACTTCGCGAAGCACATCGTCTTTTGTGACAAGTCCGCCCTTACCACTGCCACTTATGCTGGCAAGCGATATCCCCGACTCTTTCGCTAACTTTCTTGCCGATGGGCTCGCAGGCCGACTCACAGCTTCGCCCTCATCGGCCGCCCTACTTTCTTCAGGATTCGCCTCTGTACTGGACGGGTTAGCTTGCGCTACGGAACCCGCACCTTCCTCAAAACGAGCCAGCAACTCCTCAGACGTCACGACGTCACCGACCTTTTTAACGATCTCTGTTACTGCTCCGTCCGCGGGAGCGACAACCTCGAGGACCACTTTGTCCGTTTCTATATCGACTAGAACCTGATCACGAGAGACCCGCTCTCCTGGCTCGACATGCCAAGTTGCTACCTCACCATCATTGATGGATTCAGGAAATACCGGTGCTTTTATGTCCATCTTTCTTTTTGCTCTCGCTTTACTCTCGCTGCCTGCTCACCCAATCGGCGACTTATTGTTTACCCGAGCCAGCTCTCTTTACTCGGCGCCATTCAACCCTCTGTTGTATGCCAGCTTGCTTCTGTATATCAGTATGCTGTCCGCGCCAACAACCAGCATTTGACCCACACTATTTCGCCTGGTTGTTTGATTTTCCTTATCTGACCGACCTTAACTTCTCCGCGGAGATTCCCTTTGCTCTGATGTTAAGCGTCACGTACATCCGAGGCGTGTGCGAATACTTGTCACCTCGACGCCAAACCCTGACCTCCATCAACTGGCGGCAACACCATCCTCATAGTCCGTCATAACCGCTGTCCCCAACACCTGTTAACGCTTCCTCGATCAGAGCCTTTTGCTGTTCTAAATGAAGGCCCATGTGCCCAGCCGCGGCCGCCGCTGATGCTTTACGTCCCGCGTAGGCTAAATGAGAGTTCGGGTAGTGCGCTCGTAGCACTCGCCGCATGTGATGTTGACTACTGTACCAAGCACCCTGATTCATTGGCTCTTCTTGGCACCACACGACTTCCTTGATGTTAGAGAAAGCGGTTAGCTTTTCGCTGAGACCTTGCTCTGGGAAAGGGTAGAGCTGCTCGATACGCAATATCCCCACAGTCTTAAGATCGGCCGCAGCCCGCGCCTCTAGCAGATCGTAGTAAACCTTGCCACTGCAGAGGACCAATCTTTCGATTAGATCTGGGTACTCATTGGCTTCTTTATCTGCTAACACCGTCTCAAACACACCGTCCGTTAGCTCAGTCCTGTCCGATACCGCTTCAGGATGTCGGAGCAGGCTCTTCGGAGACATGATCACCAACGGTTTTCTCACTGAACTCAACATCTGGCGCCGCAGAAGATGGAAAATTTGGGCTGGGGTGCTTGGCACGCAGACCTGGATATTATGCTCAGCGCAAAGTTGAAGATAACGCTCCAGCCGGGCGGATGAATGCTCCGGTCCTGCACCCTCATAGCCGTGAGGTAACAGCATGGTTAAACCCGACAAACGACCCCACTTTTGCTCGCCGCTCGTAATGAACTGATCGATCACCACTTGGGCGCCATTAGCAAAGTCTCCGAACTGCGCTTCCCAAACCACTAGCGTTCGAGGACTGGTCTGCGAGTAACCGTATTCGAAAGCCAACACCGCCTCTTCTGACAGGAGAGAATCAAAGAGATTAAATTCGCCGTCCACACGGAGGGTTTGAAGCGGCGTCAATGCATCACCTGTCAATTGATCGTGGAGCACCGCGTGACGGTGAGCAAAGGTGCCGCGCCCCACATCTTGACCAGTTAACCGAATATGAAAGCCTTGATCCAGCAACGTGGCATACGCCATGTTCTCGGCAAACCCCCAGTTCAGCGCCTGCTCGCCTCGATTCATCCGCTCACGCTCGTCCAAAATGCGCTTGACCTGACGATGGGGTTTGAACTCTGCCGGTAGCTGAAGCAATGCGGCGCCTAGCTCCTCGAATCGACCGGTTTCAAAAGAGGTGTCCACCGATTCCTCGCGACTGGCATTGAGGTGGGATGACCAGTCCACGTACAGCGACGTATCAGGTTCCTGCAAATAGTCCCAAGCGACCGCACTGCCCTCATCGAGCGCATCTCGGTAAGCGAGGATCCTGCGCTCGTACTCCGCCAACTCAATGGCACCTGCCTGAATCAATGCTTGCGAGTATTGGCTCAGAACCGTGGGATGAGCGCGTATTTTTTCGTACATCATTGGCTGCGTGATCGCTGGCTCGTCGCCCTCGTTGTGCCCTCTGCGGCGGTAACACACGATATCGATGATCACGTCTTTGCGAAACTTCATTCGATAGTCGAGAGCGAGTTGGGACACAAACAGCACCGATTCCGGCTCATCGGCATTCACGTGGAAAATCGGTGCCTGAATCATCTTGGCCACCTCCGTGCAGTAATGCGTCGAACGAGCATCCACCTGCTTACTCGTGGTGTAGCCAATCTGATTGTTAATGATGATGTGGATCGTGCCGCCTGTGTAGAAGCCACGAGTCTGTGACATCTGGAAGGTTTCCATCACCACACCCTGGCCTGCAAATGCGGCATCACCATGAACATTGATGGCTAAGACTTGATCGCCCGCTACATCCCCTCGGCGATCCATCCGCGCACGAACCGATCCCTCGATCACCGGTGCAGCAATTTCAAGATGACTAGGGTTAAATCCCAGCGCCAAATGCATCTCTCCACCAGGCGTCATGAGATTGGAGGAAAATCCCTGGTGATATTTCACATCACCAGAGGATGAGGCATCTCCCTCATACCGACCCTCAAACTCATCAAACAACTCACCGGGGTCTTTCCCCAACAAATTAACCAGCACGTTGAGACGTCCTCGATGCGCCATACCGATGACTGCCTCTTTGACACCATTCGAGCCGGCGCGATGAATCAATTCGGCTAAACAACAAATGAAGGTTTCAGCCCCTTCGAGACCAAAACGCTTCGTCCCTGGATATTTTTTACCAAGATATTGCTCCAAGCCCTCTGCTGCCAAGATGCGATCAAGCAGCCGTCGCCGGGTTCCATGCCCGTAATAAGGCCTAGTCTGCGTCGTCTCCATCCGCTCTTGGACCCAACTTTGCTCGATTTGATCCGTGATGTGCATGAACTCTGCACCAATGGCACCGCAATAGGTTCCCTCTAGCACAGTGATGATCTCAGCAAGGCTTGCCTCAGTCTGATCCATTCTGAGTGAGCCCACCTGAAACCGCGTGTCGATATCAGCTTGAGACAAGCCGTGAAAGCCAAGCTCCAACGAAGGCACGGCCTGTCTCTCGGCCAACCCGAGGGGATCCAAATTGGCTTTTAGATGACCTCGTCGTCGATAGGCGTTGATGAGCTCGCCAACCGCGAATTGTTTTCTTTCATGCTGAGCAGATATAGAGGAGGCAGACGCTGGAACAACGCGAGATTGGTTTTTGGCTAAAAGAAGGAAGTGATCGCGAACCGTAGCGTGCGACAGGTCGTCGGAACTGTCTACTTGCAACTGGGGCAAGTTCTCAAAGTAAGACTTCCACGGCTCGGTGCAGGAGGCTGGATCCTGAAGAAATTCTTCAAAAATGGATTCCACGTAAGCGCTGTTGCCGCCTGAGATATGGCTGGATTGCCAAAGCTCGGCCATGGATTTTGAAGTCATGAGCCATCACCCTACCTGAAGGCCCATATTGTACCGGCCCGGAAGGATAGCCCCAACTATTTCGCGACCCTATCGATACTTTAGACCGCTCTATCGAGCAGCATCGTTCTTATGTGTCCGATGGCTCGGGTTGGGTTCAGTCCCTTGGGGCAAACGCTCACACAATTCATGATGCCGCGGCACCGAAAGACGCTGAATGGATCTTCTAGGTTGGAGAGTCTTTCTTCCGTCGCCGTGTCTCGACTGTCTGCAATGAACCGATAGGCCTGAAGCAATCCAGCAGGACCTATGAACTTGTCTGGGTTCCACCAGAAACTTGGGCAGGAGGTTGAGCAGCAGGCACACAAAATGCATTCATACAGACCGTCTAGTTTTTCTCGGTCCTCTGGCGATTGAAGTCGTTCTTTCGTCGGGGGCAGACTGTCGTTCTGCAGGTAGGGCTCGACTCTGCGGTAGTTCTCATAGAACTGTTCCATATCGACAATAAGGTCCCGAATCACAGGTAAGCCAGGGAGCGGCCTTAGTTTGAGCTTGCCGCCTTTGGCGACCTCAGAGACGGGCGTAATGCAGGCCAGGCCGTTTTTACCGTTCATGTTAACCCCGTCCGAGCCACAAACGCCCTCTCGACAGGATCTTCGGTATGTCACGGACGGATCCTGCTCTTTTATCAGCGCCATGACGTCAAGCACCATCAAATCACGACCCTCAGGGATCTCAACCGTGAAGTCCTTCATGTAGGGACGATCGTCGGTTTCAGGGTTAAAGCGGTAAACACTCACTTGCATGGCTCAGTTCCTTCTCATCAATCTCAAAACCCCGTGTGCGATCCTCGTAATCGGGCTCACTCTGGGATTAACACGCCATCTCTGGCTCTCAAAATAGCCTTAGTAATGGCGAGCTTTTGGCTCAAAACGTTCCATCGTTTTGGGTTCAAAATTAACATTTCGCTTGCTGAGCGATTTGTCCTTTGGGTCATAGATCGAGTGAGCGAGCCAGTTATCATCGTCTCGCTCTTGGTAGTCGTCTCGAGCGTGCGCACCACGACTCTCTTTTCTACCTTCAGCACTCACTGCAGTGGCCTCAGCGATCTCAAGCAAGTTATCAAGCTCCAATGCTTCAAGACGAGCCGTGTTGAACGCCTGGGACTTATCTTGGAGGTGGGCCTTACCGATTCTCTCTCTAAGCTCTTCCAGCTTTTTAATGCCTTCCTGCATTGGCCCTTCTTTTCTAAACACACCGAAATTTAGCTGCATGCAGGCTTGCAGTTCTTTCTTCAGTTCGGTCGGAGATTCGCCTTGCTCAGAGCTATTCCAACGCTGCAATCGGACGGTTGCTTCGTCGATATCAGTCTCGCTCGACTCACTGATGCTAACGCCCTGGCTCAATGCTTCATTGATGTAGATTCCAGCCGCACGGCCGAAGACAACGAGATCAAGGAGCGAGTTTCCACCCAAACGGTTTGCTCCGTGAACTGACACGCAAGCCGCCTCACCTACAGCGAACAGCCCTGGCACAGGTTCGTCCTCGCCTTGGGTATTTCTGGTGACCGCTTGTCCATGAATGTTGGTTGGAAGCCCACCCATCATGTAATGGCAAGTCGGCACAACCGGGATCGGTTCTTTGACGGGATCAACGTGAGCGAAGGTCTTTGACAATTCAACAATCCCAGGGAGTCGTGAATGCAAGATATCCTCACCAAGATGATCCAGCTTCAGCAGGACGTGATCGCCATCAGGGCCAGCACCCCTGCCCTCGAGAATTTCAAGCACCATGCTTCGGGCGACGACATCTCGACCAGCAAGATCCTTTGCGTTGGGTGCGTAACGCTCCATAAAGCGTTCACCATCTTTATTGATGAGGTAACCCCCTTCGCCACGGCATCCTTCGGTCACCAAGGTTCCGGCGCCAGCAATACCCGTGGGGTGGAACTGCCACATTTCCATGTCCTGCATGACATAGCCCGCTCGGAGCGCCATGCCCGTGCCATCTCCTGTATTCATCAATGCGTTAGTGGTCGACGCGTAGATTCTACCGGCGCCGCCCGTCGCGAGCACAGTGGCCTTTGACTTGATGTAGTGAACTTCGCCAGTCTCCATGCAAATGGCAATGACGCCGGTGACTGCGCCATCAGCATTCTTAACGAGGTCAACTGCGAACCATTCATTGAAGAATGTTGAGCCTGCCTTTAAGTTCCCTTGAAATAACGTGTGCAGCAACGCGTGACCTGTTCGATCAGCAGCCGCGCAAGTTCTTGCCGCCTGCCCACCGTTGCCAAAATCTTTACTCTGTCCGCCGAACGGCCTTTGGTAAATCCGTCCATTGTCCTTTCGAGAGAAGGGCAACCCCATGTGTTCGAGCTCAAACACGGCTTCTGGTCCAACGCTACACATGTACTCAATCGCGTCTTGATCACCAATGTAATCAGACCCTTTAACGGTGTCGTACATGTGCCAGCGCCAGTCGTCGTTAGGATCCTCGCTGGCAATAGCGCAAGTGATACCGCCCTGCGCGGATACTGTATGAGAACGGGTTGGGAATACCTTGGATACCACCGCCGTTTTGTGACCAGACTGCGCAAGCTGAAG
>Ga0181575_10002675_pt1 | contig 12615 bp, 11 predicted proteins | sample 101ome_23_FD_145599 | JGI IMG/M metagenome (GOLD analysis project Ga0181575, IMG submission 145599) | Coastal salt marsh microbial communities from the Groves Creek Marsh, Skidaway Island, Georgia - 101411CT metaG (spades assembly) | ecosystem: Environmental > Aquatic > Marine > Intertidal zone... | reverse complement strand
CTCCGGATTTCCGGACTTCAAACCCCTTTCCTCCACCGCTGGCCTTTGAGTGGGCCGCCGTCTTCTCTTCCTTGAGTTTGAGTTGGGCGATTTTGGCCTTCAACTTCCCGATGTGGGCGTTGGTGGCCTTGTTCTTCTGGGTCTTGTCGATCTCAGCGCGAATCAATTCGATTTGCTCTTTGATCGTCGCCAAGCCCAACCCTCCTGTATCGGGGCTTGGTTCGCCGTTCTTGAAGACTTTTACGAAACATCGAGGCAATCATGGATTGCTTCAGTCACGTCGGATGAGCAACAAGGCAGCAAACACGGCCGTGAGGGTCATAACAACGCTCATTGCAGGAACTGCAGGTGTTTCACCGTCTTCGGCATCGCAAGCGTTTCCGATACCGTCGTTGTCGTCGTCTGCTTGGTCCGCGTTATCGTCAAAAGGACAATTGTCAACCTCATCAGCCACACCATCTCCGTCGTCGTCAGCATCGGCGTTGTTACCAATGCCGTCACCGTCGGTGTCGGTCGTTTCGGAGGCATCGTACGGGAACGCATCGTCTTCGTCGTTCATGCCGTCATTATCGTCATCGGGGTCGGATGAATCAGGGATGCCATCGTTGTCGAAGTCAGCAGCCAGGTCGTCGCAGGCATCGCCGATGCCGTCTTCATCTTCGTCGGCCTGGTCGGTGTTGGCATCGTTGGGGCAGTTGTCTGCATCGTTTTCCACGCCGTCTTCGTCAACGTCATGATGCGGTACATGGGAGGGCACGGCTTGAAAGATCACGACATCCGTCGTGGGGCGGTCGCTCCCGTCGGTGTCCGTTTCCGAGATGGCCTTCACCACATCACAACCGTGAACCACTTCGCCGAAGACCGTGTGAACGCCGTCCAGGTGGGCAGGGCCGTCGCCGTTGTTGCTGTCGTCGGGAATGAGGAAGAATTGGCTTCCTCCCGTGTTATCTTGGCTGGTTTTGGCCATGGAGATGGTGCACACTTCGTGCGTCAGACCGTTGTCGGTTTCGTCCGGTATCGTGTAGGATGCTGGGGTGCAGTCTGATTCTGCAACCGTGTTGTCCCCGTTGCAGTAGCCGAACCATTTCGCAGCATGGCCGCCCGTTCCGTCACCGTTGGAGAAATCACCGGTCTGAATCATGAAATCATCAATCACGCGGTGGAAAATCACGTTGTCGTAACATCCCATCGTGCTCAGCAGCGCGAAATTGTTGGCATGTACGGGGGCAGCGGCGTGGTTGAGCTGAATGACAATGTCTCCCCAATCGTCGCCCATTTGCAGTTGGATATACTCGGTGGTCAGCGAGCCTTGCGTGATACAATTTGCGGACACGTAGTCGTAGTCCAAGTCAATGACCGAACTCGCTTGTGAAGAGGCAATATTGGGCGGGGGTACGCCGTTCTGTTCTTGCACGGTTGCAGAAAGTTGTACGGAGTGGGCTAAATTCGTTTGGGTGGCGCTGTTCCAGGTGACGGCTAAATCGACCGTTTCATCGCTGTTTGCGGCGACGGTAACATAGGCAACCGTGGTCGAACCAAGTGTATCACTCTGGACTTCAAGGCTGATGTTTTCTTCAGTGGATGTGGGGTTGGAAACCATGCATTGGTAGGTTATTGTTTCAATGCTTAAAGGGTCGTTGATCTCAATCGTTTCAGGGCAGGTGAGGTTGACCGCCGCCCCAGTAACCTGTGCAGATGATGGCATTGGGGTGGCGAGAAGGAGGAGGCAACAAAGAAGGAAAACAGCGCGTTTCATAGCAAATCGACATTTTACCTTGCAAAAATACCTTTTCATTCAGAACGTTGGAAGGTCTGCAAACGATGCCCTCAAACGGGGCGCTTGGCTGGAACCGGTCATGGGGTTGGAAATGATTGGCCTTCTGGTTCACCAACCCACCCTCGAAGCCCTGCTTTCCCGTTCATGGGGTGACCTGTGCAAAGCGATGGACAGCGGCTCCTTTCGCCAGCAACGTCCAGCCCAAGACGAGATGCTCACCACCACCTTCGCCATCGATGCTGAAGCCGAGTGGCTGGACTGGGCGGATGCCCATCCAGGCGATGACCAAGCAAGCGTCCGTGAGGTCTTGAAAGCCCACGTCGACGGGGCGGAAGGCTTGCTGCATCTGATGAAATGGGCCAGCCCGGGACAATGGGAAGTTTGGGAAGGACGCGCTTTTCTCTACTTGGAAGCGGCGCTCGGGCGCGACGCTCACGACATTCACGAACTCTACACCGAGGCCGTCTGGACGGAAACCTGCGAACGCCTGCACGGCACCGCTCCCGGCGAATTTGCCGAACGGGTCGTGATGGGTTGGATGGAGCGCCGAAAAGACCTCGGCGAAACCTTGGACGAGGCTCAAGACCCGAAGATCATCCCCACCTACGAAGCCCACACGAGAGCCTCGAAAGCCTTAGTTCACACCGTCAACCGAGCCATGAACGAGGACGACCTGCACCTCGTCATCGGGCGCGAACACCTCGAAGCGACGAAATGGGGACACGGTGAGTGGAATCTTTTCGCCTATCTGCAAGCCTCGTGAGCGTGGGGTTCAAAACGGGCTTTCCCCGCCCACGGAACGATGTCGGACGAACCATCTCCCGAAGAGCCAGTTGATGACGCCATCCCGCCGGTTGACGAAGCTCCGATGGACGAACCTCCTGCACAGGAAGCGGACGGTGAAGACGTCCCTTCGGAAGAGGCCGTTGAAGACGAGGAAGTCGTCGAAGAGCCACGGGACCCCCTCGAGGTCGCTTTGGAACGGGCGGAGTTTGCAGAGAAGGAAATCGCCTACAAGGAAGCCGAAATCCAAAACGTGCGCAAACGCTTGATGGCCGAAAAAGCCGACGCCATCCAATTTGGCGGCATGGGGCTTGCTCGTCGCATGCTGACCGTTCTCGGTGACGTGGACCGTGCCTTGACCGGTCTTGAGGAGGACGACGAGTCGCCGGTGGCTCAGGGCCTTCGTTTGCTGCGAAACAAGATGTGGCACGAACTCCAAGCCGACGGCGTGTCTCGAATTGAAGCCAAGGGGGAGACCTTTGACCCGTCCAAGATGGAGGCCATCACGACCATTCCCCCCAGCGAGGCCTACCCCAACGGCAGCGTGGTGGACGTGCTTGAGGAAGGGTACACCTACAAGTCGAAGGTGCTCCTTGTCGCCCGAGTGGTCGTCGCCTCGGAGTGATGCTCGTGCCGGGAAACATTCAATAGATTGACGTCAAAAATACTCTTGAGTCAACCATTCAAATGGTACCCATGTGTCAAGCGTCCCACGCTTGGATTACGGAGGAGTGTTACGATTCGTTCAGAGTATACATAAGATACAATTTATACCGGGAGACACAATGTTTTGTTTCGGACAATATTGAAATAATTGATGGTGGAAAACATCTAATTTTTCATTGCAAAAATAATTTAACATCCTATCACTCGGGTTTATCATGAACAAATGGTTGGTAATGTTGATTTGCGCAATCGCTGGTTTCTTTTTATTCGGCGGAATTGGGGCATTCGCTGTTGTTTCCAGTGCACAGGGAGAGGTTTTGGTGGCGGGTGATGCCTCTGAAAGGATAACATTTGAGGGAGAATGGGATAAATTCTACGATATATATGCAGAAGATAAAGACATCATGATTACGTTTGAGACCTCACAAACCCACGATCCAGATTACACCTATCTATCTCGATGCGGTGTTGATGGTGGAACTATTGGAGTAAGTGGAGACTGCGGGGACCTAAGAGAAAACCACTACCTCGTAGCTGATTTTACAGTCGAGGCATCAGGCGTGGGTGACGTCACATTTACCTTTGAGGGTACGGGTAAAGTGATGGTCGTCCAATCTGGTATCGGCAGTGCCTTCGGCTCGCTTGCCTTGTTATGTCTGGGTTGCTGCTTTTGCCCCGTCTTGATGATCATCTCCGGAGTCAAGTTAGGGAAAGGAAAAACCCAAAATGTAGTTGTCATCGGCGGCAACCAGATTGGGTATAAGCCACCAACATCTCATCAACCCGTTCAGTCATATACTTTCAATACCGGGACAGTTGCACAAAGTTATCCTGACTCTTTACCAACTGCCCAGAAAGATTTCTCGAGTTGGGATTCATCGCAAACCGCAACAACTACCCCTCTTGCTAGCCAGCAAGCTACTCGGATAAGCGAGGGGTACGAATGGTTAGAGCACAACGGAGACTTGTTTTACAGAGCCCAAGGGTTAAACGGCGAATGGAACAAGTTCAATGGCTGAGTTTGTTGGCGCATCGATACCGAATGTACCCCCCTGTTCTGAATCAGACACCACCGGTGGCTTCGCAGTCTCAACAGGCAATGCGAGTCACCTCTCAGCCAACACAGATGGTTGTTGGAAACTATCCGCAAATACCATGGTAGGTAACTTACAATGATTTGCGATAAGTCTATCTTCATGGGATTATAGGAGAATACGACCACGATGCATCCCGCCAAGATTTTAGCCACTGGCTTGCTCTTCTATCTGCTGTTCATGCCTGTATTCGCGTACACAGGTGATTTGCGAGTTGAATGCAATGTCGAGGATAACAGCGACTGCCAAGAATATGGGTATATGCAAGGAATCGCCGCTGCAGGGATGTTGTTTGGAATCATGCTTTCGGTTGGTGGGGCCTATAAGATGCGAGGTTTGTCATCCAAAAAGAAAGGAAGTCCTGGTGGCTTGTGGTTCGCCTATGAAGGTCAAGCTGAAAATTCCATTGGACCTCAACTGGATGAGAAAACGCAAATTCGGGATGAATAAACCAATTCATTCTTCTTCGGTATTGGGGTCAAGATCCAACCATTCAGCCAGTGGTTCCAGAATTTTTGAAATACAACCATCACAAATTTTGTTGATTCCGAGTAGGTAATATGGGATGAATACAACACCAAAGAAAATCGGCAAACATCCGTACCAAGGGTCAACAAAATAAGATGTGTAAAAACTAGCAAAAACGGCAATCACCATGATAGTCGATATCCGACCTTGAAGAACCTCCTGATTGCATCGCTTACAAGAAACACCACAATTGATGCACCTCGTGCGAGGATAAATTGATCTCACCAAGAGGAATAACCAATAGATTGTGATTATCCATAATGCATGATTGAGAGTTCCTCCAAAAAAACTCGAAAGGCTTTGCAGATGATTAAGGAAACTTTCGACTCCCCAAATGACAGAGAGATAGGCAATTGAAATTGTCAGGTGGAAAAGTAAACGAAATGCATCAATCGGTGAAAAAGATATACCGCAACGTTCACAAATGACTTTATCACGGCATTTTTTGCATTTCAGATTTTCTTTTTGAATTGTTTTTCTTAACTTGGTGAGAATAAATTCAGCGATTGCAGTGTAAATCAGAACGAAAATGAAAAGAATAGCCCATAAGATAGCAAAACCAAGATTTAATTCGTTTTCATCAAGAATGAAGTAAACGATACCGGCAGTCACTCCGAGAATCCAAATCAGCCCGGACCAACCGATTTCGCTCTCGGTCCGAATGCTCTTGGAGCAATCTTGACAATTAGCCATAGCGTTTTTGTTTTTCTTCGTTCAATTAAATTATTTGCAGGTGGTAGCCGGTTTCTCCCATCTTGGAAGGTTGAGTGGTCGTACCGGGAAACCTACAAATGATTGACGTCGATAAAGACCTTTGAGGAAACCAATCAAAAGGTACCCATGCGATAGCTCAGTTGTCGATTGTCAACAAAAAACAAGAGTGACCCTTGTGAGTCCAAACCCTGTTTGCAGTATTCCCGTAACGGTTGGTGCGGGGGGTACAAGCAATGATAGAAATCTTATGAGTCTGAGCCGATTCCTTTGTGGCGACGTCAAGGATTCACAGTGGCAAAAAGATGTTATAGTTTCAGTCTGTAAGAGCCACATGCAGCCTCCTATTCCTACCGCAGCAAATGCCAGTGCGCTCCTGCAACTTTCCAAATTCATCCCTACATATATGGGATATTCCTCTCAACCATCCAACGATGATGATAAAGAATTACGTGAATACATACGTCTCGAGTGGACAAATTGTAGGAAAACCATCGAATCATTACGAGTTACAACGCAAGATAGTCAGAAAAAACAAGATCTTGACACCCTCTTAACCGAAATTGACGTTGTTGAATCAGAACTGAGAACATCCCCGACCGGAGCCATGGCAAAGAAAATTGACAGGTTGTCGTCAATTGATCAAAAAACCCTCGATGATTTACTGAAAATGGACTTAGTTATCATTGAGAATGTCAAAAATATTCAAGTTGCGATTTCTGAAAATTTCAATCTCGCTAATCAGGAAACTTACAGCGGTATTGAGCCCCTGCTCATGCACATTACAGAATTCAGGAGCAAGTACAATGCAAGAAGAGCCATCATCAATGGTGTACCCCTCGATGTGGTTCAAGGCAAGAAATCAAAGGAGTCTATAAAATGGGTCCAAATCGGATCGTTGGCAATTTCTTTACTCGCCATCGCAGTGACGATTTATTTTAATTTGAGGTGAACAAATGACATACAAGTGGAGAACAAACCCAGAGATTATCGCACGATTAGTTGAGACGGCATCGATGTCATCCTTCCGTTCAAAAGATATTGTCCTTGAACCAACCGAGTCATTAACGATTTTACAAGACGGAAAGATTGTTGACACATATACGGAACAGAGGATGAAGAACATTGTTGGCGGTATTGGCAAAAAGCTGTTTTTTGGGCGGAAATCTGAAGAAAAATTCCTTTTTACAATCAATACACCGTTTAAACTTCAATTTGAATTTGATTGCCGTTCTCTCGACGCTATGGAGGTTAAAGGAGCGGTTACATTGGAAATGCAAATTCAATTAACTGATGCTCCAAGATTGGTAAATTTATTTGCAAATATTCCTCAAAGCCCTCTCGAAAAGGAAGATACAGCATACATCACACGTTCTACACTTGCGAAGATAATAACTGATGAGATTGGCCACAAGGTTTTGCAAGATGAAATCGGCAAACACAATCTATCAGATATTCGCACTTCGGAAGAGCTTCAACTTAACATCCGAGATAAATTGCTTACAAACATGCGAAGAACACACGCTGAATACGGGTTAACGTTCCGACAAAATCAGATAGTGTTCAGTCCAAATGCACATGACAAAGTTCAACAAATGCGTGGTCAGTTAAATCTGGATAGAGGAGTAGAAGAAATCGAGCAAGATGCGAGAATTTTCGCTTTAGAAGACAAGTATCAATTAATTCACAAGGAACTGGAGCTTGAGGCTGAATCTCAGCTCGTCATCGCAAAAGGACAAGATGATGTTGCAATCCAACATCAGCTTTCGGAAATCAAAATGCAGCAACTCGAGTTTGATTCTCAGTTTGAGCAAAGGGTCCGTACCCAAACCCATGAATTAAGCATGAAGCGTGAAAAGATGCTCATGGAAGAAGACGCTGCGGACAAGGAACTCGAACGTAGATTCAAGAGTGGAGATACCACTGCACAGGAGCGCGAATTCCTCCTACAACAACAACAGATGCGAAATGAACTCCAATCCTCTCAAATGGATAAGTCAAGGTCCATGAAGACGGACCAACTCAATCGGACACAAATCGATGCAACAAACCAGGCCGTACTCATGCAACAGGCGATGAAGGCGATTAGTTCAGGAAAACAAGGATCATCGGAAATTGCGGGGATGCTCCAGACTCTTATCGAACAACAGGCGATTACGCAGCGAACCAATATCGAGCAAGAGACAAAGCAACAAAAAGAACTCCTAAAACAACAAACAGCTCAACAATTCTTTGACAGAGCAGGTAATGCGAACGGTGACATGACATTCGTTCAAGGAGACCTCATCTCTGGCGACCAATCAAAGAACAATCCAAGACCACCTTCGGCCCCAGAAAAGCAATCGTGCAAGACATGCAATGGCGCAACTCGATACATCACTCAATATCGAAGATGGTATTGTGATCACTGCAAAACCTACAATTGATTCAGTCGATAGTGGCTCAACAAAAGACACTACTCTGAGTTCAAACTTGGAACAACTCCCAACTTTCTCCTGGATTCTTGTAAAACCATTTTGCATCATCTTCAAACCACTCTATGCCAAATTCGTCGGTGATTATCTCTGCATCCTGTGGCGGTGAAATTCCCCCAGTTCGGCTCACGACTTCATCTTTCGATTCTGTGACTTCATCCACAGTAGGTAGGGGCGGCGGCGACAAGGAAAATCTTCCTTCATTCTGCTCAGGAGGTAGCAGCAGCTCATCCTCTTCGGGCGGAGGAGGCAAAGACAACGCATCTTCTTCTGGAGGAGGCGGTAGGGGCAATTCGTCTTCTTGAGGCGGAGGGGGTAACAGCAATTCATCCTCTTCGGGCGGAGGAGGAGGTAAAACGAACGATTCTGGAACTTCATTGCCTCGTCCAGTTGACTTTATACCCCCGGCTTGGATGAGATCACCTTGTACAAGCTGCTGATTAATTGTGACATTCTTGGTCGAAATACTTCCAATTGAAATTGGTGTACTCCCTCCGTGATCTGCAAAAGAAATTGGCAATCCGCACTTCGGACAATACCATCCAGTAAAATGGATAGAGCAACACTCGGGCATCTAGAACCCTCCAAGCGATTCAGCGGTCATTTCCCACAGGGCGATTTGGTCTCTATCATATTCCAGATTCAATGAGTCAATCGGCCAATTCGTTACACATTTCAATTCCCATGGCACATCTGTTACTTTTTTATCAGTAATTGTAAATTGGGTATCTTCGGATTCCAAGTCAAATGGAGTCCATTCTGTGCAGGTACCTTCACTGACTTGGAGAGAGTTATCGCTTCGTTCTATTGATTTGAAAAGGTGACAAGACAACCTTCGTCCATAATCTTCTACATCGTCCGATCCTCCCAACTGATCAGAATAAGGACAGTTGTTACAACCCGGATATGGCGAACGTATTGGAGATGCAATGGTTACTTGATTTTCATTGGTTGGAATCATAATTCGACCTGATGCAACTGTATTCAATCTCCCCATCTTCATCAAATCACCAACGATTAGCCCTCCGAAAAGATTTCCATCACCAGCATCCAAATGAGGTGTGAAAACATGATCTCGGATCGTAACACCATTACCAATCTTAACGGATTGTTGACCAATTACTGCTCCCAAGATGATAGCCCCATCTCCAATCACTATGTTCTCACCACTCACACTACCGATAATTATCGTTCGAGAGGGGCCATTTTCGACAATTGGAATTGCAGAACTAATCTCTACATTTCCACCAGCAAGAACACCCCCCCCTTCACCTGAACCAACAACACAACCAACCCCAATTTTTACATCCCCAAACGCATTGATTCCTCCATTTATCTGCGTACCAGGAAGGTTTTCACTTGCCCGAGTTGAGAGCGTTCGAATGTCACAGTCCATCAACTCTACGTCCTTTCCGAATATATGCCCATCAACGAAGCAGCATGATTCAACTCGAACGTTACGATTCTCTTGATTCGATTCTGCTGGAAGAATACCTTCGCGTCTTTCTTGTGCCGCCCTTAGGGTAACTAGTCCACGACTCTCCTCCATACTCAATGAGGCCAATATTGCTGCGTCTGATCTTGATTCATTTGACATAGAAATCACATCATAATGTTGTTTACATCTTTACTGCAAAGGTCGGTTAATTTCTTTGCGAGATTTTCTTCAATGCTCCCTTGAAGTGCGAGGTATTGAATTAACGCATTCAGGGATTGGCTTTTCGGTTTCCTCCTCATTGAAGGGAAATTTGGATTCTCTCTGGGGTTGGATAATATTTCGCTCTTCTTGGAAGGCACTGCTGTGAAATTCATCGGGTCAATGAGTGATATCTCAGAATTAATTTTTATGACATCAAACACATCATTCCCTTTCACCAGCCAGTGAGAAAACATTCTGCCATTCGACCCTAGTTGTGTAGGAGAGCCTGCTAGAATACTGGATGATACCAATTCATGTCTTTCTTTGAACCAACGAAAAATATTCGTGCATTCATTAAATTTTGATTCAAAGCTATTCAGATGTCCTTGGACAATTTTTGCTGGCTGAAGCCAGGAACGAGTCACCAATCTTGCTAAGTCATCAACATCAATTTGAATTGGATTTTCTAAGATATCTTCGTGCAGAGCCTTTACAGCGAGTGAATGTTTAGAAAGTTCTTTCCGTTCATCTTCCATCCTTTCTTGAAACTCTTTTTTCTGGTTTTCTTGTTCGTTGAGAATAGCCTCTCGACGTTGTTCTACTAAGTTGTCCGTCGAGCTAAGTTGCTCCTTCAAAGTCTTGAGTTTTTCTTGCTCAACCCTGCTGAGAGTTGAAATGATCCGATGCGCTTGTTGCTTGGCAGAATACTCCGGGTTAGGGAGATACACAGTATTGTATCGAACTCCGGATGAAACTCCGCTAATGTGTCCTCCGTTCGGACCAACACTCCCTCCGCCTCCGCTTACTGTAGCAAAAGGTAAATCCATCGAAATCTGCGCCGAAGTTGAATTAAGGTCTGATTGAGCTCTGTTTGCTTCCCTCTCAAGATTGTTGACTATTTGTATCTGTGAAGAAATAGCAGAAGCCAACTCATCTTTTCGTTCCATGATTTTGTCTTGCATATGGCTCATTTTTGCTTCCAATTCATCCATTTTTTGTTTTGCTTGGAATTCCAACTTCCTCGTGTTTTCCTGGATTTTATGATCCACGGATTCCAACAAGAGTGCAGATGCCTCGCCGGATGCATCATCAATGTGCGAATATGTTAATACCATACTTTCTAGGACGCCCTCAGAACTTTGGTTCGCAATACGCTTGAGTTCTTCACACCAGTTCTCATATCCTGCATATTCCTGGTCAAAGTTTTGTATGAACCTCGACAAGACCTGGAGGTTCGACTCAAGTATGTTGTCAAAATAGTTCAATTCGGCTACATTGTGTGAGAGCAAATCTAGATCATTCAACTCAGGTCCAATTAGATATTCTTCCAAAAACCAACTTGGCCCATCAAATTCATAGCTCAATTTATCCAAGTAGGAAGCTTGAGAAACTGATAAGAAATTTAGGTTGAAATTGTGTTTTTGGACGCTGGACAATTGCGAATGATAACTGGAGATTATTGCGTGAAACTCATTTATGCTGTTGAGGGAATGCTTCGGATTGGCTCCCGGTTCAACATACAACAATGATTCATCATCTCCTATCGACGCACTGTGCCTTGGATATTCATCATAGAATGAGTCTATTTGGTATGTCGATGTGCTCTCATCCAAACCGGAAACAATTAGCGGTTTACCTCTATAAATCGTTGATGCATGTTCCAAAACGATTAGTTGGGGAAACATCACTGGGGTGGGTTTTGCTGATTTCTTAATATAATAGCCGATTCCCAGCAAGGTGAAGGAAATGAGCAACAGAGGATAATATGCAAGCCCAATTAAAGTAAAAACAAGGCCGATGATTACGAGTATGTTGCCCTTTCTAATTTTTGCAAAATAGGGTAAATTTTCCTTTGTGAATTCTGAAATTCCAATCAGGGTTGAACATTCTAAAGCGGTGAGTGGCCTTCCCGATGAATCGTACCCCGCTGGAATGTGGCTGTCCATGTGGATTAATCACAACTAATTCTGTTTATAGGTATCTCAAAACCAATCACCTAGATTTTAGGGTTGGTCAACCACTGAACAACGGTTGGCCAACGCGATGCCAACGATTGGCCTTTGAAAGAGCGTTCAAAATGTCCTCTTGGATCTCCTCAGAAGGAACGGTTCAGCCCGAGTGGCTGAAGCGGCCGAGGGGTTTGGACTCTAACCGGACGGTTTGGCACAGTCCACCGAACAGGGGGTTCGGACTCTCTGAGGGGAGTGGACGCTGGGGAGTCGTCCCTGCTTCAGAACACCAGGAAATTCTCGTTGCCTTAGCCTCGCTCATTCGAGCCCAGCGGTACGAGATGGCCTTGACAATTCTTGACAATGAACTCGGAGGTGTACATCCAAACCTTTCCTCAAATCAACTCGAGAAGGTCAAGTGCCATAGCGGGGAAATTTCGAATATCGTCCGTGTAAATGACCAAGGCCCCTAACTGAGGAAATACATCGGTGCAATGCATGCCACAGCCATTTTTTCGAGCAGCCTGTTCAATTTTTCTCAGGCACTCGGGTGGGGCGTAAAGGGCGATGAGGGGGTAGGCTTCGGCATGATAGCGGTCGTCGTTCAAGCTGCCCGCATTGCAGGATGAAAATGGATAGCCACCTGCTTCCAAAATCGCCATGACCAGACTTCGTACGCCCACATCAAGGATCATGTGAGGTGAGAAAGCATCAGCATCATAGGCCTCTTCTTCGATTTCTTCGATCGTCTCGGCTGTAAGTTCTCCGACGTCGATGCTGTTCAATTGTTCGGATTCAAGTGCGCACAAATCACGGACTGCCTCGACTCCATTCGACCATAAAGCAGAAAATTCACGATTGCCCCCTACAGCTTCGAGGTCAAATTCCTCATCATCTCCGTATTCCTCAAACAGCCATTCCATCGAGTGTTCCCAAGTAGAATACACACTACGGGCGTCATAATCAATTGTGATGCCATCAAGTTCGAAGGTTT
>Ga0181575_10002673_pt1 | contig 12616 bp, 11 predicted proteins | sample 101ome_23_FD_145599 | JGI IMG/M metagenome (GOLD analysis project Ga0181575, IMG submission 145599) | Coastal salt marsh microbial communities from the Groves Creek Marsh, Skidaway Island, Georgia - 101411CT metaG (spades assembly) | ecosystem: Environmental > Aquatic > Marine > Intertidal zone... | reverse complement strand
CATTGCCAGATTTCTTCCCACAGCTGTCTTATGGAGAACCGGGATTGTGCATCGGTTACCTCACGCAGATAGGGTATCTGGTCACGGGTGAAGAAGGCCGACAGCAGCACGACGATCATCGCCAGTATCCCTACGGTGATGCCAATGATGGCGAAGTTGGCCCGATCAGATACGCCGCCTTCGACGCTGCCGAAATAGGTCCAGGCGAAGAAGTAAGCCGTCGCCCCCCCGACCATGGCGAGAATGCTGTTGTAAGCGTAAACAACGCTGCGCTCCCTGTAATCGTCCGAAAGTTCAGCGCCAAGGGCTAGGTGAGGTACGTGGTAGAACGTCAGTGAGACCCGCAGGCCGATCGTGAAAAACGTAAACCAGAGGAACAGTCCGAGCTCATCGAGAAATACGGGGGGTATGTAGATCGCAGTGAAACACAGCGCCAGTGGCACGGCAGATAAATAGAGGAACGGATGTCGGCGACCGAGGCGTGAACGCCAGCGGTCAGAGATGGAGCCGATGACGGGGTCTGAAACGGCATCAAAGACCACGGCTATCGTCACCGCGAGACCTGACAGCGTGCCGGACAGTCCGAGCACGTTGTTGTAGAAAAGAAAATTAAACGTGTTGAAGATGATATGGATGGCTGCTTCAGCCGTCGCGCCGGAACCATAGAAGAATTTGGTCCTGATGGTCAGCGGTGGTCGCGTGTTGCTTGTTTCAATTTCGGTCACAATTTCGAACCTATTGGTTACTGCGCAGCAACGGTGCTGGTTGCCAGGCTTGAGCCGATCGCGCGAAAGAAAGCGATGGTTTCGAGTTCGCGGTAGCCGGATTCATCCGGTGTGCTGGCATAGTCACTGTAGGCAGACAGCTTGACGATAACCAGGTCGCGGCTCGGATTGACATAGATGAACTGGTTGTAAACGCCGATGGCAGCATACTCGCCCTCATTCCCATCCATCACCCACCACTGGTAGCCGTAGCCGAGAACGTAGTCTGATGCTGGGTTCTCGCCAGGCTCAAGGTGTGGTGCATCCGGTGTGACCGAAGCATCTACCCAATCAGCACCGACCAGTTGCTCTCCCTGCCAGGAACCCCGGTTGCGAAAGAGTTCGCCGAGTTTGGCATAATCCCGGGCCGTGGCATTGAGGCCGCCAAAGGCCATTTCCATATTGTTGTCGTCGACCATCCAATAAGCATCCGACTCTGCCCCGAGGGGTTGCCAAAGCTTGCGCTGCATATAGGTAGTGATTGACTCGCCGACGGCACGCTGCAGCAGCATACCCAGGGCCTGGGTGTCGGCGGAATTGTACTGATTGAACTCGCCCGGGGCTCTTTCACCCTGTACCGCAGCGGTGAAATCATCCAATGAACCCCCGACGGCCATGATGCCCGCCATGCGCATGACGTCTGATTGTGGGTCAGCATAATCCTCGTTCCAGGCGGCGCCGGATGACATCTGCATGACGTCTTTGATCCTGACCCCGTCATAGGCTGAGCCGGCCAGTTCTGGGACATACCGAGTGATAGGGTCTTCGATACTGTCGATATCGCCGTCCTCAACAGCCATGCCAAGCAGGGTCGCGATATAGCTCTTAGCTACACTCATGGAGATCCAGGGCACCGTTTCGCCCCCGGTCAGGTAGTACTCTTCAAACCGCAAGTGACCATCTTCCAGGATGAGCAGGGCGCTGGTGTCGGTGCTTTTGAGGAACTCGTCCGTCGGTTGGTTTCCGCCATTAAAGGGATAGGTTTCGGGCAGCATCACCGAGTCAGCGACCGGGAAACGGTAAGGGATAGTGGCAGCAGTCAGTTTTGTCGTCGGGTAAATCTCGATGATTCGGTTGAAGTTCTCAGATTGCTCCGCGCCTGAGAACAGGGTGGCGGAAAATTGTAGTCGTTCGACCTTGGGTTGATCGAGGAGGGTAAGGCTCGCGCTAACAAAAACCAGTGCGATCAGGATGATGATCAGAATTTTTTTCATAGCATGAGTCAAGCCAGCTCACGCTGAATAGAGTTCCGGAATGATTTCGTTCAGGGTCTGAACTATCTGGTCGATTTCCTGCTCACTGATAACGAGGGGTGGCGACATGCAGATCGCGTCGCCGATGCCACGTATCATGAGGCCCTTCTCCCAGGCGCGGGCCAGCGCCTTTGGCCCCAGGGTCCCTGGCTTGCCATCGACGGGTCTCAATTCCACGGCACCGACCAGGCCGTAGTTTCTGACGTCGATCACCTGTGGCAGGTTGGCGAGGCTGTGCAGGGCATTCTCAAAGTAACTGCCGAAGGGGCCATCTGTTTTGGCTCGGGTCAGCAGGCCCTCCTGCTCGTAGATGTCGAGGGTAGCCATGCCTGCGGCGCAGGCAACGGGATGGCAGGAATAGGTGTAACCGTGGAAGAACTCAACACCGTCCGGCGCCAGCGCCATGCAGGTGTTGAAAATCTGGTCACTGACAAACACCGCCGAGAGCGGGATAGTGGCGTTGGTGATGCCCTTGGCTGAAGTCATCAGGTCCGGTGTGACACCGAACTCGATCGCGGCGAAGGCTGAACCGGTGCGTCCCCAGCCGGTAATGACTTCATCGAAAATCAGCAGTACGTCATGTTCATCGCAGATCTCACGCAGTCTCTGCAGGTAACCCTGCGGCGGCAGAATGACACCGCCAGCGCCGGCAATGGGTTCAACAATAACGGCAGCAATTGTCTCTGCACCATGAAAGGCAATCAGCTCTGCGAGTTCCTCTGCCAGCTCTGCGCCCTCAGCAGGCAGGCCGCGACTGAAGCTGTTCCTCTCAATATCCAGGGTGTGACGCATGTGGTCTACCATGAGCCATTGACCGAAATTCTTGAAGTTATGCGTGATCCCGGCGACCGAGACGCCACCAAAGTTAACGCCGTGGTAGCCCTTCTGGCGACTGATGAACCGTTTCTTTTCTCCTTTGCCCTGTACCTGCCAGTACTGCATGGCGATTTTCAGGGCCGTGTCGACGGCCTCTGAGCCAGAGTTGCCGAAAAAGACATGGTCCAGTCCGGCTGGTGCGAAACTCGTCAGCCGTTCCGCGTAGGCGAAGCCAATATCATGGCCAAAGTTAAACGCAGAGCTGAAATCAAGATGCATGATCTGCTGATGGACCGCATCAGCGATCTCCTGTCGGCCGTGGCCGGCATTGACGCACCAGAGCCCGGCGGTAGCATCCAGCACCTGCTGGTCGTCTTCCGTCGTCAGCCAGCAACCTTTGGCGGCGTTGACAATGCGTGGGTGTTGTTTGAATGCCCTGTTCGGGGTGAATGGCATCCAGAAAGGGGTGTCTTGAAGATTTGGGATTGAGCTGTTCATAGCCGGAGCTTAGACAGTGCCCCCGTCGGGGTCAACGACCGGGGGCAGGGTGCTTTATTTGCGGCTAACGCGAACCGGCATGTGGTTATAGCCTTTGACGAAGACACTCTGTGACAGCGTTGGTTCGCCAGTGACTTCAATGTGCTCAAAGCGTTTCATGATTTCTTCCCAGAGGATTTTCAGCTGCATCTCGCCGAGACGGTTGCCCATGCAGCGGTGGATGCCGTAACCGAAAGACAAATGCTGGCGTGCATTGGCTCGCTCGATATCGAGCTGGTGCGCGTTCGGGAACACGCTCTCATCGCGGTTGCCCGAGACATACCACATGATCACTTTGTCGCCTGCCTTGATAGTCTGCCCACCGAGTTCGACATCTTCGTTGGCGATTCGGCGCATGTGTGCGAGTGGCGTCTGCCAGCGGATGACTTCCGGCACCATTTGCGGAATCAGGTTCTGGTTGGCCTTGAGCTTGGCGTACTGCTCAGGAAACTTGTTTAACGAGTACACGCTGCCGGTCATTGAGTTGCGGGTTGTGTCGTTACCGCCGACGATCAGGAGGATCAGGTTGCCGAGCAGTTCAAACGGACGCTCGGGCAGATCGCGGGTATCCGGGTGGTTCGCCATCATCGAAATCAGGTCGAATGACTCTGAACCCTGCTTCTGCTGCCACATTTCGCCGAAGCAGGAAAGGCACTCAAGCAGATCAGCACGAGCAGCCTCCTGACTTTCTTCGGTAAAGTCGTTGTAAACGCCGCCTGTGGCAACGTCTGACCAGTGTGTCAGTTTGGCACGATCTTCAAATGGGAAATCAAACAGGGTGGCGAGCATGCGCGTGGTTAGTTCGATTGATACCTCACTGATCCAGTCAAACTCCTCGTTGTGCGGGATGTTGTCGAGGACTTCTGCCGTCCGCTCACGGATCAGATCCTGGAAGTTGACGAGGTTTCGCGGCGCAACGACTGGCTGCACGACCTTGCGTTGGCCATCGTGTTTTGGCTGGTCCATAGCGATGAACATCGGCAGGGTGAAATCATCGTCAGGATCTTCGATGGTGATTGCGGGTTCTGAGCTGAACAACTTGTGGGACTGGTCGACTTCCTTGATTTCCCTGAAGGAACTGACAGACCAGAAGGGTCCAAACGCGCTCTCCCGGTTGTAGTGTACCGGGGCCTCTTTGCGCAGGCGTTCGAAGTAAGCCCAGTGCTCACCGCGCTCAAAATACTGCGGGCGGGCAATGTCGAGTTCTTCCAGCGGTGTTTCCCAGGGATCCTGGTCGGGCAGGTCGAGAGGATTAATTTTGTCGAGGAAATTGGGCGCGGGTTGTTCGCTCATGAAACTGTCCAGATTTTGCCAGAAGTGTGGTGCTATACTAAATTATGCAGTTTAGTAAGAAAAGTGCTGCGACAGCTTCGCTTGCGGTTGTCGCGCACGTTATCGAAGCGGTTGAATCAAAGGGATAAATCAGGTGTCACTGGAAGCCTATAGACAGAAGCGGGAAGCCGACAAGCGCGCGTCTATTATCCATGCTGCCCGCCGGCTCTTTTCTGAGAATGCGTTCCGTGACGTCACCACAGCGACGCTGGCAGCAGAAGGTGGTGTCTCTACAGCGACGCTATATCGCTACTTCACCGATAAGGAAACCTTGTTTGATGCCGTGATCGAAGAATTTGTCGATTCAATCCATGCGACGCTGCACAGTTTCGAGAACCAGCATACCGACGGTCTTTATGCACTCGCGATCACGTATGGCAAGCTGCTTGGCGATCCGGAGTTCATCGGATTGATGCGCGTTGTGGTTGCCGAAGCCGGCGAGTCAACGAGTTTCAAAACTAAAATTGAAACGGCGGATTATGAACTCTTTAATTCTGCGTTCGAGCGGGAGATCAGGGCCAGGCTGCCTGCAGATACGACTGATTCGCAGATCGAGCAGGCGAGCATCGAGTTAAGCGCGATGATCTCGGCCCAGACGCTGCTCCGCGGTTTGATGTTTAACGAGTTTTCCAGCGAGGCCGAGATCGAGGCGATAGTCCTGAAGGCACTCGAATCCTGGCGTGCCACTTGGCTGGTAGAGAATTGACAGGTCTGACATGCAAGTAGAGCCACTGACGCCGACCATCGGTGCCATCGTTCACGACCTCGATCTGCGGGATGTGGTTCGGGATGATCAGCTATTTGCGGTTGTTCACGACCACTGGATCCGACACCAGGTGCTCTTCTTCAGGGACCAGGCGCTGTCTGCTGCTGACCAGCTAGCGCTTGGCGAACGATTCGGCCCCTTGCATATCCACCCGGCTGCGCCTTATGTCGATGACAACCCGGCACTGATGCAGATCCATGCCGATGCAGACTCACAACGCAATAATGGCGAAGTCTGGCACTCTGACGTGTCAGCTGATGCCGAGCCTCCGATGGCTTCCATTTTGAAAATTCATCAGTTGCCAGCGAGCGGCGGCGATACGCTTTGGGCCAGTATGTATGCGGTCTACGAGTCCCTGAGCGAAGATATTCAGCAGTGGCTGCTGGACCTGACCGCAACGCATCACATGAGCTACACCGGTTTCTACGGTAATCACACACCCCAGCGTCAGTCGCCGATGGCTGTCCACCCGGTCGTCCGAACGCATCCGGTCTCGGGACAGCGTGCGTTGTTCGTTAACCGGGGCTTCACGCGCAGGATCAATGAACTCAGTGCTGCCGAAAGTGATGTGGTGCTGGCGATGTTGTTTGACCAGGTAAAGGAGCCGCTGTTTCAGTGCCGGTTCCGCTGGACCGAAAATGCTGTGGCTATCTGGGACAATCGCTGCACCCAGCACCTTGCTCTCTGGGACTATTTCCCTGAGACCCGTAGTGGTATTCGCGTGACGGTGCAGGGTGACAGACCTTATCTGGAGCGCTGATGGGCAGGCAGTATTTCATCACTGAAGTATTTGGTGAGGCCCCCTATGGCGGCAATCAGCTGGCGACGGTGGTTGATGTTGAGGGCCTCAGCGGAACAGAAATGCAGCGCATCGCCAGGGCATTTAACTTCGCTGAAACAACGTTTTTGACCGGTGGTTCAGACGCTTCGGGCTTCGATGTGCGGATATTCACACCGACGGAGGAGTTGCCGTTCGCCGGCCACCCGACACTTGGCACAGCGTTCCTGTTGCGGGAAGTGCTGAATCTCGCGGCTGGGCCTGTGGTCAGGCTGAACCTGGGTGTCGGCCAGATTCCTGTTACGTCCGATTCAGGTCTGCTGTGGATGCGGCAGAATGAGCCAACGTTTAACGGCGAGATTCCCCGTGCCGTGGCAGCGGCAGCGCTGGGTCTGGAAGAAGATGAGGTCGATGACGCCTTTCCCTGCCAGCGGGTCTCAACTGGCCTGGAGTTTCTGCTGGTGCCGCTCACATCTTCTGCGGCGTTGAAAAAAGCCCGCGTGGTGGATCCGTCTTTTGCCGACACTTGTTTCCTGTTTTGCCGTGGTGGCTACAACGAACATCAGCAGGTGCAGGCAAGGATGTTTGCCGGCTCGCTGGGGGTTCCAGAAGATCCTGCGACCGGCAGTGCCAATGGCTGCCTGGCAGCCTATCTGGTTGAACACACCTATTTCGGTGCTCACGAAGTTACAGTGGCGGTGGGTCAGGGTTACGAAGTTGGCAGACCGTCGCAACTGCATCTGCGAGCCAGTCGCGGGGTTGGCGGTTTTGTAATCGAGGTGGGCGGTCGCGTCAGACTGGTCGCTGATGGTCGCTGGCACCTTTGATCGTCAGGGGGGTACTAGCGCACTGTTGGACACAGGGACAAGAACACAAGGACAAGAATAGTTGAACCGCACCGATGACAGAGATGTTATGGTTTGCCCCGCCCGGACCGCCGAGAGGAAACAGTGACGGAATTTATCGATGACGTGCCCGCCTTTGGACAGGCGATCGGACTTGAATTTACCGACGTCAGGGATCGTGTCGTTCGCCTGAAAGTACCTTATGCGGAACATCTGGTGGGTGATCCTTATACCGGTGTCATTCATGGCGGGGTGATCACCGCTGCGCTCGACAACGGATCGGGCTGGGCAATTCGCCACACAGATCTCTGGGAAGAGGGTATTTCCATGGCCACGCTCGATCTGCGTATCGACTATATGCGACCGGCTGTCCCGGGGCATGACTTGCTGATCGAGGCAGAGTGTTACAAAAAAACTCGCACCATCGCTTTTGTTCGTGCGGTAGCCTACGACGAAGATATCAATGATCCGGTTGCCACGTCTGTTGCTGCTTTCATGCTGGGCACGCCGAATCAGCCAAGGGAGTAGCTGCGCCATGGAAATATTGAAACAGCTGCGCGAAGAAGGGCGACCGGAAGACATGCAGGCACTGTTGGAGCATATTCCTTTTGCCCGTTTTCTTGGTGTCCAGGCTGACATCAAGGGTAATGAAATCACCATGATTCTGCCCTTCCAGGAAAAACTGATCGGCAACCCGATACTGCCAGCCATCCATGGCGGAGCTATCGGCGCTTTCCTTGAGATCACTGCCATTATTCAGCTGTTGTTTATCTCGCAGTGTGAGCGGATTCCGAAAACGGTCGATATTTCAGTGGATTACCTCCGCTCTGGGCGCCCGGTGGAGACCTACGGCAGGGCGATCGTGACGCGCCAGGGCAGGCGGGTCGCCAATGTCAGATCCGAGATCTGGCAGGAGGCGCGGGACAAACCAATTGCGGCCAGCCATGGCCATTACCTGCTGACGCCGATCTAAGACCACGCAGATAACCCGCCGGGGGCTTGTTGCGCCGCACACAGCTCATCCGTATGCTTGGGCAGCGAATTATTCAAGACTTCTTAATGGAGGAAAGACATCATGTCGGACGTTTATATTGTCGAGGCCTGCCGCAGCCCTATTGGTAAGCGAGGGAAAGGACTCTGCGGGCTGAAGCCTGCTGACCTGCTTGGCGCCGTACAGAAGGCCGCGCTGGAGCGCAGCGGCATTGACCCGCTGAACATCGACCAGGTTGTTGGTGGTTGTGTCTCCCAGGTGGGCGAACAGACATTCAATATTGCTCGCATTGCCTGGTTGTCGCAGGGACTTCCGCTGGAAGTGCCCTCCACTACCGTTGATGCGCAGTGCGGCTCCAGTCAGCAGGCAACCACTATGGGTGCGACCATGGTGGGTTCCGGCATCGAAGATGTGGTCATGAGCTGCGGCGTTGAAATGATGTCGCGTGTGCCGCTGGGTTCAGCCATGAAAGATGGCAGCCCCATGGGAGAAAAGTACGGCGAGTTCTATCAGCCAACCAGCCAGTTCATGGGCGCGGCGATGATCGCTGAGGAATACCAGATTACTCGCGGCGATACCGACCAGTTCGGTCTTGAAAGCCAACAGAAAGCCATCAAGGCCTGGGAAGAAGGCCGATTTGATCGTGAGATAGTGCCAATCGAGGCCCCGGTGCTGAATGAGAAGTTTGAACCCACCGGCGAGACCCAGACGATTTCTCGTGATGAGGGCCTGCGAGAAACCACGCTGGAGAGTCTGCAGAAGCTGGAGCCCGTTCCGGGCCAGGAATTTCATACCGCGGGGTCCAGTTCCCAGGTCTCAGATGGTGCTGCAGCCGTGATCATGGCCTCTGGCGAAGCCTGTGAGCGGCTGGGCCTGAAGCCTCGTGCAAAGATCGTTGCAACAACGCTGGTCGGCGTTGATCCGGTCACCATGCTGAAAGGCCCGATTCCAGCGACGCGCAAGGCGCTGGACCGGGCGGGCCTGGCGCTTGAGGATATCGACATCTTTGAAGTTAATGAAGCGTTTGCCTCTGTGGTGCTGGCCTGGGAGAAGGATCTTGGTGTCGATCATTCCAAGGTGAATGTCAACGGGGGGGCTATTGCGCTGGGCCACCCAACCGGTAGTACGGGTGCGCGCCTGATTACAACGGCGCTGCATGAACTGGAGCGACGTGACGGTAAGTATGCGCTGATTGCGATGTGCTGTGGCGGTGGTCTTGGCACCGGCACGATTATCGAACGCCTTTAGGACGGCGTCTGCAGAAAAACGGGGCCGCGTTGGCCCCGTTTTTTTAGCGCTTGTCGAAGGCGATACTGAGGCCGGTAAGGCCGTGGAGCAAAGCATTCGCGGCAAACTCCGGCTCGCTTGCGCCGTCGGCCATGCGGAAATTTTCCATCCGCTCCAGGATAGCCTTAAAGCCCCCGTTCATCTCACGGCGGGACAAGGCAGCACCCAAACAGTGATGCACCCCTTTGCCGAAGGCGACCTGCTCGCGCAGATTGTCCCGCATGAGGTTGAACTTCTCGGGGTCCGGAAACTGGCGTTCATCCTGGTTGGCTGAGGCAAAGCGAGCAAACAGGATCGAGTTTTCGGGAATGGTCTCACCATGCCAATCGACAGCTCTCGTGGTTCGACGAAACATGTTGGAGGATGGGCTGGATATCCTCAAGGACTCCTCCACTAGGCGCGAAATCATGTCCTCGGAAGGGTCATTTTTTAGCAGCTCGTACTGATCCGGGTTCTGGATCAGGAGCCACATGCCCTCTGTCAGGGTGGCACTGGTGGTTTCGTTGCCGGCGACCAGAATCTGGGAGATCATCGACAGGCACTCTGCATCTTCCAGCGGCTTCTCACCGTCGATGCTGGCATTGACGACCATAGAAAGAATATCGTCCTGAGGATTCTCGCGTCGCTCGTTCATGCGGTCGACAAAGTAGTGCTGAAACTCGACCATATCTTTTGCGGCGTTCAACAGGCCATCACGATCGAGTTGCTGGCTCAGGTTGCCAATGAAAGCGTCGGTCCACTTGCGAAATAACGGCAGATCTTCTTCTGGAGCGCCCAGCTGACTGACGATGACCCGCAGGGGCAGGGGGACACCAAACTCAGAGAGAAACTCGCATTCACCGCGGTCAATGAAAGCATCGATCAGTTCATGCGACAGCTGCTCGATATAGGGTTCCAGTCGCTTCAGGTTGCGCGGTGCAAAAGCCCCGTCGACAAATTTTCGATAGCGGCGCTGCAGCGGTGGATCTGCCGTCAGCATCGTGTCGACTTGGGGGTATCCACTCGCCATGACGTCACGAATTTCCGGATCATCGCTGGCCGCCAGTTGGCGATTCGCACTTAACATCTTGCTGGAGAATGTTTCGTGATCCTGTGCCATGCGCACGACATCTTCATAGCGTGAAACGAAATAAATCCCACTGAGCGGGTCCTTGAATACAGGAGCTTCATCGCGCAGACGTCGGTTCATGCCCCAGGGTGACTTCAGCAGTTCCGGGTGCATTGGGCTCATTTCATGGATCGGACAGGTAGCCGCGCGGGCGACTTCATCTGACATGCTGCTTTCCTCTCATCTTGCAGATTCGGTGGGCAAGAATACCAAATAAGACCGTCAGTTGTGACTGTATTCCGATATACTCGTGACGTGTCAGGGGATGAGAGGGATGCAGTGAAGAACACGCAGGTATTGCTGGCGAGACGGCCGGTTGGTCCGCCCGTCGTTGATGACTTCTCGGTCACGGAATCGGACGTGCCGGAACCAGGTGCCGGTGAAGCGCTGATGCAGAATCTATATATCTCGCTCGATGCAGGCTTTCGAAACTGGATGGACGAGGGCGCCGGGGATGATGTGCTCCCAGCAATGGCGCTCGGCCAGCCAGTGATGGGCCTGGTAGCAGGTAAAGTGTTGCAATCGAACCGTGACGACCTGGCTGAAGGCGAAGTTGTCGTCGGCCGCCTGGCCTGGGAGGCGTATTCGATTGCAGGCCCCGGCGATCTGATGACGCCGATTCAGCAGAAATATGATCTCGCCCCCAACTACTATCTGGGTGTTATGGGTGACACGGGCCTGTCCGCCTATTTTGGTCTTACCCGCGTGGCGGACTTGCAGCCGGGAGAAACCGTACTCATTTCTGCTGCCGGCGGCGCTGTTGGTAATGCCGCTGGTCAGATCGCCAGGTTGCTGGGTGCCGGTCGTGTCGTCGGTTTTGCGGGCAGTGATGAGAAGTGTCGCTGGCTGGAGCGCGAAGTGGGATACGACGCGACCATCAACTATCGTGCCGGCGATACTGAGGCAGCCATCGCAGCGGCCTGCCCGGAAGGTGTTGATGTTTACTTCGACAATGTTGGCGGCGATCTGCTTGAACCTGTCCTTGCTAACATCAACTATGGTGCGAGGATACCTTTCTGCGGAGCCGTCGCTGACTATACGGCTACCGATGCCCGAGGCCCTTCCAACCTGTTCCGGCTGGTCGCGAACTGTGCAAAGTTGGAGGGTTTCATGACGCACTACTGGATGGATGATTATGAAGCCGCCCGTGATGTGCTGGCAGCGTGGCTTGATGCGGGCAAGTTGAAGAATTTTGAGGCCATGTATCAGGGGGTTGCTGCCTGTGGCCAGGCCTATGAGGACATGTTCGCCGGCCGTAACTTTGGCAAGGCTATCGTCGAGGTCTGACGCGCGTGAAGAAGTATTCAGATTTCACGCTCTGGTATGTGGTGTTCCTGCTGACAGTGGCATCGACCCTGTCGTTTATCGACCGTCAAATCCTGAACGTAATGATCGGACCGATCAAACGCGACCTTGGCGGTCTGTCTGATACGGAGATTTCACTGATCATTGGTCTGGCGTTCTCGCTGGTCTACTCGCTGACAACACTGCCACTTGCCAGGATCGCTGACCGCTTCAACCGCCGCAATGTGATTGTTGCCGGTATCTTCAGTTGGAGTCTGATGACTGCACTTGCCGGTATGGCTAACACTTTCTGGCAGCTTTTCACGGCCCGTATGGGGGTCGGTATTGGCGAGGCCTCACTGGGCCCGGCCACCACCTCGATGCTGGCGGATTACTTCGAGGAGCATCGGTTGCCACTGGCCTATGGCATTGTGGCAACAGCCCCTTTCATCGGTACAGGGCTCGCCAGTATTGTAGGCGGACCGTTGATTGACTATCTCGAATCCCAGCCCTTGCTGGTCCTGCCTGTCTTCGGCGAGATGTACTCGTGGCAAACCGTATTGGTCGTGGTAGGCCTGCCCGGGATTCTGCTGGCGGCAGTGATGTTCACTATTGCTGAGCCACCGCGACAGGGTGCCAGTGCCGACAAGACCGAGGGGTACAGCTACCGTGAGCTTTGGGACTTCTGCATGTCGCGCCGCAAGTACCTCTCTTATCACTTCATCGCCTATCTCTGCCTCTCGATCCAGGGTTTTGCTTTTCTCACTTGGATCGTCGAATTTTTCGTGCGTATTCACGGCTGGACCCGGACTGAAATTGGCCTCACCTACGGTTCTATTGCTTTTTTCGTTGGCA
>Ga0181575_10002662_pt1 | contig 12631 bp, 14 predicted proteins | sample 101ome_23_FD_145599 | JGI IMG/M metagenome (GOLD analysis project Ga0181575, IMG submission 145599) | Coastal salt marsh microbial communities from the Groves Creek Marsh, Skidaway Island, Georgia - 101411CT metaG (spades assembly) | ecosystem: Environmental > Aquatic > Marine > Intertidal zone... | reverse complement strand
GGTGTTCGGGCGCAGCCTCGGTTTCAAAGCTGACCACCGCGTTCAGGAAATCCGGCACTTCCGTGTCGAAACCTAAGGGTCGGCTGCGCCAGATCGAAGAAGCCCGGATTTCACTCACCGCCAGTCGCTGCATGGCAGAAACCGAGGTCTGCAGGTTTCGATGAGAGTCACCAAGATTCGAACCCAGTGCAATCAGGGCAAGTTTCCGCGCCATCTTTCCGTCATGGTATTGGTTGGCCCAATCATGATAGCTTTAGCGCTTTGTTTCAAAACATCTGTGTGAGGAAGGAATGAAGGCAGCCGTATTGCGTGAACACAACAAGCCACTTGAGATCGAAGACGTTCAGGTTTCCAAACCGGGCCCGCGAGAGGTTCTGGTGAGGCCGGTGGCCGCTGGCGTCTGTCACAGCGACCTGCACTTCATGGATGGCTCTTACCCTTATATGCTGCCGACGATCCTGGGTCACGAGAGCGCGGGTATCGTTGAAGAGGTCGGTTCCGATGTGACCTACGTGAAGAAAGGCGATCACGTCATCACCTGTCTGTCCGCTTTCTGTGGCCACTGTCCGAAGTGCCTGACCGGCCACCTGTCGATTTGTGACGAAAAAGCACTGCCACCGATCACGCGCGCGCCCGAGCAGGAGTCAAGGCTGTTCCAGGGTGACCAGCCGATCCACCAGTTTCTGAACCTGTCCAGCTTCGCCGAACTGATGCTGATCCACGAGCATGCCCTTGTCAAGATTCGTGAAGATATGCCAATGGACCGCGCCGCTTTGATTGGCTGCTCCACCACCACGGGTGTTGGTGCGGTATTCCATACGGCCGGTGTTGAGCCAGGTTCAACCGTTGCCGTTCTCGGCTGCGGCGGTGTCGGCCTTGCTGCCATCAACGGTGCAGCAATCGCCGGTGCGGGCATGATCATCGCTGTCGACATGCTCGACTCCAAGCTGGAAATCGCCAAGTCGCTGGGTGCGACCCATACTGTCAATGCCAGCTCTGGCAACGCCGTCGGAGAAGTCATCGAACTGACCAAAGGCGGCTGTGACTACACCTTCGAGGCGATAGGCCTCAAGGCCACCGCGGAGCAGGCATTCCAGATGCTCGGCAACGGCGGTACTGCAACCGTCATTGGTATGATCCCGGTAGGCACCATGGTCGAACTGCACGGTGTCGATTTCCTGATGGAGAAGAAGATGCAGGGTTCGAATATGGGTTCCAACCGGTTCCGTATCGACATGCCAAGGTTCGTCGACTTCTATCTGTCCGGCAAACTGCACCTGGATCAGATGATTTCCAAGCACATCAAACTGAGTGACGTGAATGAAGCACTCGACGCATTGAAAACGGGCGAGGAAGCCCGCCACGTCATCATGTTCGATCAGTAAAGGTAAGCGTCTTCAAGTATGGCCAAAATCGAAGTTACATCAGAGGTCACCGGCAACGTCTGGAAAATCGAGGCGGCCGTCGGTGACACTGTTGCGGTGGATGACGTCATCATGATCCTGGAATCAATGAAAATGGAGATTCCAGTCGAGGCACCTGCCGCGGGCACGCTGGCGGAGATACTGGTAAAAGAAGAAGACCCGGTCGATGAAGACCAGGTCGTCGCCATCATCGAAACCTGACCCGGCTCGCGTCAGCTGGCGTCGGCCGTGGTCTCTTCTTCTTTCAGCAACTCATCCATCTTCTTGTTCAGCTGGTTGTAGCTGTATTCACTCACCTTGAACTGCCAGTCCGGCTGACTGTCGAGGTGCACCCAGTAGCCATCATCGCGGCTCACGCTGCGGACGATGTAAGCTTCGCCCGCTGACGTGACAACTTCTGCGCGGCCAGGTTCGGCAAACCCCGTTTCATCGTGAGGCATAACATCTGTCATGCGCAGGTTGATCAGCAACCTGGTCAGGCTGTCTGCTACCGTCGCATATTTCAATTCTGCGCCATACGGGAGGTTAGTGACCTTGATATCGCCAGAGGTCTCGTCTCTTTCCGCTATGATGACAGATGCGCCCGAGCGCACTTCTACCGCCGACACTGAAGCCGCTTCGACATTAATGATGACAGGGTCAAGCAGAGCCATAGAGGAATCAGGCACATCCAGGGCCTCATTCGCGAGGTAGACCTGGTCTTCTCCCGGCCTGCGAACAAATGCGCCGCGCGCGACTGAAGCCTGGCCGATGACCAGCGCGAAAGTCTCAGCCGCTTCAACCTGCACGCGGATCCCTGCACCCTCACCTGCCGAGGCCACACCCAGCTGAGCATGGTTTTCAGGGCGCGCCGTTTTACGCTCAGCAATCTTCAGTTCCGCCAGCCCACGCAACAGGCGTGACAGAGTTTCGAAATCGGCGGCATAACCGGCCTTTTCCGGTACGCGCCAGGCACTGCCATCTAGCTCTGCAGAAGCAACCCAGCCGGCTTCTGGGTCACTTATCTCAACACGACTGACGGTATCCAGCTGCGCCGCCAGTCCCGGCAGGAGCAGGTCGGCTTCCTGCGGGTCTGTTTCATTACTGCCAGACTGCAGTATCAGCAGCGTCGACATCAACGCAATAGCTGCGAGGCCAAGTACTTTTGCATTCATCGCTGCACCTCCTGCCGACGGCCCAGTCCCAGGTACCTGAACGCGAGCAGCAACAGTGTCAGGAGCAGCGGCATCAGCAGGATGTTGATGAACTTCAGCATCGTCCCCAATGCTTCGATGTCCTTGTCGAGCTGGTGCCTGACATCCCGCAGCTGCTTGCGAATATTCAGTTTCTCTTCCTGGAAGCGAACAAGCGCATCTTCCTGCTCTGGCGAGAGCGTCAGCAGACCTTCCTCAACCTGGCTTGACTGCAGCTGGCTCAATTGTTGCTCGGTTTCAGCGAGGCGGGCCTGCAGATCTTCAGCACTTTGCAGGTAGCGGGCCTCGGCCGAGCGCCGCAGCGCTTCGACAACGGTGAAGGGCCGCGAGAACTGTCCGCGGGAGCGCACATCAATCAGCGCACTGCTACCAGACAGGTTCTCAACCAGGTTTGACACCAGGCTGCCATTGTCGGCGAAGGCACTGGCAATCTGGCTGCCAAAGAAACTCTGCACCTGCACCCAGAGCCTGTCTGAGAGCAGGTCCGTGTCAGCGACCAGTACCACCTGCAGATCATCAGTACCGGTCAGCACCTCACCTTCAAAACCCGCAACGCCTTCGGGGAAGGCTGTCGCTGCACTGCCCGACAATCTTACTGCTGTGATGAATGATTCACCCGCAGGTGTGAAACCCTGCTGCAGCTCAGCTGGGTCAGTCAGGAACTGAAACTGCATTGCCGGCAGAGAGGCTGCGTTCTCGCTGGATCGAATGAGTGGACTGGCCATGATGCCGTCTACCTCATCCACGTCGAGTATCCCCGCTGTCGACAGGTTGATGTTCTCAAGCGAAGCAGTTGTCACATCCTCGCGTGACAGCTGCCGTGGCGTAAAACCCAGAATGCCAAGGTGGCGCACCGGCTGGCCATCGGCACCACTCACCATCAAGGCCACCTCCGGGTCTCCCAGAATCTCGCCCTCGCGCAGCTGCACACCCCAGACCGACGTCAGTTCATTCAAATCCGAGGCATTGCCACCCGGCACCGGCATGCCCTGTGACTGCTGTGTCGTATCCAGCTCCGCAGAAGGGTCAACAAAGGCCATGAGACGGCCACCCGCCATGACATGCTGGTCAATGGCAAACAGCTGACTCGCCGTTACGTCCTTCGGATGAATGATTACCAGCAGGTCTATGCCCGCTATCGAATCCGTCGAGAGATCAGTCAGCATCTCGACCTCGTAAAGTTCACGCAACTGGGTCAGGAACACCCAGGCCGGCGTTGTCTGGTAGGAGCGCGGGTCAACTTGCTGATCAACAGCCAGGCCGGCGTAAATAGCAACGCGCGGCCTGCTCGCGACCGACAGGTTGTGAACGAGTTTGGTTAACTCATATTCGAGGAATTCCTCTCTATCTGGCTGGAAAAACGTGATCACTTCCTGTCCATCCAGTGCGTTGGTTCCAACGAGGCCAAAGAAGAGCTCATCGCCAGACTGGTTCACAGGCACGCTCTGCAGACCAAAGGCAGCGGCCTGGTCCTCTTCTTCTGAGAAGGGTTCAGGGTCAATCACTTCCAGGTTGATCTTGCCGTCTGCTGCGAGATAGTACTCTTCCAGCATCTCTTCCACACGGGTGGCATAAGCCCGCAGCGAGGTCAGATCTTCACTGACTTTCCCAGAGAAGAAGAAGTAAAAATTAATCGGCTCATCGATCTGGCTGATCACTTCCTTCGTGCCATCAGACAGCGTGTAGAGCTTGCCTTCGGTCAGGTCAAGGCGGGCCCCGCTGAACGTGCCGTGGTTCACCAAGGTAAACAGCAAAAAAGCGGCAACCAGAATGACGAGGCTGATCGTGTCACTCATTTTCATCATCATTCTCCCTTCTTCATGTCGAGCACGATTGACGTTGCGCCCAGCCAGACAGCGATGACCGACAGGAAGTAAAAGAAGTCCTGCAGGCTCAGCACGCCACGCGAGACGGCATTGAAGTGCGTAAGAAAACTGAGGGACGCCAGCGCATCCAGCACCAGCAATGGTACCCAGCCCTTGAAGGCATCAAGTACGAGGGGGAATCCCGCCATCACGAACAGCAGCGAGACAAAGCCACAGAGCACAAAAGCAATCACCTGGCTGCGAGTAAGCGCGGACATACAGGAACCAATCGCCAGAAACCCGCCCGCCATTAACCAGCTGCCAAGGTAGCTCGCGAAGATGACGCCATTATCGGGGTCACCCAGATAATTCACCGTGACCCACAGGGGAAATGTCAGCACCAGGGCCAGCCCGGCAAACAACCAGGCCGCCAGAAACTTGCCAATCACAATGTCACGCCGAGAAACCGGCAGAGTCATCAGTAGCTCGAGCGTCCCGGTCTTTCTCTCCTCAGACCAGAGCCGCATCGAGATGGCGGGCACCAGAAACAGGTAGAGCCAGGGATGGAAACTGAAAAAGGGAATGAGATCGGCCTGCTGCCGCTCAAAGAAGTTCCCGAGATAAAAAGTAAACACACTCGACAGCACCAGGAAAATCATTATGAAGACATAGGCGATGGGCGTCGAAAAATAGCTGCGCAGTTCGCGCTTAAGGATGACGGTCATGTTCATGCGGCCACCCCCTCGGTGAGCTTACGGAACACCTCATCCAGCCGGCCCTGCTCGACATGGACGGCGTTCACAGGCCAGTCCTCTGTCTGCGCCATCGAAAATACTGCGCGGAAAAGATGTTCGTGGCCCAGGACCGTGAGCTGGTTATTCTCGACCCGAATGTCGCTAACACCTTCGAGGTCGCGAAGACGGTCACTAATTTCCCCGAGTCGGCTGAAGTCGTTCAGCGTAATGCTAACCGCACCGTGATACTCGCTTTGTGCGAAGAGCTCTGCTGGCGTCGTGTCTGACACGATTCGCCCTCCGGCCAGCACTATCGCTCGATTGCAGACCGCCGCAACTTCCTCAAGGATGTGGGTTGAGACAATAACAATCTTGTCTTTCGAGAGGCCTTTGATCATTTCCCTCACCTGGTGTTTCTGATTAGGGTCGAGACCATCGGTCGGCTCATCAAGAATCAATACATCCGGGTCATGCAGAATCGCCTGGGCGAGACCAACCCGACGCTTGAAACCCTTAGAGAGTGTTTCAATCTTTTGCTGCAGCACCGGCGTCAGTGACATGGTGTCGACAACCGCCGCAATGGCCTGCTGCCCAGCCTCACCCTGCAACCCCCGGACCTCGGCAATAAATTCAAGGAAGGCCAGTGGTGTCATTTCCTCCCAGGCCGGCGCACCTTCCGGCAGATAACCAATGCACTGCTGGGCTGCAATGCTGTTTTCTGCGACATCGTGACCACAGATCCTTATCTGCCCGCTGCTCGGGCGCAGAAACCCCGTCAGCATTTTCATCGTCGTGGATTTGCCAGCCCCGTTGGGGCCAAGAAAGCCCAGTATTTCACCGGGCGCCAGTTTGAATGACAGGTCATCAACTGCAGTGAAAGCACCATAGGCCTTCGTCAGATGACTGACTTCAATCATGCGTCTCTCCTTTTTTGACTCGGGTTGTGACCGCCAGCAGGGCGCTAATGGTAGCCAAGGCGCCACATGGTTTCTATAGACCATGAGGCCGTGATTTTTCTCCCTTGAACCCATTTAAAGAATTGAGTGATTTCCGGTTGTCACAACTCACGGAAATGATGAAAATGCCGGCGTCTGGCGTTGGCGGCAGTTTTTTTGTGGCGAGAGTTTGTGGCAAGAGAAAGAACCAGTAAGGCGGATGCGCTGAGCTTCCTTTTGACCTACCTGATCGTGGAGCAGGGTCGATCTATCGAGGTTGATCAACTGCATCTCTTCCGGCTGAACAGTCTGGCCCAGCGGGCCGCAGACGAAATCAACACCACCGAGGGCGCGATTCCACACGAAGTCATCGAGGCTGTGGCCGCAGAGTACCTGGCTGAAGCATGATTAAACTGCCCATCGACCCCATCGCCTGTGTCTTCGATCTCGACGGTACCCTGCTGGATACGGAGCGGCTATACACCGAAGCGGCGCAAAAAATCCTCGATCCCTTCGGCCACACCTACTCCATCGAACTGAAACGGAAGGTGATGGGCGGTGACTCTATTCGCAGTGCCAGGCTCACTATCGAAGAGTTCGACCTGCCAATGACCCCGCAACAATTTCTCGACGAGCGCGAAACCTACCTGGAGGCGCTCTTTCCTGTTGCCGAGGAAATCAAGGGCGCCGGTGATTTCATCCGGCACCTGACCGACGTTGGCCTGCTTCAGGGACTGGCAACCAGCTCACACAGCCACCTGTGTGAACTGAAGATCGGTCATCGAGGCTGGAAGGAACAGTTCGCGGCTGTTGTCTGCGGCGATGATGCAGAACTTCAGAACAGCAAACCCGAGCCGGACATCTTTCTGCTGTGTGCCACAAGGATGGGCGTTGATCCGGCAAGTACGGTCGCCTTCGAGGATTCTCGAAACGGCATCGAGGCAGCAAGGGCGGCGGGTATGTTCGTGATCGGGATTGAAAGTATCTACACGACACCAGAAGACCTGGTTGCTGCTGATCTGACCGTGACGGATTTCTACACGCTGATCTGAAAACTTATAGGCCAGCGCGGATCGCTACTCGCGGTTGCTACCGCCAGGCGGCTTTGTCAGACGACCCCAGAACTCCAGGTTCTGCTCCATAGCGCTCCGCATCAGACCGACTGGGTCGACATTACTCAGATCGCGCATGTTGCGACGGTAGCGTTCCTGTTGATCGAGAAAGGTCGCGATGCTCTGTTCGATATATTTCCCAAATACACTCTGCATCGAATCGCCGTAGAACCGGATCAGCTGCTCCAGCACGCGGTTGGTCAGTATGGGCTCATGCCCTTCAGCTTCCTGTTCCGAGATGATCTGCATCAGCACGGTCCGGGTCAGCTCCTTCTCGGTTTTCGAATCGACGACCGTAATCGACTCACCTTTGAGGATGATCTTGCGAATATCTTCTACCGTCACGTATTTGCTCTCTTCGATATCGTAGAGCCTTCGATTCGGGTATTTCTTAAACTGTCGCATGCAGACTGAGTCTTTTTGTGCAGTGAACAATAGAGTTTCTACAACTTAGAGCAAAGTTGCAAATGCATCGACGCGCTCTATAATCCAGAGATTGCTGCGCCGCAACATGGCAACAGTTAGGCCGAGCAACCCAGACGTCACCTGGAGGGAAACCAATGAAAATCACTGTCGATGTCGATATCACACCGGAAGAACTGCGCCGCTTTCTCGGCCTGCCAAACGTCGAAGGGCTGCAGGAGGAAATGCTGAAAATGGCCCAGACACAGCTCACCGAATCCGGTCAGAACATCCTCAATGATCTGGTCACCGGCGCCGTCCAACCCATGCTGGCCTACCAGCAGTGGCTGCAGAGCATGATGACAGGCAGCAGCAGTCGGTCCATCAAAGATGACTAGCCATCAGTCACTCTGAGAGCGGACGCATGAGACGAGGCACCGTACTTATCACCGGCGCATCCTCCGGCATCGGTGAAGCATTCGCCCGACGCTTTGCCGAGGAGGATTTTAACCTGATCCTAACGGCAAGACGGGAAGAACGCCTGCTGGCACTGAAAACGGAGCTGGACCCTGACACCATCACAGTTATCCCGGGCGACCTCTCAACCAGCGAGGGTATCGATGCCCTTTGCGAGAGTCTCGCCGCGCTCGATCTCGAGGTCGACATTCTTATCAACAATGCCGGCGTCCTGTTTGAAGAGACGCTGGAAGCGATGAGCCAGGCGCAGCTTGACGCCATGATGAGCATCAATATGACCGCGCCAGCCAGGTTAATTCACAAGTTACTGCCCGCGATGAAACAACGTGGTTCAGGCCGCATACTCAATGTTGCCTCGATGGCTGCCTTCCACCCGATTGCCGGCATGGACCTGTATGCGGCGACCAAGGCATTCCTGCTCTCGCTGTCAGAGTCGTTGGCGGAGAATCTTCGGGGAACCGGGGTTTCTGTCACCGCACTCTGCCCGGGGATTACTCGTACTGAGAGCGTCAACGACAAGATGATGAGCGCGCTGCCCGATATCGCCATTATGAGCCCGGCAGCCGTGGCCGACGCCGGCTTCCAGGCCCTCATGCAACGAGAGGCGATTTCTATACCCGGTGACGCTAACCGCCTTGCAGTGATGGTAGCCCAGCACCAGCCCCGCTGGCTGATGCGCAGCCTGAGCGGCCTTGCCGCCCGCCTGACGCGCTGACCTCAGAAAATCGCGCGCCAGAAAAGAGCGGGCCACCAGTTTTCCAGTCCCCGTGAATGTTGTATCGTTTTGGCAGACAAAAGCTCCACCGGATACCAGCCGTTATGAAAAAGCGCCTTTTCGTTCTGCTGCTGCTCATTTCCCCCTTCAGCTACGCTGAAACGAATCGCACAGCTGCGAGCATCGACTGTAATGATCGGGCGAATGAAATCCGGATGTCTGACCAGCTTGATGAAGCGATCAGCGTGCTGGGTGACTGCCTGTCAGAGGAACTGAACCGTGTTGCCCGTACCTACCTGTTGCTGGGCCTTTCGTATTACGAGCAGGATGAACAGAACAAGGCTATTGCCAACTATTCAAAGGCTATTGAATTCGCGCCGGCCTATGTCACCGCCTACACTAACCGCGGCCTGAGCTACGCCATGCAAGGCAAGGTCAATGAGGCCCTGGCTGACTTTGAGACAGCCATCGACATTGATCCGGAGTATATGCAGGCCTACTACTACCGCGCCTTTACCTATCATCGCGAGGGAGACTATCGCAAAGCCATCGATGACTTTAACGTCGCGATGACGCTGACTCAGGACCAATCCGAAACCGCAACGATTTACTACAACCGAGGCCGTGCCTACAAGGAGCTGAATCGTCTTGATGACGCACTCTCTGACTACAGCCAGGCAATTCAAGTCAACCCGAACTATACCGCGGCTTATTTCTCACGTGGCCTGTTGCACCATCAACGCAAAAACGTCGATGAAGCCATCGCCGACTACACGCGCACGATTGCCTTCGATGAAAACCACGCCCGCGCCTTTTTCAATCGGGGGCTGCTGCATCGGAAAAACGGCAAGGATCACCTGGCACTGCGGGACTTCGAAGCAGCGACCGACATCGAGCCAAGCTATGCGCGTGCCCACGCCAACCGCAGCTATACCATAATGGTGCCGGTTATCCCGCTGCTGTTTATCCTCGCACTTGGCTAGACGCAAAAATCCGACCGCAGGTATGACACGGCTCCATCCGGCGTGCTATTTTTAGGAGGTTAAACCCGCTTGAAGCCAGCCGCGTCTATGGACGATCCGAATTACGATTTACCGGAACAACTCATCCTTGCCCGCCAGGCAGATCTGCTTCGCACGTTCTATAAATTTACTGCCGGGCTCACCTTTATTGCACTGGTTCTGATTGCCTTTCTGCCGGGGTATGCGACGCAGGAGAACGTGCTCGAGCCTTTCGTCCGCAATGTGTTTGTCGCCCTTTCAATTGGGGTACTGTACTGGCTGGTAGAAAAGAACTACGTGCTCGAAGCCATCTTTAGCACCATCGCTATCAGCAGTTTCATCGCTACCTACAGCATCTATAAAGAGAGTCCCGGCAACATGCAGATGATGATGCTCATCGTCTTCCCTGTCTGCGTCGCTGGTCTTCTGCCGCGCCGAAGCCAGTTCTGGCTGGTTTTCGTCCTGAATTTTGCACTGATGCTGGTGACATTCTGGCTCATCATCGCAAATCGCGGTGTCGAGGTTGAGCCTCGTTCGATCGTCACGGTTGGCATATTGATGACCCTGATCGCACTGCTTATTGACGTGCTCTCCAGCTCCTACCGGAACAGCCTGACGGTGACATTCAACCAACTGATGGAACTGCAGCAGACGCGCGAGCAACTCGCCAAACTGGATGAGGACCTTGAAGCTGCAGTGAGCAACAAAAAAGCCGCGGAGCAGAGGCGCAACCAGATGGCGCAGACTGGCAGGCCAGCAATGGAAATCGCTGGCGCGAGTGCTGTTGACATCAACACCACAATCGACGAAGTCGCTATCAGCGAGACGTTCATCAAAGATTATGGCCTCGCCAGCCACCCACAAACGCTGGACCAACTCTGTGGGTGCCTCCATCCTTCAGAACGAGACCGTTTCAAGACACTGATAGGGCGGAGCCAGAATTCACGGAGCGGGCTGCAGGAAGATTTCCGCATCGACACTGAGCGGCCCGCCTACTGGATGTTCGCTCTGGAAACAATAAACCAGGGCCAGCTGCGCGGCGTTGTCGTTGACGTCACCCATCGAGTACTGGAACAACAGCGCAGAGGCACCGAGGAAAGCCTTCAGCATGAATCGCTGCGGCACGAGAGCCTGCGTCTGCTGGCGGGGTCCGTCGCCCACGACTTCAACAACCGGCTGCACGTCATCACATTGAATGCGGATCTGGCGCGCCACGGCCTGGAACCCGATTCGAAAACCGCAGCCTCCATAGAACGCGTCATAACATCAGCGAGCCGCGCGGCTGAGCTGTGCAATGAACTGCTGGCATACTCGGGTCGAGGTCTGATCGAGGCCGAGACTTTCGACATGAATCATCTGGTCAGCGAGGTGAAAAACCTGCAAAAGACCTCGATGCCTGAGGCTGGCCCAGTCAACATCGATAGCGATGGCTCCAATCCAACAATCCGGGCAGATATCGCAAGAATCCGCCAGGCTCTCGTGCACCTGATTACCAATGCCAGCGAGGCGATCGGCAACCGGTCCGACGGGCAGATCAACATTGTGATCGGAACGCAGAATGTCGATGCGATTGCCATCACAGAGCGCGGATTCATCGAGGAAGTTACCCCGGGTGAATACCTCAGTATCTGTGTCGAAGACAACGGCTGTGGTCTGGACAACGAGACCCGCTGGCGTATGTTCGATCCTTTTTTCACAACCCGCGATTCCGCACACGGGCTCGGGCTCTCTGCAGTGCTGGGCATTGTCAGGGGCCACAACGGCACCATCCAGGTCGATTCAGACGGCGAATCTGGCACGCGGATCTCGATCCTGCTGCCACTACAAGAAGCCGAGGTCACAGTAGCGGCGCAGCAGCCAGCAGCGACGGTTTCTGACGGCAAAGAAAAACTGATTCTTTTTGCCGATGATGCGCCGGATATCCGAGAGCTGGCGAAAGCCGTGCTCGTAGACATCGGTTATCGCATTGTTGAGGCAGAAGATGGCGAGCAGGCGGTAGATGTCTTCAAGCAACACCACGAGGAACTGCATCTCGTCATTCTTGACCTGATGATGCCCAAAAAGACGGGGCTTGAAGCCTACTTCGAGATTTCAGAGATTGATGCTAGCGTGCCGGTCGTCTTTTCCAGTGGATTTAACGAGTCAGATTTGATGCAGCAGCTGCCAGCCAAGACCCGGGCGGTGTTTTTGAAAAAACCCTATCTGGCTAATGACCTCAAAGATTTCGTTGAAGGTCTCATTGGAGAGCGCCGCTGAAACCAGGCAGCTGACTGATCGCCGCGGCGAGCTCACGATCCTTTTCAGTGACAATATTCCCCGCATCATGTGTCGACAGGCGGATATCCAGCCGATTGTAGACGTTGAACAATTCCGGGTGATGACCATGCGCCTCCGCCAGGTCTGCCACCTGCTGCATAAAACCAAAGGCTTCAAGGAAGTCTTTGAAGACAAGGCCAACTTCCAACCCGTTGTTTTTTTCTACCCACATACTATGGCTGCTTGTCACCTTGGGGTTCCCCTGTTTTGCCGGAAAAGAATACGCCAGTAGCCGTCTCTGGCTGGGCTAAAAATGCAATAATATCGTAATTTGTTGCGAATAGTTGGACCGGAACAGGTCGATGAGATGTTGAACAGAATCAAAGAAATGGGACCACTCCGAAATGGTCTGCATGGCGTCGCCTTGACGTTTGCGATGTTAATGCCGTTCGCCCGCGGTCCCGAGTATTCGGCAACATGGGATCTGTTTTTTGGGGGCATTCTGCCTGCCCTTGGTCCGATTGTGGTCATACTGATCGGACTCGACATTATGATGAGTTCTATCTATCGCACCGAT
>Ga0181575_10002639_pt1 | contig 12678 bp, 13 predicted proteins | sample 101ome_23_FD_145599 | JGI IMG/M metagenome (GOLD analysis project Ga0181575, IMG submission 145599) | Coastal salt marsh microbial communities from the Groves Creek Marsh, Skidaway Island, Georgia - 101411CT metaG (spades assembly) | ecosystem: Environmental > Aquatic > Marine > Intertidal zone... | reverse complement strand
ACGCTGCTGGGCGAGAGCGACGCCGCCTTCGCGAGAGCAGACCAGCCAAAAGCATTCAGCTTCCCCCTGGATCACGGCCCACATCCTGCTTACCGCAGCGAATGGTGGTACCTGACTGCTGTCTTGCAGGATTCTGCAGGCAATGACTATGGCCTGCTCTACACACTGTTCCGCCAGGCACTTAATCCGCAAGCACCTGGCGAGGGGCCCTGGCTCACAGGCCAGGCGTACCTCGGCCATCTGGCAGTGACTGATGTCAGCAAAGGCCTCCACCTGGAAGCAGAAAGATTCGCGCGCGGCCACCCGGGCCTGGCCAGCGTACGGATCGACGACGGTTTCGCCGCAACCATAGAGGACTGGTCATTACATGGGTCAGCCGATCCGGCGTTCAACCTGACACTGGCTGCGACTGAACACGACCAGTTCAGCGTTAACCTCGATATCAGGCAGACCCAGTCGATCGTGCTTCAGGGCGAGCGAGGATGGTCGGAGAAAGCTCCCGGTTCTGCCAGCTACTACTACTCAGTACCCCGCCTCGATCTGAACGGCACACTTGAGATCGAGGGACGCGAAGTCAGTGTCACCGGGCTCGGCTGGCTGGACCGCGAATGGAGCACCTCGGTACTGGCGGAAGGACTCGAAGGCTGGGACTGGTTTGCGCTGCAGCTGGACGACGGCCGCAGCATCATGGCATTTCAATTGAGGCGCCAGGATGGGCAGCGCGATGACTATGATCACGGCTTGCTGGTGGATCGCAGGGAACAGGCTGAAGTTTCTGTTGCCGCCGTAGGGACGCCGGGTGTCACCTTGCTCAAACCCCACAACTTTACACTGCAGGCCGTTCGCTACTACCGGGATGACACCGGCATCCGCTGGCCCGTCACCTGGCAACTGCGCATCGGTGAGGAGGACTTCACGATCCGCGCCATGCTCGATGACCAACGCATGGATCTATCGATCGTCTACTGGGAAGGCATCGTTGAAGTGCTGGACGGTAGTCGCAAACATATCGGACGCGGTTACATGGAGCTGACAGGCTACACCAGTGCCGACTGAAACCCCTTCTTATTAGAATCGCCGGGCGGCGGCAACGGCCAGTGCGGACCCGCGGTTAATCACCGCGTCAATACACAGATCCAGACCACCATGGGGATCGCCAGCCAGGAACGCAGCCTCTTGCTGATGCGCCACTTCGTCCTGCAGACATCGCGCCAGCAGCGCAGCCAGCGCATCCAGCCCGTCCCGACGCAAATGCCTGACCTGTGCCAGGTAGTGCGCCTCGACAAAGGTTTCCACTGAGCTGATCACCCGGAATGTCATGCGCGGCCCAAACATGGCAGGCATCGCACCCGTCAGAAAGCCGGCAATGCGCCATGGGACCAACAGCCGACTACGTTTCGCGGGGGGCACCAACTGGTCCATCAGCGCCAGGTGTTCAAGTTCTGTCTGCAGGTGACGCCGACTGAATTCACGCAGCCCAGGGTCGCGAGTTATCGCGAGGATGCCGCGATAGATCCAGACTGCGCCCGTCTCTCCCGCGTGATCCGATCTCAGTTCAGGCAAGAGCCAGGCCTGATCATGGTAGCCAGCATAGAGCTGGTGCAGACTCTCTGGCTTATTCACGTCAGCCGGCGTGCGACCAGCATATAGTTACCGCCCATGAACCCAGTGAGTGACATGGATTTCTTTAAAGGGTTGACGGCAACGCCGGTCTGCTCAATCAAATCGAAATTGTGGGCCGAGAGAGAGGTCAGCACTTCTGCCGGTTTGACGAACTGCCCCCAGTGATGAGTACCACGAGGCAGCCAGCCTAGCAGGTACTCGGCGCCGAAAATGGCCGTCGCTGCTGCGTAAAGCGTCCGGTTGATGGTCGCGACGAACATCAGGCCGCCAGGTCGGGTGCGGCGGGCGCAATCCGCCATGAATGTTTCGACATCAGCCACATGCTCGACGACTTCCATGTTCAGGACGACATCGAACTGCTCCCGCGGATCGAGTGATTCAATGGTCCTCTGCTGATACTGAACAGGCAGGTTGCACCTGCCCGCGTGCTGCCTGGCGATCTGAATGTTCCGTTGAGCGGCATCAATCCCGAACACCGAGGCGCCCGTCTGGGCAATCGATTCCGACAGAATGCCACCGCCACATCCCACATCGAGAACCTGCAGGCGTTCAAAGTCAGTGCGGGCCTCACAGCCGAAGTGCGCCTGCATGTGGCGCAGGATAAATGGCACGCGCAGCGCGTTCAGGCGGTGCAGCGGCCACATGGGCCCTGCATCATCCCACCAGCTTTCCGCCAGCCGGTTGAAGTGCTCTATCTCTTCAGTCACTACACTGTTCATGCATTGGGTCTATGCTTGTTTTGCTTCTTGTACGCAGCCGCTGGCAAAAAGTGCAATCCTTAACACACAACTCCTGAGCCGAAGCCACGAGACCCACGATTCGGTGTTTTCGGGTTGACAGCACGGATACTGTATATATATTCAGTATCTATGGAGCTCTTCAAAAAACTCGAAATTCTGGCTGACGCTGCGAAATACGACGCTTCTTGTGCATCCAGCGGTGCGCCGGCAAAAAATTCACTGTCAGGCAAAGGGATTGGGTCAACGGGCGGCATGGGCATCTGCCACTCCTACACCCCAGATGGTCGCTGCATTTCGCTGCTGAAAATTCTGCTGACCAACTTCTGCCGCTATGAATGCGATTACTGCATCAACCGAAATTCAAGTAACGTACAGCGCGCCAGATTCAGTACCGAGGAAGTCGTCAGACTGACTCTCGACTTCTACAAGCGCAATTATATTGAGGGTCTGTTTCTGTCTTCCGGCGTCATCCGCAGTCCCGACTACACTATGGAACAGCTTGTTCGAGTCGCCCGGGATCTTCGAGAAACCCATGACTTCAGGGGCTACATCCACCTGAAGACCATCCCCGATGCCGACGGTGATTTGCTGGCGGAAGCCGGTCGCTATGCTGACAGGCTGAGTATCAATGTCGAAGTACCAACAGCGGAGGGCCTCGCGCAACTCGCACCAGAGAAAGATCACCGCACTATCAAGCAATCCATGGCAAGGATCAGGGCGCGGCGCGAGGAGGCCGAAGCAACACAAAGAAAGCCGCCACCGTCGCAGGCAAGGCGGCGACGCAGCAGCAAGCAACGAAGCTTCGCGCCGGCCGGCCAGTCCACTCAGCTGATTGTTGGTGCTGACGATGCTTCTGATGTCACGATTCTCAGCAAATCGAACGAACTCTACGCCAGCTACAAACTGAAGCGCGTTTACTATTCGGCGTTCAGCCCAATACCTGATGCATCAAACCGGTTACCGATCCAACCAGCGCCGTTGTTGCGTGAGCACCGGCTCTACCAGGCAGACTGGCTCGTGCGCTGCTACGGGTTTTCTCCCCGGGAAGTCGCCTCGACAGCAGAGGGCAAGGGCATGCTGCCTCTGGATATTGACCCCAAGCTGGCGGCAGCCCTGAACCACCGCGAGCGTTTTCCTGTCGACCTGAATCGGGCCTCGAAAGAGATGATGTTACGGGTGCCTGGCCTGGGTATCCGGACCGTGCAGCAGCTGCTGCAAATCCGCCGCTGGCACCGGATCCGCATGCAGGATCTGGTTGCGCTGCGCTGCAGCCTGAACAGAGCCATGCCGTTCATTATTTGTGCCGATTACCATCCAACACAAGCCGAGGCTGAATCCTTGAAGCTGAGACGATCAATGGCAGCACCTGCTGCCCAGCTCTCACTGGCACTCTGACAGCCCATGCAGCAAAGCGGTCTCTTTGATCAACTTGAGGCTAGTCCCGATGGCTTCCAGCGGCGGTTTGAGATCGCCCCGTGCTTTGAGTCATTCAGGACTGCTGCAAGACTGGCCTTGAACGAGGAGTTAGCGCCGGATCAGGTCTGGTGGGTGGAGCGGGAAATCGTGAATGTGGAATCATCGTGGGAATCCACACCCACCGCCAATTCCGCCGCCAAAGTACCGGGCGAGTTTTTCCAGCTGGCACGGTTTGCGGCGTGCCATCAGTCTCCCGATCGGTGGTCATTGCTCTACCAGGTACTCTGGCGTCTGACCCACGGCGAACCACACCTGCTCGCCCTCAAGGGAGACCCGCTTGTTGCGAAACTGCATCGGTACGATACGGCGGTGCATCGAGACCTGCACAAAATGAAAGCCTTTGTTCGCTTCAAACGGACCCAGCAACAAGACCTTGAACACTATGTTGCCTGGTTTGAACCTGAGCATCCGATCATTCGGCTGGCTGCACCTTTTTTCAGAAAGCGCTTTACCAACATGCACTGGTCAATCCTGACGCCCTATGGCTGCGCGCACTGGCAACCCGGCAGCGAACTAATCTACAGCGAAGGAATCCATGAGATCGTTCGAGCCGAGGACGACCTCGATGAGCTATGGCAGGTTTACTACCGCAACATCTTCAATCCGGCACGGGTCAAAACTGATGCCATGCGTGCTGAGATGCCACAGAAGTACTGGAAACATCTGCCAGAAGCGGAACTCATACCTGCGATGCTGCTGGCGGCTGATGAAACCGTCAACTCCATGCTCAACAAAGAATCATCGCCGGGCGATCTGCGCTGCGGCGAACGTCCTGCCAGTTACAGCGCCGCGCTTGGGCAGGCTATGGATGCACCTGGCTCGAGCGGTCAGGCTCGCCTGACCGCAGCACTGCATGGCTGCCAGGACTGCAGCCTGTGGCAGGCAGCCACTCAGGTCGTACCCGGTGAGGGCCCTGTTGATGCCAGCATCATGCTGGTGGGCGAACAACCCGGTGACCTGGAAGACCTGAACGGTCGGCCGTTTATCGGTCCCGCAGGCCAACTACTTGATGAAACGCTGGCCTCGCTAGGCATTGAGCGTCAGCGGCTGTACCTGACGAATGCAGTCAAACACTTCAGGTTTCGCCCCGTCGGCAAACGCCGACTGCACGAACGCCCGCGAGAAGGGGAAGTTCAGGCCTGCCGGCACTGGCTGCAACGAGAAATCGATTTGGTCGATCCTGAGTTGATTATCTGCCTCGGCGCGACGGCAACGCGCTCAGTGCTGGGCCCACAGGCGCGGCTCAATGAACTCGCAGGCAGGACCCTGCCATGGCAGGGCCGACAGGTCGGCGTCGTGACTCACCCCGCCGCCGTGCTGCGATCCGGGCAGCCGGCAGCGATGCGGCAAAAGTTTAGCCAGGAACTCATGGCCGTGCTGACTTCAGAAAAAACCGCGGTGCCTAAAGATTAACCTGCACCGAATCCGCAACCCGATGAGCTGCAGCGCGCGCGCTATCCACATCACCCGCCCGAGCCAGCGCGACACCCATGCGGCGCCGACCGGCGACCTCGGGTTTGCCAAACAGGCGCAGCTGGGTATCTGGCTCTGTCAGCGCTTGCTCGAGACGACCGAAACTGACTTCGCTGGATTCACCATCAACCAGGATCACACTGGAAGCCGAAGGGCCGTGCAACTGTATGTTCGGAATCGGCAGCCCGAGAATGGCGCGCACATGCAGCGCAAATTCTGAAAGATCCTGTGAGATCAGTGTGACCATGCCCGTATCATGCGGTCGCGGCGATACCTCGCTGAAAATCACGTCATCGCCTTTCACGAAGAGTTCAACACCAAACAGGCCAAGACCACCCAGGGCACTGGTCACGCTCTCTGCGACCCTCTGCGCTGATGCCAGCGCTGCCGCAGACATCGGCTGCGGCTGCCAGGACTCCCTGTAATCGCCGTCCTCCTGACGATGACCAATGGGTTCGCAGTAGGAGGTGCCATTGATGTGACGGATGGTCAGCAGCGTAATTTCGTAATCGAAGTCTACGAAGCCCTCGACAATGACGCGGCCGGCACCGGCGCGGCCACCTTCCTGGGCATACCGCCAGGCACGCTCGATATCACCACTGTCAGACACCATACTCTGGCCTTTGCCAGAGGATGACATGATCGGTTTGACGATACAGGGCAGGCCAATCTCTTCAATCGCTGCCAGGTACTCTGCCTTTGAATCCGCAAAGACATAGGCAGAGGTCGGGACGCCCAGTTCCTCGGCGGCAAGGCGACGGATTCCTTCACGATTCATGGTCAAGCGCGCAGCATTCGCGGTCGGCACAACCCGCAGGCCCTCGGCTTCAAGTTCTACCAGGGTGTCGGTCGACAGTGCCTCGATCTCCGGAATCACTAGGTCAGCTTGTTCGAGTTCAATCACCCGGCGCAGGGCAGCACCATCCAGCATGGAAATCACGTGCGAACGATGGGCAACCTGCATGGCCGGCGCGTTCTCGTAGCGATCCACGGCAATAACTTCCACGCCAAGTCGCTGCAGTTCAATGACGACCTCTTTGCCGAGTTCACCGCTACCACACAGCAGCGCCCTAGTTGCGCCTTTCGAGAGAGGAGTACCAATTTCTGTCATGCTGGAAGTCTTATTCTGATTAAAGCGACATTGTAACGTCGATCCGTCTAGTCATCGGCAGCATAACGTCGTAAACACTCATCGAGTGTTCGAACACCCAGCCAGAGTAGCCCTTCGGTACCGAGGGCCGGCACCTTGCCGATTTAAAGCCCTGTTTTACGCCACTATCCATGAGGGTTTCAGACGAAAACTCTACGAATCTGCCCAATGTTGTCCAAGGGTTTGACCAAAATCATCCGCCTGGACAAGATGGTACCGCGGGGGAGGGGGGACCGCTCCAACAAATCTTAGTAGTACCCGCCCTGATACACTAGAAGGAAATTTAAAAAGGGGTTGTTTGGTGTCGTCTGCTGTCGACACAAGGCAGCCAGCGGATCACGACAAATTGCGGTATCTGAGTTAACAAGGTAAGAGATGCTATTGAAAGTTAATGACCCTCTGAATCGAAGATCTTGTTGAGGTAGTTTCCGAATTCGGATCTGTAATTTCTCTCGTTTTGCTTCCACCATGATCGATAGCCCGGTGCGTGCGTAAACCACCTTATTAATCGGTAAGATTCATACCATTGGTCTTCCGACAGACCTTGCGTCTGGTATTGGTAATACATCGACGAAAAGCTCCTGGTTGCCTTTTGCATAAGAAGGGAGAATCTGGCAGCTTCGATCTCCCCGAGTTCGTCTCCTTTCATCCCTCTCAATTGCAACTCCAAGAGCGCCGAGTCTTGCACAATTAAGTCGGTGTATTCGCCAAAACTCTTTTCAATATCTATTTTCGCGACAACTTTCATACCTAGACTATTCTGTTTAACTTGAACCGCCAGGTATCCCAGAGTTAAGACAACCGCGACTGCACCGAATAGTTCTCCAAATGCGCCAATTGCTTCCCAGTTCATATTCACCTTCATTATTGTTTTAACTAATGTTACCTCGGAATCGCCGCTTCCTGGTTCTGGCGGAATTCAGACTGTTCGGTTACCGAACCGAAGCTGTCATTAAGCCAGAGAACTTGAGGGCTGCGATAAGCCTCGCTATCTTCCAAACTTAAATTCGGTCTATCCTTGACTAAAACTAATTGGGAGAAGGCAGATCATGAATTTGGAAGACTTTGCATCTGTAGCAGAAATCGTGGGTGGGATCGCCGTTATTATCTCACTGATATACGTTGGCCTTCAGGTAAACGACAGTGCATCTGCTGCAAGGTCCGCAGCTGCAAGTGACGCAACAGTCGTGGTATCTCGAAATGGGAAGAAATCGGCAGGCCAGCGATGTGTGGTTAAATGCAATGACTAGCGTGGAGCCACTCCCGGCCAAAGACGAATTTCAGTTTATGATGTCGATGCATGCAGCCATATTGGCTATGCAGAATAGCTATCTTCTCTCGAAGGAAGGGACTCTGGACCAGGAGTTTCGTGAAGCCGTAACTACAGCGATAGTCGCGGTAAAAGATCTTCCCGGCATGGATCGCTATTGGCGACAAAGAAGAGACTTCTTCCACACTGGATTCGCCGAGTATGTCGATGACCTGTTGACTCATGAAGCTATCGAAACACTCGAAATTTACAAAGCGTCAGATATAACGTCCGACGATTAACTTGAGCGAATCTGCAAGGTTGGGGCCGCTACTGGCAGAATTCGGACAGGCCGGTTACCGACCCAAAGCGGGCGCTCAGCTGGTGACTAGCTAAATGTAAACTTTTCTGTAGCGGGGTAAGTTGTAGAATCGATTAACGTAAAACAATTGGCGCACGGCCACTGCACAAGTATGACCAACTTAATTTTCAGAAAAGATGGCACCGCCCAAGGTGTGGCCAAACAACGTTTGATGGAAACACTTGCTGAACCCAATAAGCGGGTCATAAACGATCCTTATGCCGACAGGTTTGTGGCGGGGTCCGGTTTGATAAAACTGATGGGACACAAGCTAAACGTCGGTTTAAGTCAAAAACTTGCACCTGGTTTTCATGAACATCTAATCGCCCGTACGCGCTTCATAGACGATCTGATCAAAGATTGTACTGCAGGTGGATCAGAGCAATATGTCATTCTGGGAGCGGGGTATGACTCACGAGCTCATCGGCTTGAACTGCCGTCGACCTTGAGAATATTTGAGGTTGATCAGCTTGAAGTCCAGACTAGGAAGCGTTCCAAGCTTCCGAAAGATCTACCGAATGCGGGAAGCGTTACCTATGTGAGCGTCGATTTCAATCTTCAGTCGCTAACAGAGCAACTTTTGGCGTCAGGTTTCGATCAAGGCAAATCTACCGTTTTGACTCTTGAGGGCGTCTCGCAGTACGTTACTAAAGACGCAATCGCATCAACAATCAACGAACTAGCGGAGCTTACTCAACAAACAAGCTCAACCCTTTTTATGTCTTACGTCGATAAACTTTTCGATACAGATCCTGAGGCCTGCTTCGGCAAGGGGTACCCTAAGGCTGCAAAGCGAGCTGATTTGATAAAAGGCTTATCTGCCAAAGTTGGCGAACCTTGGATAAATTATTACACGGCTGAGGAAATAGAAGATTTGTTTTCCATAAACGGATTCTCCGTAGTGGAAAATAGAACTTTGGCAGATCTCAACTCTGCGTATTTCACTCCCGTTGGTAGAACACTTCCTGAAGACCAGATTTTGAATCTCGAACATTTTGTGGTCGCGAAATCCTAGGTCATGCTTGTCAACCAGTGCCGGTCCTCGACCATCCGACTGAACGACCGTCTCTGGCAGAATTCAAACAGGTCAGTTAACGACCCGAAGCAGACCCTCGTCTTGAGCAGTTTTAGCGTCCTAAGCATTCTTAAGAATCTGTCTAACAAGCAAGCTAAACATTCCTGCTGAAATTAGCATTGTGCACATAAGACCTATCGCATAAATACCGAATGATGCTTCAAAGTGGATATCTAGGGCCGCAAGATATGCAATCCCGCTATAGATATAGAGAACGGCTCCACTAACGAACATGAATGGCTTGGAAAATTCAGGGTGAGCAAAAACACCAATCCGCCAGAATAAATAGGAGATTGCCAGACACGCAATGAACAAAAACGTGGCCAGTAAAAAGAGGGCTAGTTGCCAGCTGGCCTTTGGATCCTCAGTGTAACGCTGAATAATCTGAGGGGCGAGAGAGAAAAAAACCCCCGAGAAACTGGCGAAGATCAAAGTGATAAATCTACTTTTATCGACCACGCTCCATACATTGTCATTCCTGACGCCCAGCGCCGCCACAATCCCAGAGAAACCGACAAATGCAATGAATATTTCCGAATATATTTCCAAGCTGTTCATTTTTCGTGCATCGATACATCAATTACCCACTAGCTTACAGTTAGTTGTCGTTGATCTCAGCTAGGCCTTCTCGTACAGAGTTGTTCGGAGTTTTTCACTACTGGCGATGCGTTCAGCGACAAAATCTGAAAACTCTCGACTAAACCAAGACTCTCGAATACGCCAAAATTCTTGAAAACCAGGCGTCATCAACAGATCCGAAATCCGACCATCAACACCGTTCCAGATTCGAGGGTCTAGCCTTCCGTCAATTTTCTGTAGGTAAAGCCCCTCGGAAACTTGTAGGACGGAGCTACTGATACCAAAGAAACGAGCACGTTCATCTTCGGGGAGTACGTCTCCCCGCAAACCGGCAGTCCAGATTTTGGCCAGTTCACCATTTTGAGCAACTGCAAGCGTCGCAGAATTCCACTGTTCGGTGAGATGTGTAACAGCTGAAACTTGAGACTCTCGATTCTGTAATCTAATTTGTACTGCCAAATATGCGAGAGATAGAACAACAGCCGCTGCTCCGACAATTTCCCCAACTGCACCAACCGCATCCCAGTCCATACGAGCCACCCTTACTATTTGGGGTAATGTTACACCAGGTTTGATGTGGTCAGCTTCACCGTCGAGAGCCCGATGATTACGTGCCTGGCGATTGGTCTCAGCTAACTTCAACTTCCAATTTGCTTAAATCTGAACTCAGAGCAGTACTGGGACAATACAATCCGCGCAATATTTATTTTTCGCGCTTTGCAGACCGCATAGAACTATCGGTTGGTCGTGCTGACGCTTTGGACATGGATAAAGCCGCAAGGTGGCCGAATCAGGCGGGCAGTCGAGTGTATCGCATCGTGCAAAAATCGAGTTGAAAGTGCACCATAGCCGCACCACAAGAAGCATCCAAACAGAGGCTGGAGGTTTGGCGGCCTGCAGGCCTCTTAAATTTGTACCGAGGGCCGGGCCTTGTCGAGGAGATCGACGCCGGAGATATCGAGATGCACCCAGAGCTGCGCTTCTTCAACGAAATAACCAATAAATAAAAGCTGCGCCGACAATGGCACCCGGGCTCGCGCCGCAGAGGCTCTCCTCTTCGACGAAAATCACCAATCGGCTATCTTCAGGCACGCTGTATGGCTGGAACTCAAACTGCTGCGCAAAGACAGGGGCAGTTAGCAGAGATGAGAAAAAGCAAAGCAGGTATTTCATGCTTATCTCCAATCGTGTCAGCCTTCAGTCATAGCCTGGTAAACCGCGACGCGCAGCTCGCGCCGGATTGGGTAGGTTGATGACGGCATCAGCTGGGTGAGGAAAATGACATAGAGGTCCTGCACTGGGTCGAGCCAGAAGAATGTACTGGCGGCGCCACCCCAGTGGTGCTCACCAGGCGACGTAATGATATTGGCTTTCACAGGGTCAATCACCACAGCGAACCCGAGGCCAAAACCGATGCCCTCGTAACTTGTCTCACTCCAGACAGGTTGGCCCATCGCTGCCATGTCGCGATTCTCGGGCAGCTGATTGGTACGCATGTGTCTCACAGTCGTCGGTGATAATAGTCGCTCACCATCCAAATGGCCGCCGTTAATCAGCATCTGGCAGAAACGGCTGTAGTCATACATGGTAGAAGCAAGCCCTCCACCGCCAGAAAACGCCCCCGGTGGTTCAAAGTAAACACTGTCAGCGACGGACTCCAGAAGCTTCAGGCCGCCTCGCTCAGAAGGCGGCGGTGGATTGGGGTCACCCAGCACGCCGCCCACTGCGGGCGCATACAGCGCAGAGAATCTTTCTCGGTTTTCTTCTGCGACCGTAAAGCCAGTGTCCTCCATGCCGAGGGGTTCAAATATCTCAGACTGCATATAGTCAGCCAGCGACTGACCAGAAATAACCTCTACCAGCCGACCGAGAACATCCGTTGAGAAGCTGTAATTCCAGGCACTGCCGGGCTGGCTGATCAGCGGCGCGGCTGCCAGGGCTCGGGTCCAGGCTTCGAGGTTCATATCAGGGTCGCGCCGATTCAGCGCCATTTCCCGATACAACGCGTCAACCGGCGTCGCATGCATAAAATCATAGGTCAGCCCCGACGTATGGGTGAACAGGTGCCGCACCTGCATGGGAGTCAGCTGCGGCACGGTGCGTGACACATCTGCATCACCACCTACCCAGACCTCGGTTTGAGCAAACTCAGGCAGGTAGGCAGAGACAGGGTCATCAAGCTGAAACCCGCCTGCCTCGTACAACATCATCGCCGCAACACTGGTGACGGGCTTAGTCATGGAATAGATCCGGACGATTGAGTCCTTTTGAACCCGTCTCGCGGTTTCAATCTCAGCGTAACCGGTCGTTTCGAAGTAAGGGATCTCACCTCGTCGGCCTATCAGCACACTTGCCGAGGGCAGCTTCTTCCCGTCGACCAACCTGTTCATCCAGTCCGTGATGCGGTTTAGACGCTTGCTGGACATACCAACTGATTCCGGTGCAACAATGTTCAACATAACCTTAACGCCTCCAAAATACCGGGCCCATTGTAAGTCTTCGCGACAAAGCGCCTTCTGTCATAACCTTTCGGATAACTTCCTCATCATCGAAAAAAAGCAGTTTAGTCATCCGCAACCGCCAAGAGGCGAGAGAATTCCGCTATCAGCTCTTTGATATGAAACGGCTTACTCACGAAACCATCAACACTGCCCATTTCTTTTTCGTCACTCCCGATGTAACCACTGCAAAGCACAATGGGCAGGCCGGGCTTGATTGATTTAAGCTCGCTGGCGAGTTCCACCCCGGTCATCAGCGGCATTAATTGATCGGTGAGTACGAGATCAATTTCTTCCGAATGCTGTTCGAAGTAAGCAAGCGCCTCTTTGCTGTCATTGAATATGACGACGCGATGACCGGCTGATTTTGCTGCAGATCCGATCATATCCGCCACACGCTCCTCATCGTCTACAACCATAATCGTCGCTTCAGTGGCTGCACGCTCCTCAACCC
>Ga0181575_10002638_pt1 | contig 12681 bp, 19 predicted proteins | sample 101ome_23_FD_145599 | JGI IMG/M metagenome (GOLD analysis project Ga0181575, IMG submission 145599) | Coastal salt marsh microbial communities from the Groves Creek Marsh, Skidaway Island, Georgia - 101411CT metaG (spades assembly) | ecosystem: Environmental > Aquatic > Marine > Intertidal zone... | reverse complement strand
TTGGTGTCCAACTGCGGCTACAGACGGACGTCATTTGTACTACAATACACAATTTTTTAATGCACTGTCTGAAAAACAAATCGAATTTGTTATTGCACATGAGATACTTCATTGTGCATTTGACCATTTAACAAGACGTGAAGATCGTCAACCTACATTACATAATATCGCTTGTGACTATCTGGTAAACAATATACTTGTAAGAGAAGGCATTGGCGAAAAAGTAACACAAATTCCTATTATACAAGACTTTAAATATGAGGGTTGGAGTTCTGAACAGGTATACGATGACCTATATGAAAATTGCGAAAAAATTAATCTAGCTGATTTGGGCGAATTGTTAGACGAACATATTGATTGGGAAGATGATGGTTCAGACAGTAAACAAGGTGCAAAGGGTAAAGGCGAAGGTAAAGGTAAAGGTAAAGGTAAAGCACCAAAGTATACAAAAGAAGAACTACGTAAAATAAAAGAAGAAATTAAAGAAGGAATGATGCAGGCTGCACAAGCGGCAGGTGCAGGTAACGTGCCAGGTGAAATAGATCGAATGATAAAAGATCTTACTGAGCCTAAAATGAACTGGCGTGAAATAATTCAACAACAGATCCAGTCTACTATTAAAAACGATTATACATTTAGCCGTCCTTCACGTAAAGGCTGGCATGTTGGTGCAGTACTTCCTGGAATGAATTTTGAAGAAACAATTGACATTGCTATAGGTTTTGATATGAGCGGATCGATTGGTAATGATCAGGCAAAAATTTTCCTTAGTGAAGTAAAAGGCATCATGGATCAATATAAAGACTTTAAAATTAAGTGTTGGTGCTTTGACACAAAGGTTTATAACGAACAAGATTTTTCGCAAGATAGTGGCGAAGAATTGACTGATTATAAACTTATGGGTGGTGGTGGCACTGAGTTCATGTGCAACTGGGAATACATGAAAGAGAATGATATACAGCCCAAGAAATTTATTATGTTTACAGATGGATATCCTTGGGGACAATGGGGTGAAGAAGATTATTGTGATACAGTATTTGTAATACATGGATATCATGATAAAAACTTTGAAGCACCATTTGGAGTTACTACACACTATGAAGAAGCAGTTAAAAATTAAACCAAATAGATTAGATTTTTTTGGTGTAAGACAACCTAAAAAACCTCCACCTCACTTCGAATATATCCATATTCCTCAAAGATACAATATGGAGGAAACAATACAAAAATGGATTATAACCAACCTAAAAGGCAGATTTTATGTAGGCAAAGGCTTACATATAGATCAAACTAACAAAATAAACGAGGCATTGAAGATAGGTTTTGAAGAACCAAAAGAGCTATCTTATTTCACTTTGGCTTGTCCACATTTGAAATATTAGTAAATAATACGTCATAACTAATTATAGGAGAGACTTATATGAATGACAAAACAAAAGAACCGTCTGAAGTAAAGCCAGCAGAAGCACCTGCAACGGCTACTGCACCAGCTGAACAACCAGTTGAATTGACAGTTTCAGACCTTAACAATTTAAAACAAATTATCGATGTTGCAAGTAGTAGAGGTGCATTTAAGCCGAACGAAATGACTATTGTAGGAACTACATATAGCAAACTTGAAACATTTTTAACGGCTGTGGCTGCACAACAAAAGCCGCAAGCAGGAGAAGAAAAAAATGCTTAAACACGTAGGAAGATTGAAAAACAATCAAAGAAGACTTATTGTAGCATATAGAACACTTCCAGGTGAGCCTGATCATTGTGTTTGTGTTACTACTGAGAATCTAGAAGCTGGTGATCACGATACATTAATGAAACTGGTAGAATCAAATGCTGGACAATCAGCAAACGAACTAGCAGAAGCAATGGCAAGAACCAGACTACCAGATGGCAGTATCATGTTAGCTAGATTTCATAAAACTGGTAAAATGGGTAAATTCAAAACAACTGAAGTTGAAATGACTCCTAACAGTAACACTGTTATCAGTTTGGATGAAATGAACAAAGCGATCGCTGAACAAAAAGGTGTAGCTATTGAAGATTTAGCAATACAAAATCCTGTATCAGCAGAAGCAACTGTACAGAATGAACCTACAGCACCTGTAGAGACACCAAGTGTTCAACAGCCGCAAGCACCACAAGACGGTGTGTTATCAGATGAAGACCTTGCCGCAAATTATAGATCGCAAGCAGATCGTATGTTTAAAGAGGCAAAAAGATTAAGAGAACAGGCAGAAGAGTTAGCACCTACTAAGAAGAAAAAAGCTGCTACTCAAAGTGCCTAGGAAAACAAAAAAGTTACCAGATGATGTAGTAAAACATTGGCCGGAAGTCTTCACAGATGTAGAGCTTAATGTTGTTCCTATAAAATACTTACACAGTGTAAGAGTGCAATTTGGTGATGGCAAAATCTGGGATATCGACGTAGGCAAAAGCAAATTAAAAGATAGCCCAGAAGCAGTTGAAAAATCTTTATCTGATCTATTTGCAGAATATGAAAATGCAATCAAACATATAGATTTTAGGCTAGATACACAAAAGATAAAGCATGATATACAAAAAAGAACTGCTAGTTTCTTAAAAAAACGCAGGTAGGTTTTGATGATAAAATGTATAAATACATATAGTAATTCATCAGGAGTTAAAAAGAATGGCCCTAAGACTTAGACGCGGTACAAATGCAGAACGCTTAACTATAACGCCAGCAGAAGGCGAATTAATTTATACAACCGATACCAAGAAAATCTTTACAGGTGACGGTAGTACAGTTGGTGGTAACATTGTTAGTGGTATTAATAACTTACTAGAAGACGCGACTCCGCAGTTAGGCGGCACTCTTGATATAAATTCACAGAACATTCAGGGCACAGGAAATATTGATATAACAGGTACTATTACTGCAAGTGGTACTATTACCGCAAGTAGTTTTGTAGGTGATTACAAAGGTTCTATTGTAGGTGATGATTCTTCAATTCTTGTAGATGCAGTAAATAGTGAAATCACAGGTGTAGTTAACACAACTTCTGTAACTGCAACTTCGATAGCAGGCACATTAAATGGTAATGTTATTGGAAATTTAACAGGTAATGCAACTGGTAATCATTCAGGAACCTTAACTGGCGATTTGAATGGTAGTGTATTCGGAGATGATAGTGCATTATTAGTTGACGGAGTAAATTCTTTAATAGTTGGTGATATAGATACAAAATCACTCAATGTAACAACTATTGATGGCACTGATGCAGAATTAAACCTTGAATATGCAGGACCTGCAGCTGGATCCTTAACGACACTAGGGGCAATTAAAATTAATGAAGGTTCTACTACATACGGTTTTATAAGCGGAAGTAAAACAGCAATGTTTTTAAACAGTAATGGTGGCGGTACAGGTTTATCATTGTTCAACGCACATCTAGTCACAGGTGGTGTAAAAGTAAAAATAGAACCTGCTAATTCCGATTTTACAGCACCAACAGAAGCATTAGAAGTACTTGGAAATGTAAAAGCAACAGGAGCTTTTATGTTACCTGTGTATGCAGATGACACAGCACGTGATGCCGCTCTTACAAGTCCTGCAGCTGGCATGGTTATTTTTAACACAACAGGCACAAAGTTCCAAGGGTATACTGGTGCTTCTTGGGTTGATCTAAACTAATCAAATTAAAAATTCCTAAACACTTTCGAGATAAGTATTAGTATGGACATACTATACCTACTGCTCTTATCTTATTTTTGTTATATGGTCACAGTCACCATAGGAATAACCTATGGTTACCATAGATATTTTTCCCATAAATCATTTAAAGCAACTGCTTGGCAAGAAATTGTTATGTTATATTGTGGACTTTTATGCGGATTAAGAAGTCCATTAGGATGGGTAGGAGTTCATCGTATGCATCATGAATTTGCAGATACAGAAAAAGATCCGCATAGTGCAAAGTTTCAACCTTGGTACAAAATACTTTTTAGTTTGTGGCATGTAGATAATTTACCTAGAAAATATATAAAAGACATGATTACAAATCCAAGAGTAGTATTCTTTCATAAAAATAGACATTCTATCTATATTGCTAACGCATTACTATTTTATTTAATTTTTGGTATAGATAGTTTAATAGTGTTATCAGTTATATTTTTACTCGCTTACTTAGGTTTTGGTGTATTGAATTTATTTGGACATGATGCAGAGGGCCCTGCTAATAAATTATGGGTAAACATTATTGCACCATTTGAAGGCAATCACAAAGATCATCATGAAGCGAGTATAAAGTGATGCAATGGCAATTAGAAAGCATAAACAATCATCTTAATGATATTAAGACATTGTTTGAACAGAACATAGGACACAAGCACGAAGATAACTATATCAAACGTCCTTTGTTTGAACATACAAAGTTTGCACGTATGGCCTGGGATCCGCATCTTATATACTATAGTGCAGGTATAGAACGCCCCGAGTATAATGGTAGCATAAGGATAATGAGTAGGCATACAAGAGATAGGGCATATAATTTTGGTGGTTATAAGGCAGATTTACAGCGTGGTTTAGAAACACTGGATGCAAGCACACAATATGCATTAGACTTAGGCTACAAAGATATATGGCTGAGCAGAGAAGAAAATCCTAAATTATTAGAATACTTTCAAAATGAGTCATACTATATATGGGATATAGTACATAAAGAGATACCAAAAGGAGGACTGCAATGGGTCTTACGGTTGGTATAACTGGACATACAAAAGGTTTTGGAAAGCATATAGCTTCAAAATGTAAAAACCTAAATTACACTGTTCTAGGTTTCAGTAGGACCAATGGTTATGATTTAATGTTTAATGTTGATAGTGTTTTTGAAAATACTTTTGATGTTATTGTAAACAATGCTGAAATAGGCAATGCCCAAATAAATGTAGCGTTGCTTGCAAACAAATATAAAATAAAATGTATTAATATAGGCAGTGATATCACAGAAGCAAATGTATATACAACCGAAAACATAGTAAAAAAAGAAAATAAACTAACGCTTAGGTCTCTAAGCAATACCTTTTCCCAAACATATCTTACATGGGGATTTCTAAAGGATCATGAACTTACAAAAGATAATCCTAATCTAATTACAGAAACAACACTAGAAGAAGCAGTACAGGAGGTTATAAATGAGTTGGCATCTTTATAATATAATGTGTAACTACGGTGATTTATTACCAACAAAATTTAGTTGCAAAACAGGAAAATTGAGAAAAGAACTAGAGCAGTTTGATGACAAATGGAAAAAATTTAATCCTGGAAAACCTCACATACTCAGAGATGGACTAAGCGTTACAAGTATAGACGGTGGATTTGACGGTAACGACCTAGACAGCCTTAAAGATGTAATGGAACGCACAGGAGAAATATACTACGAAGCAAGTTACACGACTCTTACTCCGGTATATTACAAATGCGAGGAAGTTCGTAATTTAGTTGATCCATGGAAGGAATGGATTGCTAGAAGCCATTTTATAAAGTTGCCGCCGGGAGGATATTTTCCTACACATTGTGACGGTGACAGAGTAAATGATCCAGAAGTATTTAGAATTATTGTTCCTATAGAAAATGTAAACCCTCCAAATTTTCATTTCATGTTTGGCGGTGGACCTACTATGCAACCTATATATTGGGAAGTAGGAAGAGCATATTTTATGAATACACATAAACCTCATTGTTTGTTTAACAACAGTGTTAATAATGATAGTTTATGGTTGATACTGAACGTTAAAGTTTGCGAAGACGCTGTGCAAGCACAAAAATTTGCGGTGTATACATAATGTTACCTTGGTGGATACAAATGCCAAATATCATTTCTCAAGAAGAAATAACTGAACTTGAACAAATGGTTTTAGACAACGATAGCTTCCAAGCATATCCTACTCGCAGTGGCGATTACGATGGCAACCTATGTTGGGATATGGACATAGAAAAGTTCAACAGATTCGCTTTGTCTAGTTACACAATGTTTGTTCATCAGCCAGCTCACACACATGTTATACCACATGTAGACAATGACCTCTGGAACAGAAACACTGTGTTGTTGGTTCCACTGTTTTGGCATAAAAATTATGCTAAATGTGTGTTTACAGAAGGCGACACTGTTACACACGAAACACCCATACTTATGAATACACAACTTGAACACTATGTAAATAATAACGAACACGACAGATATAACTTTCAAATCTGTTTCGCAGAACCAATAGAAGAGGTACATGAATGTTTGACCCGCACATGACCGACGCTTGGAAAAAAATAGATCCAATCAGCGACACACAAGAAATGACAGATTTATTTTACGACATGACTCGTGAATTTTTTGATGACATTAAGTTTGGTAATCAAACTTACATGAATGTTTATCTAAAACGTAGTGATAGCCTCATGCACAAAAAAGACTTTATTGACAGTCTTAGAGGATTTGTTATGGACCCAGAGCCAGACTGGGAAGATTATACAGAAGAATATAATTTAGAATCAGGCGTTCTATATAAAATAATGATGCGGCAAGAAAATGCAAGACTTGGAAATTATACACAAAAAGATATTTGGTGTTTTTTGCACAACGATATGCAACAGCTAGGAGAATACCACTACCAAGCATTAAATGATTACTGTAATCAAATGGGCAGAAATAATTATTGGTTTAGTTATATGGAAGATGAATGTATATTCGAATGGCACACAGACGGTGATACAGGATTTAGATATCACCATGTGTTGGAAAATGATCCTAATGTGCCTGCCATTGAAACTGATGCTGGACCTATTATGTGTAATCCAGGCGAAGCATTTATACTCAACACAGTAAGACCACATCAAGTACCTTATACTGATTACAAAAGGCTGCACCTAGTTGGCAGTATAAACGGCATGCAAAGTGTTGGAAACATACACAACAACCAATGGTTAGAAGATGGTTCGTTGGACTGGAGTGATTGGCAAAAACAGAATGGATACTAAAATACTAATAGCTAGTGCAAGAAGTGGAAGCAACTGGTTTGAATATAGTTATATTCCAGATAGAGTAAATGATTTAGGAGAGTTTTTGAACAAAGACTGGAAGTATTGGACTGAAAGAAGAAACAATAGTTTTAATAAAGATATAATAAAAAAGCTGGACGATGATACACTGTCTTCTAAAATAAAATTTTTGGAAACTGAAAGACAACAAGGCAGAGAATATTTTTACAAACTATTTCCTAGTCAAATTTATGATAGCAAAAAAGACTATAGAGAGTGGTTATATAATTTTTATAAAAATGACAAAGTTTATTACTTACAACGTAATAACAAATGGCTACAGTTTTTAAGCTATGTATATCAAAATAAAACAAATTGGGAAAATCCAGTCCCATTAGATAATGAAACAATAGTAAGCACAAAAGTCACTTGCACAAAAGAAGATGTTAACAATTGGATAGATATGAATAGCAGAGACATGAGTTTAGATATGACAAGATTTAAAAATGTTGAATATCATTTTTATGAAGATTTAAATTTGCCTAGTAAAACTGTAAAAGTCAGTAACCATATTAATTATGAAGAACAAATCGAAAATGCCAAGGAGTTCAAATGGATGATTTTATAATAGAACTGGAATGGAACGATGACTATAAATTAATGCAAAAAATGTGCAGAGATATATACAATATTTGCCCTAGCTTAGTTACTAATCAACCCAGAACAGATTACTTCAAAAAACATTTTGAGCGTAATGATGCATTTTTTAGAGCTAAAATGTGGACTAAAGTCCGTATAGGACAAGTTTTGTATTTGCCTGAATATGCAGAATGGAAGAGGTTAATACCTAAATATAATCTTGTATCAGACATAATGTTCTTTGTTACATGTCCAGAAATAACTCCTATATTTGTCCCGCACAGACATCCTGCTCCTTCACCACACTGGCATGCAGGTGCACTAATGTTACCTTTAATAGGCACTGATAAACAAAGCATCACAAAGTATGCACATTGGCACGATCCAGAAGATAACAGATATATAGACAGCTATAATTATATTAAAGGTAGGCCAGAGTTATCAGAAATACCAGACGAAGAAGTTGCTGTAGAATATTGTTTACACGAAAAGCCTGCAATATTTAACAGACATCAGTTTCATCAGGTTGTAAATCCTACTGATCATTGGCGAGTAGTTGCTCATATTCCTTATGATACTGAAGATTGGGAAGATTGCAAAAAATTTGCACATATACATTGATGTTTGAAAATACTTTACAAATTAGAAAATTAATGTTAGATCATACAAGTAGATGTAATTTGATGTGTCCACAATGTGGTAGAGTTAGCAAGGATCAAAAATTAAATCCAAAAATGCCTATCACTGATCTCACTTTAAATGATTACAAAATATTACTTGAACCGTTTAAGAATAACCAATTAGAAACAATAATTCACTGTGGCAACTTTGGTGATGTAATAGCAAGTCCCACATTTGATAAAACTTTATTATATAGTTTAGATTATACAGACAAAATAAGAATAGAGACTAACGGAAGTGCTAGGAAACCTACATGGTGGAAAGAACTAGCACAAAAAGGTAAAGATAAATTACATGTAGTATATTCTATAGACGGATTAAAAGATACAAATCATTTGTATAGAATAGGCAGTGATTTTGATAAAATAATTGCAAACGCAACTGCATACATAAATGCTGGCGGAAAAGCAGAATGGCAATTTATAGAATTTGAACACAATTATCATCAAATTGAAGAAGCAGAAAAATTAGCAAAAGATTTAGGATTTAAAAATTTTACTGTAAAATATACAGCACGTTTCCAAAATACAAATAAAAAAGAAATAAAAACAAGAAAAGGTAATATTGTTAAAAATAAAGAAAGCCATATAAAAAAGGACTATGATAATATACTTTCAATCTACAAAGACTTTGACGAGTACGTAGCAAATACAGATATTACGTGCAAATTTAAAAAAGACAAAAGATTGTTTATAGATATGGAGATGCGTTTATGGCCATGTTGTTGGTTTGGTGGTCCAAAATATTTCTCGCATAACACAAAACAATGGGAAAGTTTTAAGCATTTTTTAAACCTATATGGTGAAGATTTTAATGACATGAGAAAACACGGCTGGAATGTTTTACAGCACGAATTTTTTCAAACATACTTAGAACAATCCTGGAATAATCCTAACGACAAATACAAAAGAATATATACTTGCGGTAGGACATGCGGACAAAAATATGAATTTAGCAGTGGTTATGGTAAAAATTGGAATACGAAAAAATTAAGCTATGAAGAGAACAGACTTTGACACATTGATAATTTGTGATAATTTTTTAGAAGAAAAATTATTGACAGACCTTACAGGACTAGTTACTGGAGCAGAAACCATTGCTTTAAATAATGAGGATTGTAATCATGTAATGGAAGAGAAAACTGATTATGATTGGTATATGTTACGTACAGAACTTAGACGAAGTGACTTGCGTTATCCTTTATTAAAAAAGATAGGTCAAGTAATAGGTTTGGATCTTCCAACCGAAAACTTAAATCCACTACAATTATTTGCAAAAAAGTTTGAACCAGAAAGAAGTTTCTGTGCTCCACACATAGAGGATTATAAGATATATGGTGATTGGACGTACATGCTTTATCTTACAGACGAAACAGATGGTGCATTAAAAGTAGATGGTATAAGCATACTGCCTAAAAGAAATAGACTTGTGTGTATGCATGTAGATATTTTACACGAAGTAGATAATTGTACAGGAAATAGATTGAATATTTCTGGATGGCCTTTTGCAAGTGAAGAGCCTTTTTTACGTTGGAAGGGAGAATCTACCTCTCAATAAGTAATCCACTGTCTTTCCAACAGTTTACAAAAGTATCCCAATCAATACCATACCTTGCACTAAAACTTAACATAGTTCTTTTGCTGTCTGACTTTTGTACAGCATGCCATATTCCTGTTCTAAAAAGCACAGGTTTATTTGTTATTTCAAACTCGTCAACAACACGCATTTCATATTCTTTGCCCTCCCAAAAATCATATGGGTGTATTACATCTGGATTCTTTTGTTGATACCAAAATGTTCTAACGCCTTCTGGTGCAAACAATGGAACATTTAAACTGGCTTCTATCTTGATAAATCTATCCATGTCTTCATATTGCCAATGCTCGTTCACATCAAAATGCGGAGCTGTTGTACCAAGTTCATTAGGAGTGTGATTTAAGAGTCTTACCTTGGGTGCAAACCATCCTTTCATATCTCCAAATATTTCAAACAGTTCAGGATATTCATCTATATGTGCATCTGGGGCTCTATCCTTGTACGCTTTAGGCAACCTTTCATCAAAGGCTTTCATTGCTTTATCTACATAATCATCTGGTAATTTAATATCTACTTCATAACAACTTTTATACATTTTATCTCTCGATCAACTTGCCAGTCTTTTTCCAAGCATTTACCCAATTATCCCAATCGATTGTCATTTTACAACTAAAGCTCATCATAGCCCTACGCTTTGTATACCCAGGAGCATCTCCAAGATGCCATTTACCTAAACGAAATAAAACAGGCTTTGTTGTTATTTCAAAATGATCAACTTCTGTAAATTTCGTATGATTAATTTTATCTCGATCCATATAAAAGTCATACGGTCCTAAATCATCTGGCTCGTCTTGATCCCACCATCTTGTAATAATACCATCTAAGTCAAACAATGGAATATTTAATCCAGCATCTACTTTTACCCATTCACCTTTTCCTGGATAATAACCATGATTATTATTTGCATAATGCATTACACCTGTACCGTGTATCTCAGGAACATTGTTAAGTATACGACAAGTTGGTACTAACCAGTCAGCCATTTCTCCTAAAGGTTCAAATAACTCAGGATGTGTTTCTCTGTTTGTTTTTACAGTAACACCTTCTTTTTCATAAAGATCATTCCATATAGCAAGAGCATTTTCTTTATATCCTTTTGGAAGTTCAATATCTAATTCATAACAACATTTATACATTTGCTATATCCTCCGTTCCGTTTAGTGTAAACATTAATGCAATACGAGGCTTATTACTCATATTAACTACTGCATGAGCATAACCTATATTTAAGAAGTATGCATTACCATTCTCAAGATTGTATGCTTCTAACTTTCCATCACGTCTAAATAAATTAATAACCTGTTTGTCTCCGTAAATAGGAACAATACATCTCACTCCGTAGCTTACATCATAGTCAACATGAAATGGAATGGTTTTGCCTGCCGCAAGTTTTGTTATACGCACACGACTTGCAGGTGCTTTTAATTTCGTAACTACTTCTTCAAAATAACTACCAGTATAGTCTTCAGTAGGAATATTATATAAATGTTCTTCTCTACGTTTTAGACGTTCTTTAATACTTGCTGTGTAAGGCAATATTTCGCTAGGAGTTGTTAAATTAATCTGTTCAAAATTATCATATACACTGGCTACTAGTTCCATGTGATTGTCACAAAGCATAGGATTTGCTGTTCGTACATCAACAAACTTTTCTGCAAGAGTATCACAAGACGCTCTTAGTTTTGATAAATCTATATCTAATTGATAGTTATGAATTGAGGGTAAATCTTGCTTTTTCATTTTATTATGCCCAGTAAGGTTCTACAGTATCAGTTCTTGGAATTAGGATTCCTTTTTGCTGGCAGTATGCAACTGCTGTTGCAAAACTTACATAAGGAGCAAATAGGAAACTAGCAATGTTTCTTGTACCTGTAGCTTCTATTTTATGAAACATTGCTGTATTAAGCAGTACAGGATTTCTGTCTACTTCATAATCATCTACAACCCACATTTTATCATCATGCTCTCCATAACCAATAAAGTAACCTCTGTAATTACGCATAGGAACTTCTGTAGCAAACAAGGTTCTATCTCCTATAGAAGGACTGCACAATATATTAAGTGTGCATTGCTTTACTTGATAAGGATGAATTTCAGGTTCTTCTTGTGTTTGCTTCCAATAATCAATCTTTTGTTCAATACCAATATGCCAATCATAACTGTTAGTAGGACTAAATTTAGAAAGTCTTAAACTTTGTAAAAAATTTCGATCAAATAAATCAACAAATTTTTGTGTCCAGGGACCGCAATCTTCAAAAGGCACATGTCCATTACCCCATACATCTTTGTTATCAGTTTCACTGTGCCTTGTGCGATCTCCATCTTTCACATATTTCTCATTATCAAATAATGGAGATATTTCTTCACGTACTTTTTGAGTAAAATCTACATCTAACTCGTACACTTGATAAAATCCTAAATTGTTCATAATAACACATAATCCTTTCTAATTTTTTCTCCGCCAGCATAATCAATAAACTCTTTTTGATGATTATACGCTCCTACTAAAATATTTTTACTTTTGTCCTTCCAAAACTCGTACTGTTTTATGTTCTCTTCGAGTAATGGAGATAAATCAAAAATAGTTAAGTCTACTTTAGGAAACTGCCATTTAAATGGACTTGTATCTAATATCAAAGTTACGTTATTGCAATCTTGAAAGGTTTTTACTAGTAAATTAAAATCAAAGTAATCATGATATTCTGGAGGGAAATGTTGTGCTACTGCTCTTTTCCAATCTTGGTTTTTCAAACTAGGATCTAAATTAATACTTT
>Ga0181575_10002627_pt1 | contig 12696 bp, 9 predicted proteins | sample 101ome_23_FD_145599 | JGI IMG/M metagenome (GOLD analysis project Ga0181575, IMG submission 145599) | Coastal salt marsh microbial communities from the Groves Creek Marsh, Skidaway Island, Georgia - 101411CT metaG (spades assembly) | ecosystem: Environmental > Aquatic > Marine > Intertidal zone... | reverse complement strand
GGCCACCGTGCTGGCAGAGGGCGAGCTCTATGCCGACAACCCCCTTTTCATCAAGCAGTACCTGGACTGGATCAACACAGCGACCGCTGAGGATGTACAGGCTGTTGCTCGCAAATGGCTCGGCGATGGCTGGCACCAGGTGAATGTCGTACCGACACCTACCTTCAGCAATGCCGAGAGCGGTGTCGACCGGTCAACCGGCCTGCCCGCGATTCCCGACGGCCTGCCAAAGCTCACCTTCCCGGAGATGCAGACGGCGACCCTGAGTAATGGTGTTGAGGTGGTGCTCGCAGCGCGCTCTGCCATGCCGCTGGTTGAGATGGCCATCCAGTTTGATGCCGGCTACGCCGCTGACAGTGGCGGCAAGCTGGGTGTTGCTTCTTTTGCCACGGCAATGCTCGACCGGGGCACGAAGAAACGTTCTGCCCTTGAGATTTCTGCTGAAGCCGAAGGCCTTGGCGCAGAGATATCTGCGAACTCCAACCTGGATGCCACATCCGTCTCGCTGTCTTCCCTGTCAAGCAACCTGGCAGAATCTATTGACCTCTGGGCCGATGTAATCCGGAACCCGGTCTTCGATGCGGAAGAGATCGAACGTCTGCGGGGCCAGCGCATCGCCGCCATCGCCGGTGAAAAAGCACAACCGATGAACCTGGCACTACGCCTGCTGCCACCTGCGATCTACGGCAAAGATCATGCCTACGGCATTCCTTACACGGGCTCCGGCACGGTGGCATCCATCGAGTCGCTGCAACGAGATGACCTCGTGAATTTCCATGCCACCTGGATGAACGCTGGCAATGCCACCATCTACGCCGTTGGCGATACTAATCTGGATGAGCTGACACCCATGCTGGAGCGTGCCTTCCGCGGCTGGAAAGCACCCGGCGGCGAGCAGCTGGCCAAGAATGTCGCCAATGTTGAACTGCCGGATTCACCGCGTATCGTCATCATCGACAAGCCGGGTTCACCACAGTCGCTGATCCTGGCTGGTCACGTCGCACCAGGGCTTGGCAGCGAGCGGGATCTTGCGATCACAGCCATGAACGATGTTCTCGGCGGCAGCTTCACGGCGCGGGTCAACATGAACCTGCGGGAAGATAAAGGCTGGTCGTACGGCGCCCAGACAATCTTGTTCGGTGCCAAGGGTCCCCGCCCCTTTCTGGTTTACGCACCGGTACAGACTGACCGCACCGGAGACTCAATCGCAGAGCTGATCCGTGAGCTCGAGATCATCCGTAACTCTCGCCCCATCGAGTCTGAAGAGATGCAGCGGGTGATTGCGGGCCTGACGCGTGAACTGCCGGGTCGCTACGAAACGGCAGGATCAGTCCTGACCAGCCTGCAGCGCTCGGCGAGCTACGGCCGGCCACTCGACTACCCGGCCACCCTGGCAGACAAGTACGCAGCCCTGGCTATCGGCGACCTGCAGGCAGAGACGAAGATCGTCAAGCCCGGCAGCCTGATCTGGCTCATCGTGGGAGACCTCGCGAAGATCCGCAGCCAGATCGAGGCACTGGAAATCGCGCCGATTGAGATCTGGGATGTCGATGGCAACCCGGTCACCGAATAAGGCTTGACCACGACCCTGACATGGCGCTGAACCCCTTCCACCTTGCCATCCCGGTCGCCGACCTTGCCCCGGCCCGGCGCTTCTACGAAGAAGTGCTGGGCTGCAGCACGGGCCGCAGTGATACCCACTGGGTCGACCTGAACCTGTACGGGCATCAGCTCGTGCTGCACGAGGTCGCCTCGGCGTCAGCTGATGCCGGTGCCAACCCCGTGGACGGTGAGGACGTGCCGGTACCCCACTTCGGGGTCGTACTGGGATGGGATGACTGGCATGTACTTGCCAGACGCCTGCGGGAGACCGGCCAGGTCTTCGTCATTGAACCCGGCATTCGTTTCGAGGGCGAGGTTGGCGAGCAGGCCACGATGTTCTTCCGTGACCCTGCGGGAAATGCGCTGGAGTTCAAATCCTTCCGCGATATGAACCAGCTGTTTGCCCGCTAGTGTCTGGCCAAACCAAACCTCAAGGCCCTGGCCTGTGAAAGCTGACCTGCATTGTCACAGCCATCTTTCGGATGGCAAACATTCGCTCGAATTCCTCGTGCAACGCGCCACCGCTAATGGCGTAACGCATCTCGCCATCACTGATCACGACTATACCCACCCCACCTTCGATACTGAGGCCATACAGGCATTAACACTGATCAACGGGGTCGAGATTTCCTGCGACTGGCACAACCTCGAACTGCACGTCGTTGGTCTGCTGGTTGATCCTGAATGCGCAGCGCTGCAGCGCCTGCTGGTCAGCCAACAGGCAAAGCGCCGTGAGCGCATTGCGGCGATGGATGAGTTGCTGAGCCAGCGAGGCATTCCAGGGTTGATGCGATCACTGACTGAGCTGCCTGCCGTTTCCCTGAGCCGAAGCCACGTCGCAGACTTCCTTGTCGCCGCCGGTGCGAGCAAGACCCGCCAGAAAGCCTTCAAACAGTTCCTCGGCAAGCAAGGCAAGGTCGCGGTCGCCCCGCAATGGTGTTCACTGCAGAGTGCCGTCGACGCCATTCACGCTGCCAGCGGTATCGCTCTCCTGGCCCACCCCGGCCGCTATCCACTCAACCGACGCAGGCTTTCGCTGCTGATCGAAGGGTTTAAAGCGTCGGGCGGTGATGCAATTGAATGCGCCTACCCGAACATTGCAGCGGAGACGCAGCAGGCATTGGCAGCGCTCGCCCGCGACCATCAACTGTATCTATCGGCGGGTTCTGACTTTCATGATGCAGGCGCCAGGTGGACCGATATTGGCAAGTTTCCGTCGATCGCCGCTGCCGACGAAGCCCTCGCGGTCTGGCACCACCCGCGCTGGGTGAGGGAATTCGGCCAAACTGCGGGCTTGTCGGTACGGTCGGATTAAGCCGACTGCGAGGCGTCGTAGTCGCGGATCATATCGAGGAACGCCTGGCCGTATTTCTCGAGCTTGCGTTCACCCACGCCGGGCAACAGCGCAAACGTTTCCAATGAATCAGGCAGGTGCACCGCCATTGCCTGCAGCGTCTTGTCGTGAAAAATGACGTAGGGCGGCACACCCTGTGCTTCAGCGAACTGCCGGCGGGTTTCCCGCAGTGCCTCCCAGAGCCCGATATCAATATCATCCGGCAGTGGCTCTTTAGTCAGCTTCTTTGCCGTCTTCCGTTTTACATCTTTCCGGAGTTCGATGTGCTCATCGCCCTTCAGCAGCGCGCGGCACTTCTCCTCGAGCATGACAGCACCATAGCGGTCATCGGTGCGCAGGTGCCCCGCCGCCAGCAGCTGCCGGAAAACAGATTTCCACTGGTCGGCATCGATATCAGCACCAATACCAAAGACGCCGAGCCGGTGATGATCGAACTGGAAGATCTTATCGGTCTCAACACCACGCAGCACATCTACCACGTGATTAACACCGAAGCGCTGACCAGTGCGGTACACCGTCGAAAGTGCCTTCTGCGCTGCCTCGGTGCCATCCCAGGTTTCGACCGGGTAAAGACAGGTATCACAGTTGCCACAGGTGGCGGGTGATGCCTCATCAAAGTAAGCCAGCAGTGCATGGCGCCGGCAACTTGCGATCTCACACAGGCCGAGCAGCGCATTCAGTTTCATCTGCTCGATACGCTTGAATTCTTCGCTGCCGCTGGAAGCCTCGACCATCTGCCGCAGCTTGGCGACATCCTGCAGGCCGTAGATCAGCCAGGCATCGGCGGGTTCGCCATCGCGACCGGCCCGGCCCGTTTCCTGGTAATAGGCCTCCACCGTCTTCGGCAGATCGAGGTGCGCCACGAATCTCACATCGGGCTTATCGATGCCCATGCCGAAAGCAATGGTCGCAACCATAATCACCGCTTCTTCCGACAGGAAAAGGCGCTGATGCGCTGCCCTCATCTCGGCAGTCAGACCGGCATGATAGGGCAGCGCATTGAAGCCTTCCTGCTGCAGCCAGGCTGCGGTCTGCTCGGTCTTGTTGCGCGACAGGCAGTAAACAATGCCGGCATGACCGCTATGCTCAACTTTCAGAAATTTGAGCAGCTGACTCCGGCCGTTCTGCTTGAGGCTTATCTGGTAGCGGATGTTGGGCCGGTCAAAGCTCGAAACGAACTGTTGCGCCGCCGTCAGTCCCAGTCGCTGGACAATCTCCTTACGGGTTCGCGCATCCGCCGTCGCGGTCAGCGCTATCCTTGGCACCGATGGGAACATTTCACCGAGGACGGTGAGGCCGATATAGTCAGGCCGGAAATCATGGCCCCACTGTGAAACGCAGTGCGCCTCGTCGATCGCAAACAGACTCAGCTTCACCCGCTGCAACAGCGCCAATGTTGCCGGCTGCAGGAGCCGCTCCGGCGCGACGTAAAGCAGGTCAAGCTCACCGGCCTGCAGCGCCGTTGCAACGGCGGCGGCTTCCGCCGGCATCAGAGTCGAGTTCAGGTATGCAGCCCGCACGCCATTCTCGGCCAGCGCCTCAACCTGGTTCTGCATCAATGCGATCAACGGCGAAACCACAATACCGCAACCCTCACGGGCAATGGCGGGGATCTGGTAGCAGAGCGACTTGCCAGCACCGGTGGGCATAAGGACCAGGGCGTCATGCCCGGCCAGCAGGGTCTCGATCACGGCTTCCTGGCTGCCACGGAAAGCATCGTAGCCAAAAATTTCATTCAGGATGTCGTGCGCTGTCTGCATGCCGCAATTATAACGGGATCACGGAGACAAAAAATTGATGACAATTTCCGCGATTGAAGCCGGTGGGCCAGTATCGGGCCGCCCTATTTACCTTGAGGCGTATCTCCGGCACCGCGTGCCCTCCTCATCTTTCTCAATGTTTACCTCGTACAATACTTTCGAGACTATCCAACCAAGCCCAGACAATGCGATATGATCTGGCGCTTTTAACCCAAACCGACTCTGGAGCAGAAACGAATGAGTGAGTACAACCTGTTGATCAATGGCGAACTGGTTGCAGGCGACAGCACGATGGATGTGCTGAACCCGGCGACCGAAGACACCGTCGCCACCTGTGCCCGTGCATCTGAGGCACAGCTCGACCAGGCAGTCGCAGCGGCCAAGGCCGCGTTCCCGGCATGGAGTAAAACTTCCATGGACGAGCGTAAGGCAGTCATCGGCAGGATTGCTGATGTCATCGAAGCCAATGGTCAGGAACTGGCCCAGCTGCTGGTGCAGGAACAGGGCAAGCCAATGGAAGCTGCCGTCGGCGAGGTCTACGGCACCGCCGCCTTCTTCCGTTACTTCATGTCACTCGACCTGCCGGTCAAGGTGATCGACGACAGTGAGGGCCGTAAGGTGGAAGCACACCGTAAGCCCCTCGGTGTGGTCGGCGCCATCGTGCCCTGGAACTTCCCGCTGATTCTGATGGCGTTCAAGCTACCGCCGGCGCTCATTGCCGGTAACACCATGGTCCTGAAGCCGGCACCGACAACGCCGCTGTCAACGCTGCGTATAGCCGAGCTGATCGCCGACATTGTCCCCGCCGGTGTCCTGAACGTAATCACAGACCAGAACGATCTCGGTGCACCGCTGACCGCCCACCCGGACGTGCGCAAGATTTCCTTCACCGGTTCCACCGCGACGGGCTCTAAAGTTATGGCGGGCGCCGCTGGCCTCCTGAAGCGCATCACGCTCGAACTGGGTGGCAATGACGCCGGCATCGTGCTGGACGACGTCAACCCGAAGGAAGCCGCACCGAAGCTGTTCCAGAGCGCGTTCCAGAACTCAGGCCAGGTCTGTATCGCCATGAAGCGACTCTATGTGCACGAAAACATCTACGATGAGATGTGCGAGGAACTCGCTACCATCGCCAATGAAACGCACATTGGTAATGGTCTTGAGCAAGGCACGCAGCTTGGCCCGCTGCAAAACAAGATGCAGTACGACCGCGTCAAGGAACTGATCGAAGAAGCCAAAGAACAGGGCAGGGTCATCGCCGGCGGCGAAGCACCCGAGGGCAAGGGTTACTTCATCAAGCCGACCATCATCCGCGACATCAAGGAAGGCTCCCGCCTTGTGGATGAAGAACAGTTCGGCCCGGTACTGCCGGTCATGAGCTTCTCCTCTGAAGAAGAAGCGATCGAGCGCGCCAATGCCTCTGACTGGGGACTCGGCGGTTCGGTCTGGTCATCTGACCTCGACAAAGCCTATGCCGTGGCGGACCAGATGGACGCCGGTACGATCTGGATCAACAAGCATGCGGAACTGGATCCATCGATACCGTTTGGTGGTTCCAAGCAGTCCGGGCTTGGCAATGAACTGGGAGAGGAAGGCCTCGAAGAGTTCACCCAGCTGAAGATTGTGAATATGGCGAAGGCTTCCTAGCCTGCCTAGTCAATCCAGCGGGCGAAGCGCTAACCGGATTCGCCCGCTGGCCCTTTCAATGTAATCACCACCAGCTTGCCATTCAGGGCATCCGGCAGCCATTTCGGTACCGTCGGCCGCAACCGGCTGAAAATATCCTTAATGTAGTCCTGGTCGTCCAGCTTGGTCACCGCATGCCCCTCGTAGGTTTCACCCTTGATGAACATGCTGACGGGCTGGCCTTCACCGACAAAGTCGCGCCACCAGCGACCATCAATCCCCATGAAGACTTTGTTGCCCTCATGAAGGTAGTTGACGGGATACATGCGGCCATCAGCCATGGTCAGCAGCATGGTTTTCGCCGCCCGTGCACCCTCAGGGTCCTGGCGGATGTCCTCTGCTACCCTGGCGTTGGTAGCTTCCCGAGTGAGAGCGAGATACCCCGCCGCACCCAGGACGATCACCAATAAACCGACTAAAAACCAGCCGATGACTTTCTGCATGGCGGGCGTCCTTCAGCCTCTGGCTATCAGGATGACGACGAGGTCGGGACTTCCGTGAACGGAATACCCTTGTCGAGCCTCACATCCTGCGGCAGACCAAGGACGCGCTCAGCAATAATATTCGCCATGATTTCATCGGTGCCGCCTGCGATCCTGAGGCCCGGCGCCCCCATGTACCCACCCTGGAACAAACCGCCCGCTTCTGACAGGGAGGAATCCCAGATCGCTCCGGCCGCTTCCTGCAGATCGAGGGCAAAGGCCGCCATGTCCTGCCGCATCGGCGCGGCGACGAGTTTACCGATTGAGTTTTCCGGCCCTGGCGTCTCACCGCGGGACAGCGCACTCATGGAGCGGTAACCCGTAAATTTCAGACCGGCTTCTTTCACGTACCAGTCCGCCAGCTTAGCCTGCACCGCACTGTCTTCAATCGCCGGCTTGCCATCCAGGTTGATGGTTTCGCACAGCTCCACCAGTGTGTCGCAGGTCACGGTACCGCGACCAGAACCGCCACCGCCGATCGAAGCACGCTCGTTCATCAGCGTGGTCAGTGCTACCTGCCAGCCCTGACCAACCGCGCCCAGACGCTGGGCATCCGGCACACGCACGTCAGTGAAGTAAACCTCGTTGAAGTTAGAAGCACCGGAGATCTGTTTAATCGGTTTGATCTCGATACCCGGCGACTTCATGTCAAGGAAGAAGTAACTGAGACCCTGGTGCTTCGGCACACTCGTGTCGGTACGCAGCACAATGACGCCGTAGTCAGAATAATGCGCACCGGACGTCCAGATCTTCTGTCCATTGATGACCCATTCGTCGCCATCCTTCACCGCCATGGTTCTTAAAGCCGCCAGGTCAGAACCACCAGCAGGCTCGCTGAAGAGCTGGCACCATATGTCTTCACCACTCGCCATCTTCGGCAGGTACTGTTGGTTCTGTTCGTCAGTCGCCCAGGCCATCATGGTTGGGGCACACATGCCGTGGCCAATTGAGAAGACGCCTGGCTCGAGGTCGAACTTCGCTTCTTCCTGGTTGAAGATCACGTTCTCAATGGTTGTTGCGTCGCGCCCGCCATAATTTTTTGGCCAGCGCAGGCAGGCCCAGCCTGATTCGTACTTGCGCTTCTGCCAGAGCTTGGCCCGCTCAATCGGCGAGAGCCCCTCGAGCTCTTCCTTTGCCGGTACATTCGCTTCGAGCCAGGCTTTCACCTCGGCGCGAAATTCTGCTTCTTGTGGCGTATCGTTAAAATCCATTGTCGTTCTCTCTATATCCTTCCTGATCCGGCGCTGTGCCAGATCGATGTATTCACCTTCTTTTTTGCCGTATGAATCAGCACGCTGAAGGCTCTCCCTTACGCTGCCGTTCGCATCGCTGCGACTAATTTCTTCTGCCAGACCAGTTCACCACCGATTACCATCGACAGCAGGCGTGCCCTCCGGTACAGAAACTGGCAGTCAAACTCCCAGGTGAAGCCCATGCCACCGTGGGTCTGAATGTTCTCTGACGCGGCGAACTGGTAAGCCTGAATACCGGCAACCCGCGCCGTGGCCGCGGCGAGCGGCAGTTCTGCAGCGTCAGTCGACAGCGCCCAGGCACCGTAATAGCTGTTGGATTCGGCCAGCGTTGTCTTCACGTAGATGTTAGCCAGCTTGTGCTTGATGGCCTGGTAACCAGCAATGGGTCGACCAAAAGCATAGCGCTCCATGGCATAGTCTCTCGCCATGTCGAGCGCGGTTTTTGCACCACCGACCTGCTCCCAGGCAAACAGTACGGCGGCACGGTCCTGGATATCAGCGACAGCATCCCAGCCTTTACCGGCCTCGCCAACAAGGGTGGCAGCCGCGTCGCTGAAGGTCAGTGTCGCGTGAGAACGACTCGGGTCAAGCGTCTTCACCGTCTCGCGGCTGACACCACTGCCTTCAAGGTCGACGAGATAAAGGCTGACGCCGGCATCATCTGCCGCCGTCACAATCGCAAAGCTGGCAATATCCCCATCGACGACGCCGATCTTGGTGCCGGTGAGGCCATTTGCACCCATGGCACAGCCTGTGCCTGATGATGACGCCTGACCTGCCTGTTCAGCTGTAGCCAGCGTGCCTATTGCGGTGCCCTCAGCAAGCTTACCGAGCCAGGCTTCCTTCACGTCATCAGCGCCATAACGCAGCAGCGCTTCTGTCGCGAGGTAGACGGATGAAGAAAACGGTACCGGGGCAACAGCGCGACCCAGCTCTTCGGCGATCACGCAAAGCTCCAGGTAGGACAGCCCGAGGCCACCGTACTCTTCCGGGATAGTGGTGGCCGTCCAACCCATTTCGACGATCTTCTGCCAGAGCCCCTGGTCAAAAGATTCATCACCGTCAACGATTTTTCGCACCGTCGACATCGGGCAGTTGTCGCGCAAAAAGGCGCTCGCCTGCTCCCTGAGCATGTTCTGCTCTTCTGAAAATTCGAAGTTCACGACTTCCTCCTACTGCTTATCAATCGTTGTTTTTTTAAGATCTGTCTCAGCCGTCCACCATAACAAAATCGGGCAGAGGCGTTCCACCTGGGCGTAAACTAAAACTGACCTGGCGGCAGGTGCTGCGCTTTCAGCTCACGGGCGAAATACTGATAAACCGGCAGACCCACCAGAATCAGGGCGATGCCCGCCAGAGCCCGTCCGGGCGTTACCATCAGCGTATTGACCAATAAAAACGCCGACACCAGTATGAATACGACCGGTACCACCGGGTAGCCCAGTGTCCGATAAGGGCGCTCGGCATCCGGGAAGCGCTTACGCAAAACCATCACCGCAGCACCCGTCAGCGCATAGAAGACCCAAAGCACGAAGACGTAGATATCGGTCAGGATATCGAAGGTGCCACTTGCTGCCAGTACCATCGACCAGACACCGATACCCACCACCGCGACGGCTGGCACCCTTAGCGTGTTGAGGCGCGCAAAACCTTCTGGCAGCAGGTTGGATTTAGCCATGGTATAGGGCACCCGCGGTCCCGACAGCAGTGTCGCATGCAGCGTGCCGTAAGCCGAAATCATCAGGCAGATCGACATAAAGGCAGCCACCTCGGGCCCAAGAAAGCGCGACGCCGCCGCGTAGGCAACGGAGGTATCCTCGCCCACACTGGCCACCTCGGTTGGCGTCAGCACATAGAAGTAGGCAGCGTTGGCCAGCAGGTACAACACCACGATCAGCGCCGTACCACCGATCAGTGCCCGTGGTATGGTTCGCGCCGGGTCCCTGATCTCGCCGCCAACGGCAGAGAGTATGGACCAGCCGTTGTAACCCCAGAGTGCTCCCAGCATGGCCGCACCAAAGCCTCCAATACCCAGCCGGGCACTTTCCGGTACGCCCTCGCAGCTGCCATCGGCACCCGACAGCGCATAATGCCCCCAGTCTCCGTCGGCCAGAAGGAAGGCACCAAGGCCAACCAGTAAAACCAGGCCCAGCTTGAACATCGTCAACAGGGTTGCCGCATGGCCATTAAATCGCATGGTCAGCAGGTTAATGATCGTGCCAATCACGATCAGGCCGAGGGGCAATAGATACAGGGCCAGATCCGGCAGCGTCCCACCCAGCAGATCATTAAAAAAGACGATACAGAGAATCGACACCGCTGCGGCCGACGCCCCCTGGGAGAGGATCTTGGTCCAGCCAAACAGAAACGCAAGCCGCGAGCCAAACGCCGCCCGCAGGAAGTGAAACTCACCGCCGGGCCGCGGCATCATGCTGCCGAGCTCGGCATAAACCAGCGCTCCCGCCAGCGACAGCAGGCCGGCGGCAAACCAGACCAGCAGCACCATGTCGGGCGTACCTACGTTGCAGGTCATGACACGTGCTTTGACGAAAACGCCGGTGCCAACAACACTGGCGACAATCAGCGCAGCAGCCGGCACCAGCGTCAGGGCGCGGTCCAGGCGCCTTGATTGATCCTGCGTCATGCCGGGGCCAGCCTCCTAAACACCCGGTTCGACATTCAGCCGGGCCACCTCGGCCATCAGGCGCAGGGCTTCTTCGTCGCCGTTGATGGTCAGCCCTGTGATACCACTGTCTTCCCAGTCGCGGAAACGATTCTGGATACGCTGCCGGTCACCCACCAGCGCACCCTGATCGACAAATTCATCCGGCACCGCTGCGGTCGCCTCATCCTTGCGCTTGGCCAGGTAAAGTTCCTGGATACGCTCAGCCGCATCGCCAAAACCACGGCGGATCATCATTTCCTTATGAAAGTTCTTGTTCTTGTGGCCCATGCCGCCGACGTAGAGTGCGATATTGGGCTTGAGACGATCCAGCGCCGTCTTCACATCATCGGTCACGATCACCGCCGCACCGGAAAAAGCTTCAAAATCAGCCCGGGTCTTGCCGCTCTTCTCGAGACCGGCATCTATCCAGGGCTCATAGGTCTTGTAGGTTTCCGGCACGAGGCCGAGCGGCAGCCAGCCATCGGCCACTTCGGCCGTCAGCTTCACTGTTGACTCCATCCCGGTGCCCAGCCAGATCGGGATGTCTGGGTTCATGTGCAGGATGGACTTGAGCGGCTTACCGACGCCCATAGCGCCATCGCCCGTAAACGGCAGCGATATCTCCTTGCCCTCATGCACAACGGGTTCGTCCCGCCGCAGGATCTTTTTCATGATGGTGACGTAGTCTTTCAGGCGGTAATAGGGCCTGCCCCAGGGCTGGCCGTACCAGCCTTCAACAATCTGAGGACCCGAAACGCCGATGCCGCAGATGACCCGGTTACCACCCGCGAGCGCATCAATCGTCGCGATAGTCATCGCAGCGTTGGCCGGTGTCCTGCCTGCCAGTTGGATCACCGCCGTGCCAAGGCGGATGCGTTCAGTTTTCGCGGCGAGGAAAGCGAGCGGCGATAGCGCATCTGAGCCATAAGCCTCTGCGGTCCAGACACTGTCGTAGCCGAGGCGCTCTGCCAGTTGCACTTTTTCTACCGGCAGCTTCATCTGGCCGCCGGAATAGCCGAGAGATAATCCGAGTTTCATGCGTTGTTCCTTTTTCTTAGCACTGACACAACAGGACCAAACCACCATAGCAGAATCGAACCGCCGCTGCCCCGCTCGCCGTGGCAAGCAGCCTGAAATTCCTCTAACCTTTCAGCTCCAGATTGAAGCACACCTCTTATGTCGAAACTTTTGATAGGTACTGTTGGTTCGCCCGCCATGCTGTCCGGCGACATGACGGCAAGAAAGACGCTGATTGATCGCGTCACAGAATCAGAGATTGATCACCTGTTCATTGCTGATCACATCAGCTTTCACACAGGCCTCGGCATGGATGGTCTGATCAACGCCGCTACCCTCGCCGCTATGGCGCCGACGACGACTATCGTGATCGGAGTCTACCTGCTGGCTCTGCGCCACCCGGTGCCGGTCGCACGTCAGCTCTCCAGTCTGTCGATGTCGGCACCTGGCAGGATTGTACTTGGGGTCGGCGTCGGCGGCGAAGATCGCCACGAAATGGAGATCTGCGGCGTCGATCCGGCGAAACGCGGGCGTCAAACCAACCACGCGCTCGCGGCACTGCGGGGGCTGATGAGCGGCAGGAAATTCAGCTACGACTGCGAGTTCTTCGAGTTTGAAGACGCCCTCATCAAGCCAGCACCAGATCCGGCGATTCCGCTCTTGATCGGCGGTCGTGCCGATGCCGCAATCAGGCGCGCCGCCACGCACGGCGATGGCTGGCTGAGTGTCTGGAGTTCCGCCAACCGCTTCGGTGCGGTGCTGGCGCAGATTGACGAGATGGCGGCCGAGCGCGAGGACAAACCCGAATGGCAGCACGGCCTGCAGCTCTGGACAGGCTATGGCGCGAGTGAAGCCGTCGCCCGGGCCCATGTTGCCG
>Ga0181575_10002621_pt1 | contig 12716 bp, 9 predicted proteins | sample 101ome_23_FD_145599 | JGI IMG/M metagenome (GOLD analysis project Ga0181575, IMG submission 145599) | Coastal salt marsh microbial communities from the Groves Creek Marsh, Skidaway Island, Georgia - 101411CT metaG (spades assembly) | ecosystem: Environmental > Aquatic > Marine > Intertidal zone... | reverse complement strand
ATTTCTTTGATAAGGTTGTCGACGTGAACCAAAGCCCTATCGGAAGAACCCCAAGATCGAATCCTGCAACCTACACCGGCCTCTTTACACCCATCAGAGATCTATTCGCAAAAGTTCATGAGAGTCGTTCAAGGGGTTATGGTCCAGGAAGATTTTCATTTAACGTTAAGGGTGGTCGTTGTGAAGTATGCGAGGGGGATGGGCTTATTCGTGTCGAGATGCACTTTCTGCCCGATGTTTTTGTTCAATGCGATGTATGCCATGGGCAACGCTATAATAGAGAGACCCTTGAGATTAGATACAAGGGAAAAAATATCCATGATGTTTTAACCATGACCGTCGAAAAAGCCTATGAGTTTTTTGAATCCATTCCTATTATTGAAAGAAAACTTAAAACATTATTGGATGTAGGCTTGGGCTATATTACCTTGGGACAAAATGCGACAACGCTCTCAGGCGGCGAGGCCCAAAGAGTTAAACTTTCTTTAGAGCTCTCTAAAAGAGATACCGGAAAAACTCTCTATATTCTCGATGAACCCACGACCGGTTTACACTTTGCTGATATTCAACTCTTACTCAATGTGCTTCATCATTTGAGAGATAACGGCAATACCCTCGTTGTGATTGAACATAATCTTGATGTTATTAAAACGGCTGATTGGATTATTGACCTTGGTCCCGAAGGGGGCGATGGCGGAGGACAGATCATTGAACAGGGTCCTCCTGAAAAAATTATTTTAAATAGTAAAAGTTTTACAGGAAAATATTTAAAGCCCCTACTTAAATAATTTAATGACCTTTTTAACATCGGGCTCAAATTGATGCCAAATTTTAAATGACGCTGCAGCCTGACAAATTAACATACCAATTCCATCAAGGGCTCTTGCCCCAACCCTTAATGCCTGATTTAAAAAAGCTGTTTCAGATCCATAGGTCATGTCGTAATAAGTTGTCGTACTAGAGAATAAATGAATTGGCATAGGTAAGTCATTTCCTATGATTCCTGCCGAAGTTGCATTAATCACCAGATCAAATTGTTTGATTTCTTCGATGTCTAATAATGCTAAATGTATATTTTCTTTATTTGCAGGATCTGACCAATCGTCTATCATTTTTTTTGCCCTAACAACGGTACGGTTATGCAATATGATTGAATTGGGCTGGCTCTTAATCAAGTCAAATATAACGCCTTGGGCTGCACCTCCAGCACCCAAAAGCAGGATATTCATACCTTTTAAATTGATTTCATTGAGTTTTAAATCCTCAATTAAACCCTGGCCGTCTGTTGAATCTCCATGAATTTTATTATCTTTAAATGAAATGGTATTCACCGATTGAGTAAGACTAGATAGCTCTGATACATGATCAGAGATGTCAAAAGCCCTATTTTTAAATGGTAAGGTAATATTTAAACCAACAAATTCATCCTCTTTTAATTCATGAATTTTTTCACCAAAACTATCTGGATGCACATCTAATTTTTCATAACTAATATCAAAGCCAAATTGGCTTGCAAATGCCTCATGAATGGTGGGTGATTTTGAGTGATCAATGGGATGGCCAATAACGGCAAATTTTTTTAATTTTCTAGTCATACGTAAATTATAAGTAATTAACAAATAGATTGATATCTGATAATTTGCACCACATTAGTGCATAATGATGCATTATTCTTAGGATTTTTGCATAAATACCCATCAATCTATGTATATAGAGCTAAAAAAGGAGTATTTTAGCGTTTTTGGGTTTGGCACAAAAAATGCTTTATTTACATTGTATTTTAAAAAAGGAGTTTTAGATGGCTGTCGCTGATGTATTGAAACAAATTAAAAAACATAACGTTAAGTTCATTGATTTTCGTTTTACAGATACCAAGGGTAAGGAACAACATGTATCCGTTCCAGTGTCTGCTTTTTCAAAAGATAAATTTACAGAAGGTCATGCATTTGACGGTTCATCCATTGCTGGCTGGAAAGGTATTAATGCATCAGATATGTTACTGATGCCCGATGCAAGCACAGCTGTAATCGATCCATTCATGGAAGAGACAACCATGATTTTAACTTGCAATGTGGTAGATCCTGCCGATGGTAAAGGCTATGATCGTGACCCGCGCACCATCGCAAATCGTGCTGAAGCCTACCTAAAATCAACCAAAATTGGTGATACAGCCTATTTTGGTCCAGAACCAGAATTCTTTGTATTTGATTCTGTGACTTGGCAATCTGGTATGAGTGGCTCTTCTGTCAAAATTAATTCAGAAGAAGCAGTTTGGGATTCAAATACCGAGCATGAAGGTGGTAATGTGGCTCACAGACCAGCTGTTAAGGGGGGTTATTTCCCTGTGCCTCCTGTAGATTCCATGCAAGACCTCCGATCAGCTATGTGTTTAACTTTAGAACAAATGGGTGTGCCTGTTGAGGTGCATCACCATGAGGTTGCTGGATCAGGTCAAAATGAGATTGGTACTATGTTTAGTACATTAACAACGCGTGCTGATTGGACACAGAAATTAAAATATGTCGTTCATAATACTGCACATAACTTTGGTAAAACTGCCACATTCATGCCCAAACCTGTTCTTGGCGACAATGGTTCTGGTATGCACGTTCACCAGTCTATTTGGAAAGGTGGCAAAAATATGTTTGCAGGAAAAAAGTATGCGGGTTTAAGTGAGTTAGCACTTTATTATATCGGCGGTATTATTAAGCATGGTCGTGCCTTAAACGCTCTATGCAACCCATCGACAAACTCTTACAAGCGACTAGTTCCTGGATTTGAAGCACCTGTTATGCTTGCATATTCTGCAAAGAATAGATCAGCAGCGATTCGTATACCGTTTGTATCGTCTGATAAAGCAAGACGTATTGAGGTAAGATTTGCTGATCCTACAGCTAACCCTTACCTTTGCTTTAGTGCCATGCTCATGGCAGGGCTCGATGGTATCCAAAATAAAATCCATCCGGGTGAAGCTGAAACACGAGATCTTTATGATCTAACGCCCGATGAGGAGGCAAAAATCCCTCAAGTAGCTTTTTCATTAGATATGGCTTTAGAGGCTCTTGATAAAGATCGTAAATTCCTAACCAAGGGTGGCGTATTTACGGATGACTTTATTGATAGCTTTATTAGCTTGAAGATGAATGAGGTAACCCAAATGCGCATGACACCTCATCCAATAGAGTTTGAAATGTACTACAGCGTATAACTAATCAGGGCGGGATGAAATATCCTGCCCTTTTTTTGCCTATTTTTTTTAGGCACCAAAAGTGTGCATTTTTAACAAAAAATAGAGGTCATTGGCATAGATATTGCTTTAAAAAGATATAGAGACAAAATATGACACCACCTATCATTCTTAAAAATTTTGAAGGTCTTGAGCACTTAGCCTCGGGTGTTATCGTTTGCTCAAAAAACGGGGATATCAGATACATTAACCCCTCTGCCGAGGTCTTGCTGGATATCAGTCATGATCAGGCATGTGAAAAAAATATTAGTATTTTTTTTACCAATGAACTCTTTTTTAAGCAAATCTTAACCGCAAGTGAAAACCAAAATATTTACCGAGAGAATGAATACTTTATTCAAGTCAAACAAGACAGATATATTTGTGTAACTATCACGGTCAGTCCGCTTCAAAATAATAAAAATTTCCTTATCGAGTTCTTGCCCATGGATCAACATTTAAAAGTTGCCAAAGAGGAGCGCATGATCCTTCAACAACAAGCTAACGCTCAATTATTAAGAAATCTCGCGCACGAAATAAGAAATCCTCTTGGAGGCTTAAGGGGTGCTGCTCAGTTACTAGAGGCTGAATTAGGTGATAAGAAATTAACTGAATATACCCAAATCATAATCAAAGAGGCCGATCGATTACAAAGCCTAATGAATAAATTATTATCACCTAATCAGTTACCCAAATACGATGACACTAATATTCACGAGGTTATTGAAAGGGTTCGCGGCTTAATACTCTCTGAGTTTAGTGAAGAAATTAAATTTGTTAGAGACTATGACCTTGGGCTACCGGAAATCATTGGAGATCGTGAGAAGCTAATTCAAGCTATATTGAATATTAGTCGTAATGCAGCTCAAGCGCTCAACAGATCAACAAAAAAAGAAAAGTTTTTAAAAATTACCACTCGAGCTGATCGCCATATTATTTTTCAACAAAAAAAATACTCCACTGTGATCAGAATTGATATTGAGGATAATGGACCGGGGGTACTAGAGGTCATTAAGGAGAAAGTTTTTTACCCCCTTGTATCAGGTACTGATGAGGGATCAGGTCTAGGTTTATCCTTAGCACAAAATTTTATATCACTTCACAAAGGCTTAATTGATTTAAATTCAAAGCACGGAAAAACTATTTTCACCGTAATCTTACCCATTCAAAATGGGTTAACTAAAAATAAAGAGAGTAAGCCATGAATGCTGTGTGGATCTTAGATGATGACAAATCGATACGATGGGTATTTGAAAAAGCATTAGAAAAAGCAAATTTACCATTCAAAATTTTTTCAAATTCTAACGAGGCTATCAATCAATTTAATCACGATAAACCTTCAGTAATTGTAAGTGATATTCGAATGCCAGGCGAGTCAGGGCTGAGCTTTCTTGCCAAGGTCAAAGACAAGTTTCCTGAGATACCAATCATAATCATGACCGCCTACTCTGATTTAGATACGGCGGTTGCCTCCTTTCAAAAAGGAGCTTTTGAATACATAGCTAAGCCATTTGATATTAACCATGTGATTAATATCATTAATAAAGCTTTAGAAAAAAATATCAATCTTGATAGTCATGATGACGAAAAATTTGATCCAAAAAATTATCCTGACATCATCGGACACGCCCCTTCCATGCAAGAGGTATTCAGAATTATTGGTAAATTGAGTGAGACCAACGCAACTGTTTTAATTAATGGTGAATCAGGTTCGGGAAAAGAATTAGTTGCTAACGCCATTCACAAAAATAGCAAGAAAAATAATGGCCCTTTCATAGCCATAAATACAGCTGCAATTCCGAATGAACTTCTTGAAGCGGAATTGTTTGGTCATGAAAAAGGAGCTTTTACGGGTGCTACTCAACTTAAAAAGGGGCGTTTTGAACAAGCGAATGAAGGAACATTATTCCTTGATGAAATTGGTGATATGTCTGTAGATCTTCAAACAAGGCTATTAAGGGTGCTTAATGATGGTTATTTTTATAGAATTGGTGGGCAGGATCAAATCAAAGCAAATGTAAGAGTGATTACAGCAACGCATCAAAACCTCGAGAAATTGGTCAAAGAAGGAAAGTTTAGAGAGGATCTATTCCATCGACTAAACGTTATTAGAATTAAAATACCCTCACTTCGAGATAGGGCTGAGGATATTCCAATCTTATGTGATTTTTTCCTCAAACGAAGTGCAAGCCAGTTGAATGTTAGGTCTAAAATAATTTCTCAAGATGTCCTTGAGTTTTTTAAGAACCTAAATTGGCAAGGTAATGTAAGACAATTAGAAAACACCTGCCATTGGCTCACCGTCATGACCTCAGGAAAAATAATTGATATCTCTGACTTGCCTGATGAAATAAAAAATGAAACAGCCTTGTTTGAACTTGATAATTCAACATCATGGGAAGATGGGATTAGAATGCTTGTCTTTAACGCTATTGTAAAGGGTGAAGCAAATATTTATTCAAACCTCATCAATAAAGCTGAAAAAATTATAATTCAACAAGCCCTAAAACAAACCAGAAATAGAAAAATTGATGCTGCAAAAATTCTAGGTATTGGTCGAAATACGATTACAAGAAAAATAAAAGATTTATCTATTGATTAACATAATTAAAATATAAAATTACCTTATGGGAGATGAAATTTTAGTAAAAGCTATAAATTTTCATAAAAATGGAAATTTAGATAAAGCTAAAAGTTTTTATACGCAATTTCTTAAAGAAAATCCAAAAAATATCCAAGCACTTATATTGTTAGGAAGTTTAAATCTTCAATTAGGTAGTTTCAATCAAGCAATCGAGGTTCTAAAAAAGGCTGAGGGCATAAACCCTCATGATATTACTTTATTAATGAATTTAGCTGTTTCATACCAAAATTTACATAACTATAAAAATGCAATTATCTATATAGAAAAAGTTTTAGAAAAAAACTCATCAAATGCTGATGCATTTAACAATTTAGGTAACATTTATAAAGATATGGGCATAGAAGATAAATCTATTGATTCTTTTAAAAATGCTCTTAAAATTAATCCAAATAATCCAGTTTATAGACTGAATAAATCTCATTCTTATATTCATTTCAATAGGCCGAAAGAAGCTATAGTTGAATTAGAAATACTTCTATCAAATAAAGAGTATTTTAAAAGTGTAAGAGAAACTCTAATTACCATTTACGATTCTTTAAACGATTATCCGAATTTAATTAAATATAGTTATGAGTTATTAAATTCAAATATATTGAACTATCAAGACATAATTAAAATTAGCGAACAACTTATAACAGTGTTGCTGAAAGTAAATGATTTAAATGATTTGCCAAATTTAATTAAAAACCTCAAAAATGAAGATTATTTAAAAAATTTTTACACAGCACTTTATTTATTTAAAAAAAATAAAAGTAATGAAGCAAAAAATATTCTTGAAAACCAGATTAAGTCAGGCACAAAAAAAAAGGAAATTCTAAATAATTTAGGTCAAATTTATTTTCATGAATCTAATATTAAGAGAGCAAAAGAGTTATTTGAAGAAAGCATAATTGATTCACCTGATTTTATTCAAGCCAAAATAAATCTTGGCCTTTGCTATTTAAGTGAAAATAATTTTACCAAAGGTCTTAAGTATTTTTCATGCTATGAAAAAATTAATGAATATCGGATAAAGTATCCGCCTTTAGGAAAAAAATGGCAGGGTCAAAACGAGAATGAAAACACATCTATATATCTTGATCAAGGTCTTGGTGATGCAGTTTTTTTTGCTAGCCTTATAAATAAATTATTAGAATTTGATAATCAATTCTATTTTATTTGTGACTCTAGGTTAGTAAATATTTTTAAAAACTCATTTGATAAACAATTTATATTTCTTTCCAAAGCTGAATACCTAAAACAAAAAATTAATTCTAAATACTATGCTCTTAGTGGGTATTTAGCAGAGCTTTTTATTAATTCTACTAAAGATCTCTCAGATCGAGCAAAATATCTTAAAACCAAGACTCAACAAATAAAATCAATTAATGAACCAATAGTAGGTATATCTTGGTTTAGTTCTAATCCAATTTTTGGTCAAAATAAATCAATTAATCTTGAGGCCCTTATTAGTAAACTTAAAAATAAATATCAAAATTTTATTAGCCTTCAATATGGAGACTTTAACAATCAAATTAAAGAAATTGCCCAAAAATTTAATGTTAACTTCATATTACACAATAATGATAATTTCAATGATATTGATCAGCTCATAGATCTAATAGATGTATGTGATGAAATCTATACAATAGATAATACTACTGTACATCTATCTGGTGCCCTTGGAAAAAAAACACATTTGCTACTTCCATATAACCATAGGGTTAATTGTTGGTATTGGAATGCACAAAATAATAATCAATCTTTATGGTATCCAAGCGTAAAGATACATCAAGCATCAAAAAGAGATTCTTTAGATCAAATTAAGCTATAAAAAAAGGCTCTCCGAGGAGAGCCTTTTTAATAATCTTAACTAGAATAAAATTCTAGAAGAATAAGATTGCACCAACAGATACTTTAGTAGAATCGTTTGAAGCATTGTCATGAGACTCTGATTCAAGTGCAGTATACTCAGCAACTAAGTTAAGATGTTTTGTTAGAGGATGGTATGCACCAACTGTCCAACGTTTGTTTTCTTCAACTAGAGCTGAAGCAGCCTCAGCTGTTGCTAAGTCAAGGTTTGAAATACCATACGCAGCACCAATTTTAGTTCCTGTAGGAAGTACATATGTTGCTTGTACGTAACCACCGTCTGAGTCACGCTCATTACCAGCGTTAGAACCCAAATTACCTAAGAATGTAGTACCAGCGCCTTCACCTGAATAAGCATAAGCTGTTACACCTAAGTTACCAAAGTTCGCGTTTGCACCAACTTCATAAACGTCAATATCGAAATCAGAAGCAGCGCCAGAGTCATGCGATACTTCATATTGAGCAGTACCTACCCAAATTTTACCGTTTGAAAATGAATATGAAGCTTTTGCTTCAATACCAAACATATCTTGGTAAGTTGTTTGCGCTTGTGTACCGAATTGGTTCGGGTTAGTAAGTGCAACAGTTGCTTGGAAACCGTTCATGTTAGGTGTTGTGTATGCAACTTGACCTTTCCATGCAGCGTAGATGTAACCTGTACCGATACCACCGTTAGTTGTGTTAAGTGCGCTACCAGAAATAGCACCACCAGAACCCACACCTAAAAGTGTCATATCGCTAAGAATAGCATCAGAACCGAAAACACCAAGATCTTTACCTAACTTAACAGTACCCCATGACTTATCACCAAATGTTAAGAACGCTTGACGAGCAAGAACTGAACTGTTTTGTGATGCGCCTGTTGCGCCGTCACCAGTGAAACCATTATCAGAAGCACCAGGCTGGATAGAAATGGTGAAAGATACATCTAAGTCATTTTGACGAGTTGTACCTGTTACACCTAACCATGATGGTAAAAGACCAGTACCGATAGATGGTGACTTAGATTCATTTCTTGCATCTTGTGTACCAGCTAAACCGCCAGTAACAGTGTTAGTAGATACATCATCTGCATCATAAATTGATGCGTATGCATTAACGTTACCGTTGAAATCAAGTGTCCACTCACCAGCTGGAACAATAATACCAGCATTAGCAGATGAAGCACCTAAAACTAAAGCAGCAGAAGCAACTGCAGCTGAAATTTTTGTATTCATGTTAAATCTCCTAAAAAATTATTTAACTATCCAATTATTTTGGATCGTTGTAATCATTATCCACAATTAACTATGGTCATATCAAGTTTTTTGTATCTTTTTTATCAAAAAAGTTATTTTTTGTTGTAAAAATGCAACAATTAACTATAACTTTCGATTCTTATTAGAAAGTCATTGGCAAAACGGTCAGTCATACCAGCAATGTAGTCAGCAATTACCCTTTTTTCGCAGTGCTCAACATCTTTTTTAAAGCTTTCTGGGATCGAATCCAAATTAGTCATAAAATATTCAAACAATATTTGAATCGTTTTTTCAGCCTGATCACTCATTTTTTTTATTCTTGGATGTTCATACAGATATTTTTTGGAAAAGAGCCTAATTTGTCTTAAATGGTTAGCAATTATTTGTGAATTTTTAACAAGGCTTGGCAGTTCCCTTACATCATCAACTGCTTGTGGGTTGAATTTTTTAATCATCCTTTGAGTTTCATTAGATAAGTCACTAATAATCAGAAACATCATTCGACGTAAAATTTCATTCATGTACTGTTCATTTGACAATTGATTGTAAAAATCTCTAACTTCGATATACGTATTTCTAAATAAATCTAGTTCCTCAAGAAGTTCAAAATTTAATATACCAGATCGAAAACCATCATCTAAATCATGATGTAAATAAGCAATCTCATCAGCAATATTTACAATCTGAGCTTCCAAAGATGGTTGGTTTTTCTTAATAAATCTTTGTCCGATTTCCCCCAGATTTTTTGCATTTTTTAACGAACAATGTTTTAAAATACCTTCCCTAACTTCAAAGGTTAAGTTTAATCCTTCAAAAGACGCATATTTTTTTTCAAGTTTGTCGATAACCCTGAGCGACTGTATATTATGCTCGAAACCACCATAAGGCCTCATGCACTTGTTGAGAGCATCTTGTCCAGCATGGCCAAAGGGTGTATGTCCTAAATCATGAGCCAAAGCAATTGCCTCACATAAATCCTCATGACAATACAGTGTTCTAGCAACAGCTCTGGCAATTTGCGCAACCTCTAGAGAATGAGTTAAACGACTCCGAAACATATCACCCTCATGATTTACGAAGACTTGAGTTTTATATTGCAGTCTCCGAAATGAAGCAGAATGAATTATACGATCGCGATCTCTCTGATAATTATTTCTGGATAGTGATTCTGATTCTTTATATATCCTACCCTTTGATTTAGCTGGATGGCATGCATAAGGGGCTAAATTCATTTTAGAAAATTTTAGTTTTTAAGGTTTTTTCCAAAATTTTAATATCATAATCTTGAGTCTGAAAAGCCTCTCCTAGAGACCTTAAAAGGACAAGGCTTATTTTTCCGTCTTTATTCTTTTTATCAGAGGCCATTAAATCTAAAAATTGTGCTTGACTAATATCAGGTGGATTTATGGGAAGCCGTGCAGAATCAATAATCTTTTTTATGCGCTTGAAATCTTTTTCATCTATAAAGCCCATTAACATAGACATATTTGAAGCCATGACCATTCCTGCTGCAACTGCTTGACCATGCAGCCATTTACCATAACCTAAAGCTGTTTCAATTGCATGACCAAAAGTGTGGCCCAAATTAAGCATCGCCCTTATACCCTTTGCAGTCTCAAACTCATCCTCAGCAACGACTTGTGCTTTATTTTTACACGATCTTATAATAGCCTCAATTAAGCAATCTGAGTTTTTTCTTAACAAACAATCCATGTTTTTTTCAAGCCATTCAAAAAAAGCAAAATCTCTAATCAAACCATATTTAATTACCTCAGCTAACCCTGCTGACAATTCAGGCTCAGGAAGGCTCTGGAGACAATCGACATCAATCACAACTAATTTAGGCTGATAAAAGGCGCCAATCATATTTTTACCAAGCGCATGATTGATGCCTGTTTTACCCCCCACGGAAGAGTCAACTTGAGATAAAAGTGTTGTTGGTACTTGAATGAAATCAATACCGCGCATAAATGTCGCTGCAGCATAACCTGTGATATCGCCAACTACTCCGCCTCCAAGAGCAATTAAAACTGAATCTCGACCATACTTATTTTTTAATAAAGTCTCATAAATTAGATCCAAACTTTCTTGATTTTTATATCTCTCACCATCTTTGAGAACAATTTCAATGATTGATTTTGAATTGGTAAGCCCTTTTTTTAGTTTTTCAAGATAAAGAGGGCCGACCGTTGCGTTAGTAATAATTGCTAAATTCTTATTAAGTATATGTTTTAATAATAAATCCTCCTGAGATATAAGCTTGCTTCCGACACATATATCATATCCCCTCTCTCCAAGATCAATTTTTACAATTTCCATTTATTTAAATAATTCCAGAATTTCTTTTTTAATGTCATTAATTTTTTTATTATTTGTTTCAATTATATAGTTAGCGACTGAAGAATATAAAGGGTCTCTCTCATTAAAAAGATCATTAATTTTTTGAGATAAATTTACATTCTGAATTAGGGGTCTAGTTTTATCATCCTTTAACCTCGAAACTAAATCTTTAATATTTGATCTTAAGTACAAAACACAACCTATTTCTTTTAAAAGATCTCTATTTTCACTACTCAATATTATTCCCCCACCCGTGGCAATCACTAATTTTTGACTACCTTTTAGTTTCCCAAGAAAATTATGTTCTCTAGACCTAAAACCTTCCTCACCCTCCAGCTCAAAGATAGTTGAAACATCAACACCTGTTTTCTCCTCAATGGCATGGTCAGTATCCAAAAATTCTCTTTTCATAGATTTACTGAGCTGTTTACCAATAGTTGTTTTTCCTGAACCCATCAATCCTACCAAAATTATATTTTTATTTTCATCCATAAAATTTAGCAAAAACAATTTTTGATTTAATCTGAAACCTCTATAATAACCTTATAAATAACTTTACATAACAACGCATTAAGAATAGATGTTTTCATCATTTAAAAATTTTCTTTTTCTCTCAATCATCGGTTCGATTTCAGCCTTAGCATTAATTTTCTTTATGGTGACTTTGATTTACCCAACCCTTCCAGAAGTCAAACATCTTGAGGAATATCGCCCCAAACAGCCCTTACAAGTTTTCACAAAAGAAGGCTCTTTAATATCTGAGTTTGGAGAGGAGCGTAGAGAGTATATTCAAATCAATAGAGTACCTCAAAAAATGATTAATGCCATTCTCGCTATTGAGGATCGACGCTTTTTTGAACACCCTGGCGTTGATATGATTGGAATAGCTAGAGCAGCAATAAAAAATATCACGGGGCAATCAAGCGAGGGGGCGAGCACTATAACTATGCAGGTTGCTAGAAACTTTTTTTTATCCTCTGAGAAAACTTTAAAAAGAAAAATCAATGAAGTTCTTCTAGCTATAAAAATCGAAAAAAATTTAACAAAAGAGGAAATACTAGAGCTTTATATCAATCAGATCTATTTAGGGCAAAGATCCTTTGGATTTGTTGCTGCATCTAATACATACTTTGATAAAAATTTAGAAGAAATAAATTTAGCTGAAACGGCATTGCTAGCAGGATTGCCCAAAGCCCCAAGCAAATATAATCCCTTTAGAAATCCTGATGATTCAATTAGCCGTCAACATGCAGTTCTTAAAAGCATGTTAAGGCATGGATTTATTGATAAACCAACTTACCTTCTCGCACTCGAAGAACCAATAAATTTAAGAGAGTCTTTTACCAAACGAGAAGTGAAAGCAGATTACGTTGCAGAAATGGTTCGTCAAACATTGTATGAGGAGTTTGGAGAAAAA
>Ga0181575_10002604_pt1 | contig 12771 bp, 13 predicted proteins | sample 101ome_23_FD_145599 | JGI IMG/M metagenome (GOLD analysis project Ga0181575, IMG submission 145599) | Coastal salt marsh microbial communities from the Groves Creek Marsh, Skidaway Island, Georgia - 101411CT metaG (spades assembly) | ecosystem: Environmental > Aquatic > Marine > Intertidal zone... | reverse complement strand
AACGACCCGGCAACCCTTGATGCGGGCGATCTGCCCGGCAACGGAACCCGTCGCCCCGGCAGCGCCGGAGACCAGGACCGTTTCACCCGCTTTCGGTTCACCAAGATCCAGCAGACCAAAATAGGCAGTGAGGCCAGTCACACCAAAGACGGACATCATCAGTTCCGGCGGAACGCCATCAGGCACTTTCGACAGCCCCAGCACTCCCTGACCGGGCGCGGCTATGACGAAATCCTGCCAGCCTCCTGTGGTCTGAACGATGTCACCAGGCGCGAATTCCGGGTGACGTGATTCCTGCACCTGACCAACTGAACCTGCCCGCATCGGTTCGCCCAGTTGCACCGGCGGCAGGTAACTTTCCCGATCTTCCATCCAGCCCCGCTGGGTTGGATCAAAGGAAAGAAAAAGATTTCTGACCAGAACCTCGCCCTCTCCCGGAACTGGGATAGGCTGCTCTGCATATTCGAAATTGTCGGGCCCCACCATACCGTGGGGTCGCTTGGCGAGAAGCCACTGTCGATTTGTATTCATTATGCCCTCATTTTGTTGATTACAAGGCCCATGCTAGACCATTAAGCAGTCGATACTCTAATTGTTTATGGGGTGTATAAGATTTCGCTTCCCTGCGACAATGCAGCCTCACGCAAGAAACCAAAAAAGCTTTGCCCGGACTTCGACTGACCAGACAGGAATTGATTTGCCTGATATTTATTCTGTTCCTCGCAGGCTGCCAAAAAGCCAGCGACACCAGCAGCTGGCAGACCGAAGGCAAACTCGTCAATATCGACACGAGTGCAACGGATAAGACGCTGATACTCGGCGACATTGAACCCGATACACCAACCCGCCGCATCCAGAATATTCGCCCGCTCGCAGATATCCTGGCACGCAAGTTAGGCTGGCCAGAGTCTCGCGTCAAAGTTCGTATCGCCCAATCTATCGACCAGATGGCCAACATGTTGACCGATGGGCGCGTCGACATCTATCTCGACAGCGCCTACCCCAGTCTGCTGGTGCGCCGGGCCTCAGGGTCCGAGATTGTGCTGTTATCGAGGATCCTCGGTGAGCGCACTTACAACGCCAAGATCATTGCCATGAAAACGCCGCCCATCAGCTCAGTTGATCAGTTGAAAGGAAAGACCATAGCCTTTCAGGAGTATTATTCGACGTCGGGGTATCTACTGCCAGCAGTGCTGCTGCTGAATTCAGGCATCAATCTGCAGGCTCTCGCCAGCCCTGCCGTCAAGCCGGCAGTCGACCGGGTGGGTTTTATTTTCTCAGGCGATGAGGAAAACACGCTGGCACTCATGAGAGAACGCCTCGTCGCTGCTGGCGCTATTTCGTCAAATGACTTCGAATCACTGGCCCCTGTGGTCCGGGACGAGCTCGACGTCCTTGCGGTTACCCAACGTGCACCGCGCAAACTGGTTTCCTTACGTCCCGGGTTTGACACGCTGCCTCGAGAGGACCTGCTGCAGCTGCTGCTGCAAATCGACGAGGTTGACCAGGCTTATATGCAGGCACGCGGCTGGAACTGGGATTTTGAAACGCTGGACACCTCGTTGATCGCCGACATGAATACTATCGAAGATATGGTGGACATCGTGTCACTGGAGCGCGATCTTGACTAGTCGTATCAGCGCACGCACGCTCGAAGGCAACTTGCCGCATATCAACGCCATGATCGCCCCGTTGGTAGTGGCTTTGGCCGTCGCCCTGTTTCTTCTCTACGAGTCACATCGACTTGACATGAACACCATCGACGACGGCATACGCGAAGGCAGGTTCCTCTTTTCCCATAGCAGCATGCAGCTTTCAAATGCACTCTATTTCAACGACATTGAGAAAATCAGGGAAGACACTGAGAACATCGTCGCTCACCATAACATCCAGACAGTCGCAGTCTTTACCGAGGCTGGCCGTTTTTTGACAGACTCGCGGCAGCTAGGCATTCCCAGCGGTTTCATAGAGGCGGAGCAGCTGGACCTCGTTTTAACCCGGGACGATGTTCTGTACCGGATCAGCGCAGAACACATCAGCTTTGTCGGCGCCATCCGCATTGAGAGCGAGGTACTGGGAGGTATTTATTTTGAAATTGACCTGACAGAACAGCTGGCCCTGAACGAGGAAACACTGCAGGAATCCGCGATCACGGGATTGTTTCTGATGATTCTGGCAGCGGCAACCAGTTTCGGTCTCGCCTATCTGCGGGGCACGACACAGTCCCTGAGACTGGCAGAATCCAACTTCAAGGATTTAATAGAGAGCTCACCGCTGCCCTGCTCTATCCATACGCAGGATGGCGCTCTGCTACAAGCTAACGCCGCCATGCAGCAGTTGATGGGCAGCCGTGAGAAAACCCGCAGGATGACCCGGCCGGACTACAACATCTATACAGACAAGACGTTAGCGCAGTTGGGCATAACCCAGCTGATTCACAGTGCCTACGAGGATATCGAGGTTGATATCCCGGTCTTCGAATATCGCAAAGACAGTGATCAGGAATCGGACCCGGATCGACTTTGGCTTAAAATCACGGTCTTCCCACTGCGAGCAGCAGACGGATCTGCCGGCGAGATGGTGGTGATTTACCAGGACAGGACCAGCGAGAAACGGGCTGAGCAAGAAAGGGCTGAACTTAACGCTTATATCCTGCAAGGCCAGAAGCTTGAGGGGCTGGGCAGCATGGCGCGTGGCATCGCACACGATTTCAACAATCTTCTGACCCCCGTTCTTGGTAACGCCGATATGCTGCAACAGATGCTGGAACTCGACGACGATCAACACCGCATGATGGAGAGCATCAAATCCGCCGCGAAGCGCGCTTCGGACCTCTGCGATCAGATGCTCACCTATGGCGGCGAGGGAACGAAAGACTGGCAACCGACAGACCTGTCAACAGAGATCACATCCTTAAGTGAACTGATCAGGAGCTCTGTCTCGCAAAAGGTCCTGCTCCAGCGGTATTTTGACCCAAAACTACCAAAAATACTGGCGGATCGGACCCAGTTGCAATCGATCATTCTTAATCTACTGATCAATGCCTCCGAAGCGCTAGAGGAAAATCCTGGTGAGATTCAGCTTATCACCGGTACCCGAGTGCTGACGGAAAATGAGAGCCGGCGACTGCTGCCTGATCCCAATCTGCCACCGGGTGACTACGTCTATATCGAGGTCAGCGATACCGGTGATGGCATGACAGAGGAAGTCCAGGCACGTTTGTTCGATCCATTCTTCACCACCAAGTTCAATGGCCGTGGTCTCGGTCTGTCAACCGTGCTGGGAATAGTTGGCGACCATCAAGGCGGCATTGCCTTTACCAGCAGCCCAGGCCAAGGCACGACCTTCGTCATCTACTTCCCCGCGATCACGGCTTGATCAGGTCTGCGGGTTATCCGGCGCCTTGATGTGTTCAACCCAGAAACGGGTACCGCCCGCAACACCGACTGGCATCAGGATCAGGTTAACTACCGGTACAGTTAGCAGCAGGTAAGCTGGCAGCCCAAATGCAATGGCTGGCATCCGCCGCCGCCGCAGCGCTGCCTTCAACTCACTAAAACCCCAGTCGTTGTTGTCAGCACCATAGTCCGAATATTGGATGGCCATCATCCAGGCACCAAACAACACCCAGAGCACCGGCGAGATCGCGTTGATAACCGGAATGATGGTAATGATCAGTAAGCCCAAAAGTCGGGGCAGGACGTAGAGCAGCTTACTGACTTCCCGGCCCAGCGCACGGGGTAGAATCATCCAGACGGAGACACTCGACACCGGTGGTTTGCCTGTCAGCCTCTCCTCCACCCGGATCGAGAGCATGGCGTTGAACGGCGACGCAATCACGTTGGCGACCAGCGTGAAACAGAACAGAACGAGCACCATGATAATCAGGAGAGCGAGCAGCCAGATCACCCAGTAAACGCCTGACATCCACGCTGGAAACCAACCCATGATGTCATCGACCCAGCCGTTGAAGTAGCTCGCCGACACCGCAACCAGTGCCACCAGCACAGCGGCGTTAATTAATGTCGGCACGACCACATAGCGCACGAGGCCCGGCTGCCGAATCAGGCGGAATCCGTCAAGAAAACATTCGAAGCCACCCAAGTGTCACACCGCCTGCAGGTAGTAGTCGCTGATAGGCAGACTGCGGATCCGGCGCCCCGTAACCTCGTACAACGCATTGCAGACGGCTGGTGCAATCACGGGCGTAGCCGGTTCTCCGAGTCCACCCCAGCGATCGTCAGCAACCGCTGGCACAAAATGAACATTGATTTCCGGCAGTTCTGCCATGCCGAGGATTTCGTAAGTATCAAAGTTGTCTTCCAGCACCTGGCCACTTTCTATGGTCAACTTGCCATAGAGCGCCGCTGACAAACCAAAAAGCGTTGCCCCTTCAACCTGCTGACGAGCGGTTTGCGGATTGACGAGATGACCGCAATCGACCACGACGGTAATTCGGTTGACCCCGACAGCACCATCAGGCCGGACTGTCACCTCAGCCACCTGGCCGACGATCGTACCACTGCTCCTGTGTATCGCGACGCCTCTCGCTGAGCCTGGTGGGAGGACCTGCTTACCCCAACCGGAGTGCTGCTCCAGCAGATCGAGCACCTTGAGATAGTCAGGCCGTTCGGCCAGCAGCTGCCGACGATATCGCAATGGATCCTGTTCGGCAGCGACAGCCATTTCGTCGATGAAACACTCCCGAGCCCAGGCGTTGATTGAGCTGCCAACAGAGCGCCACCACCAGCTCGTCACATGTGTATTCTTGCGCGTATGCGAAAACTCCCAGGCCGGAAACTCATAGGGGTGATTGTGTAGCCCGTCAATAGAGTTCGGGTCGGGCCCGTTCGTCGCACCGTCGCGATCATAGAGAATAGAGTGCGTCACGGAATGATTAGTCAGGGCCACAAGTCGCTTTGAAAGATCAAAGCCAGCCTTGAAACGCATTGCCGACATCGGTCGGTAGGCGCCTGCCCGCATATCCTCCTCCCGTGTCCAGATCATCTGCACGGGTCGTCCGATCTGCATGGCGATCCTCGCCGCTTCACGAACAAAGTCAGTATGACTGCGGCGGCCAAACCCGCCACCGATATAGCAATTATGCAGATAGACATGCTCTGCAGCGATGCCTGTCACCTCACTAACCGCCGCGATGGCCGTTTCCGGGTCCTGGTGTCCGACCCAGATGTCGACGCGCTCGGCCTGAACATGAACCGTTGCATTCAACGGTTCCAGCGCTGCGTGTGCGAGATACGGTGCGAAGTAGTCGGATTCAATCGTCCTGTCTGCCCGGTCCATCAGGTTAACAATGTCACCCTGGCGCGAGATGACCTGCCCCGCAGCACCAAGCTCCGCAAAGAAACCTTTTTTGATAGTGTCAGAGTATTCTTCTTCTGCGTGTCGCGTATCCCAGAATATCGGCAGTGCTGCCGCCGCCTGCCTGGCGTGCCAGAAAGTATCAGCGACAACAGCCACCGCGCTCTCGAAGCGAAGCGCTCGAATAAAGCCCGGCATGTTTCGCACGGCGTTCAGCCTCATCCCTCGGACCTTGCCGCCTATCACCGGGCAGTGCAGAACCGTTGCATAGACCATATCGGGCAGTCTGACATCCATGCTGTAGACCGCGGTGCCATCCACCTTTGCCGGCACATCGAGCCGAGGGGTCGGCAACCCCAGGAAGTTATAGTTATCGGGCTGCTTAATGCGGACGTTCGCCACTCTCACCTCGGCGGCAAGACCGGCCACCTCTCCAAAACTGAATGAGCGGCTGCTGCCCTGGTGATATATCCGGCCATAGTCGGCATAACAGTCAGACGCCGCAACATGCCACGTCTCAGCGGCCGCTTTGATGAGTCGCTCTCGCGCCTCGGCGCCGACCCGCTGCAGCATTTCGCGCCCGGCCGTGATCGAGTCGCTCGCGACCGTACGCATCGGACCATAGACGCCGTTTTCCTGCAGCTGACGGTTGGCATCGGCATACTCCACTTTTACCTGCCGCCAGTCGGCTTCCAGTTCCTCGGCAACGATCATCGGCAGCGAGGTCAGCACCCCCTGACCCATCTCGGCCTTTGCCACCCGGATAACAATCGTATCGTCGGGCGCTATGCTGAGCCAGGCATTGATCTCGATCGCAGTCCGATCGGGCTGCTGCCAGGGTTTTGATGTCGACAGAGTCGGCAGACTGAAGCTAAGCAGCAGGCCGCCGGAGGCGGACATCGAGGCCTTCAAAAAGCGTCTGCGGTCCATGCGGCTCACGAGTCTCCGCGTTCGATAGCAACCTGCCGAATTGCTTCACGGATACTGCGATACGTGCCGCATCGGCAGATATTGGTCATCGCCACATCAATCTCTGCATCCGTCGGATTAGATTTGTCATTCAACAAGGCAACCGCAGCCAGTACCTGGCCGGACTGGCAGTAGCCACACTGCGGTACATCATGATCGATCCAGGCCTGCTGCACCGGGTGCCTGCCACTGGCGCCAAGCCCCTCGATGGTAACGATGTCATAACCTTCCGCTGCCGCTGCGGTGGTAGTGCAGGACCGAACGGCATGCCCGTTCATCAGCACCGTGCAGGCACCACACTGACCAATACCACAGGCGTACTTTGTCCCGGTGAGATTCAGGTTGTCGCGCAGAACCCACAACAGCGGTGTCTCAGAATCCACACCCAACGCGATGGCCTGGCCGTTGATGTTAAGTCTGAGCATCTGCTGGTGAGGTGTTATCCGCGTGCCGGTCTTTCATTGGCGATAATCGATACCCGCTCACCATAGCGGGAGTGCGGGTAATAGTCCCAGACAGCATGATGCTGAGTGCAGCGATTATCCCAGAATGTCACGGTATTCGGCTGCCAGTTCACGCGGCAGGTCAATTTCGGCGTTTTTGCGATGTGATCAAACAAAAGATCGAGAATTGCCCGGGATTCAAATGGCCTCAGCCCCTTGATGTGCGAAGTGAAGCCGGAATTAACGTAGAGCAGCTTGCGGCCGGTTTCCGGGTGTATCGCAACGACCGGGTGCTCGTTCCGCGGGTAGCCGCCCGGCGGTGGTGTCGACTTATAGGCCCCGACATAGGGCAAGGCGCCATCATGAACTGCAGTCAGGCCTTCACACAGTTGCCGCATGGGTTCAGACAGCAGTTCATAGGCAAGATACATATCCGCATAAAGCGTATCCCCACCCCGATCTGGCGGTACTTCCTTGATGTACAGCATGGAACCCATCGGCGGGTACTCATCACAGGTCACATCGGTGTGCCAGCCGTCTCCCGCGGTATAGGCGGAATCAGCATTGGTCGCGACTTTCAGAATGGCCGGGTCGCCATCACCTCGCGAGTGGTTCATCGGATGCGTGTGCAGTTTGCCAAATCGCTCACCAAACGCCTTGTGCTGGTCACGGCTCAGCGACTGGCCAGGGAATACCAGGACCATCCAGTCGAGGAAGGCCTGGTGTATGCCTGCAAAAGTTTCGTTATCCAGCGGTGCAGCGAGGTCAACGCCGTGAATCTCGGCACCAATGTGCGGTGTCAATGGTCGAATATCCATGACCTAATCGTGACACATGAAGGAAAGCGGTTAAAGCGTGTTCCTCAGCATCAGTTCAGGTGGATGCGGCTCCAGGTAGGACTGACCGTCAATGTAGGGAACCGGATACTTCTTGCGGAAATAGTTGATCAATGTGATTGGCACGATCACCGGTACCAGTCCCTCTCGGTGCAAGTGAATCAATCGCAACAGCTCTTCTTTGTCGGCCGCATCGAGCGATTCTTTGAAGTAACCCATGATATGCATCAGCACATTGGCATGGCGGGCGGGCGTCGAGATCCTGCGCATGGTTTTCATTAGCAGAGTGAGATACTCGGTGGCAGCTTCCCGCATGTCGCGTTTACCTGCCTCAGCAACCAGTTTCCCCAGCTCGCGGTAGCCAGGCTCATCATGGGCGAGAATGGCAAACTTGTGTCGCGTATGAAACGCCACCAGGTCACCGGCACCGGGCGCATCAGACATCTCGGCCTGCCAATGGTGCAGCATGAACACCCGCTCGATAAAATTTTCCCGCAGTCGGGGATCCTGCAGTCTGCCCTCTTCCTCCACCGGCAGGTGCGGATATTGCTCCATCACGACCTTGGCGTAGATGCCGACACCATCACGGATTGGCGGCTGGTTTTTCCCCTGATAGATTCGCACCCGCTCCATACCACAGCTCGGCGAGTCTTTCTTGAAGATATAGCCCACCATCTGCGCAACCTGCGGCGCCACCTTCGCGGCATAGCCGGCGAGCGCCGCGGTATGATCCGTCGTGTCATCAGCATTCGAGAGAGCAATCACGTCATCACCCCGCTGCTGCAGACGAATTGTCGCCCTCGGCGTGCCGAGTCCGGCGCCGACTTCCGGACACAAAGGTCTGAACTCGAAATATTCGCTCAGCACATCAGAGATGTATCGGTTGTTCTTATGGCCGCCGTCGAACCGGACCTCCTGGCCCAGCAGGCAACTCGAGACACCGATAACGGGTTTCAATTCCCTGTCTCGATGAGCGCTTCAGACCTGACTTCACCGTCAAGCCCTGCCGGCACTGCCATACCGATCGCCGCACTCAGCGTTGGTGCCATATCAATACTGTGCGCCTCGGCCTCAGACTGACCCTGACGGATATTCCCGCCAAAGAAGACCAGCGGCACAGCTCGGTCGTACAGATAGGGCGAACCATGTGTGGTCCCTTCAGGACGCCAGATCAGGCAGTCTTCCGCCGACTGCACAATAAGATGACCGGACTTGCCGTCGACCCAGGAGTTCCGATACAGGCGGGCCATGTCCGACTGACCCTGCATAATTTCACTTTCAGTCCAGACGGTTTCGATTCCTGGCTGGTCCTCGAGAAAAGCCTCCAGTCCCGCAAGCACTGCGGACCGGTCGAGCCCGAGCTCATCGGCCACGGCCGCGTTTACGGTCACGCCTGCCGCCGCCATACCGATCAGGTCAGTCATACGGTCCGGCGGGATCTGAAACTGCTGAATCAGGAAACCAAACACGGTTCTGCCAAATGCGGTCATTTCAATTCTGCCGCCCGTCACCGGGCACTGCAGTTCGCCTCGCTCCTCAAGCCACTCAGGCAGCGCCTGGACGCCATGATCAGCTGACAGTGCAAGTACGTAGTTCTCGCCAAAACGCGCGTCGAGGGCGGTCAGCAGCAGACCGAGCTCACGATCCAGTCGGGCCAGGGCATCTTCTGACTCAGCACTGAAAGGGCCGTAGAGGTGACCAACTGTATCTGTGGCGGAATAGGAAACCGCAAGGAAGTCGGTGCTGCCGCGCATACCAAGTTCTTCTTCTGCCAGCACCAGTCGGGCAAGCTCACCCGTCGCATCGTCGATGAAGGGCGAAAAGTAAATCTGGTTGCCACGCTGTTCGCCCTCGGTCAACGGATGACCTGAGACGCGCAAATTCATGGTCGCCTCGCCGACATAATCATCCAGGCGCCGACTGCCCTCGACGTGTTCCCAAGTCTGAGGAAAGCTCGCGGCAAATCCATCCAGAAACGCATCAGTGCCGTTGAATGTCGCCACGTACGCCGGCAGCTCGTCTCGGTAGTAGGCAGACGTGGTAAACCGCTCACTGCCTGAGTGATACCAGTAAACGCCATCCGCTTGTCTGCCACCCATCGTGATCGCAGCACGGTCCTTGGCAGACACTGAGAATACCCGCGAGTCAGCAGAATGGTCCTTGAGCCAGTCGCCAAAAGTCGAAACTGTGATCGCGACCGGCGACCGGGTGTGATCGCTGCCGATAACAACACTGCTGCTGCCTGGTTCATCGACACAGTATCGCTCCTGCCCGGTATCGTGGTCGATGTAGCTGTTACCGGGGATACCGGTTTTCCCAGGGTTGAGACCACTCGACATGACAATATGCCCAGGACACGTGTTGGTGAGACCGTGATCCAGCGTTGCGTTGGTGTAAACAAAGCCTTCTCGGGCCAGCCTTCCAAGGCCGCCCGGCAGCTCCGGATCAAGTCGGTCGGCACGAAGTTGATCAATGCTGACCATGACAACCAGCTGCGGGGTCGAAGCCGGCGGCTGCGATGCACAGGCAGACAGCAGCAGGAAACTGCCGGTGGTGAATACTCTGATAAATCTTGGAAATGAGGGCATAAAATTTACTGAATAAGGCGACAGGCAAGGCAAACGCCATCATGCAAGAAGCCTCAACTCCAATCAATACGAAATCCGCGCACTCAGCCCCACGGCTGAAAGACAGCTCAGTCGCCGCTGACGACCCTTTCAACAGACAGGATAATGACCGGGTTAACCGGCACATCATCGTAAGGACCAACAGAGCGGGTTTCACTCAATTCGATCAGGTCGACGATTTCCATACCGTCGATGACTTTACCAAACACCGCATAGCCAAAGGAGCGACAGGTCGCAGGCTTGTAGATGCCTCGCGCTCGCATTTCGGCTGCCCTGGCTTCATTTTCGCGGGTACAGCTGTCAGGCCCATGGTCAAGAAAGGCGTTGTCGACCACATTGATGAAAAACTGCCGGCTGGCAGAGTCAATGTCGTTCATTCGCGCCATCGCGATCGTGCCTCGCAAATTTTTCAGGCCATTGTCAGCCTCGTTACTGATCGTCCCGTTGTCAGGCGTCTCAGAAAGATCAATAGTAAGGCCACCGCCCTGCACCATGAAGCCGGCAATCACGCGATGAAAAACGGTTTCGTCGTAGGCATCGTTGTCGACATACGCGAGAAAATTAGCAACCGTGACGGGTGCATTTTCTTCATCCAGTGCGAGCGTGATACTGCCAAGGTTGGTTTTCATGACCACTTGCACATCTGCTGACGCCAGGCTGTTGGCAAACAGCATCAAGAGCATCAGGCATCGAAAGATTGTCTTCATAAGTACCGACCCTCGGCCCAAGCGGTAAACTCACCGGCGTCAAAGAATATACCGTGTTCATCACATTCCTCGAACTGGACATGGCTGCCCTCGATGTCCATGACCCGGCGCATCTGCTTGCCGCAGCGTGGACAGTCGATGAGATCAACAGCGTCCATCTCTTCGCCGACTTCAGGGTCTCCTGTATCAACAAATTCGGCAATCCACTGTTGCGACAAGGCCTCCGATTCACCCTCGTCGAACCACATGCCACCGCAGTCCACGCACCGGTCGATCACAACCCCGTTGCACTCGACCTCAGCCATTGTTGCTGCACACTTAGGACACTGCATCGCATACCTCTCCCGGCCAGCATAAAGCTTAGCCAGATGCACCCATCATCACAACCGAGCCCGGTGGCTTGATTTGCAACCGACCAGAAATTAGCATGCGCCCCTGCCCCAGCGCCGAGCCAATCGTGACCACCAGCGACATCATCAGCACCACGATCATCTTCTTCCTGATCATGGATCCGCTGGGGAATATCCCGATCTTCATGTCTGTGCTGAAGACCATCGAGCCGCAGCGGCGCCTCAAAGTCACCTTTCGCGAGCTTTTGATTGCCTACGTTGTATTGCTGATTTATCTGTTCTTCGGCGCGTACATCCTCGATGTCCTCAGCCTGTCAAAAGAAGCGATATCCATCTCCGGCGGCATCATCCTGTTCCTCATCGCCATCAGAATGATCTTTCCGACCCAACACGGGATCTTCGGCAATGCCACAGCCCACGAACCCTTGATCGTGCCGCTGGCGATACCCGCCGTGGCCGGCCCCTCAATCATGGCGGTGCTGATGCTGATGTCGACCAGCCAGCCCACCACGCCGCTGCTGCTGAGCATCTCCATCGCCTGGGTCATCACTGCGGCAATACTACTGGCGGCGACCCCACTGGATCGGCTGCTGGGCGAGCGAGGCTTGACGGCAATAGAGAGGTTAATGGGCATGCTGCTGGTGATGATGTCAGTGCAGATGATGCTGGATGCCTGGAAATCCCTCTCAACCTGAGGATTCCCGCCAAGCTATACTTAGGACACAGCGCAATCGATTAAACAGTTGGAGGGAACGGAAATGAGCAAGCTTGAAAACAGAATAGTCGTCGTCATTGGTGGAACCTCCGGCATCGGGCTTGCTACCGCGCTCGGCGCCGCGGCCGAAGGCGCCAGCGTCTGGGCCGTGAGCCGCTCAGCAGACAAGGTGACTGCGTGCGCGGGGCAGTATCCCGGCATCACGTTCTCCTCGCTGGATACCCACGATGTCGACGGACTGAAATCTTTATTTGCCGGTATCGGTGATATTGACCATCTCGTTGCAGCCGCCACGGGTGCCAATCGCACCATGGCACCCTTCATGGACCAGACGGACGAGCAGTTCCGTGAAGCCTTCAACAAGTTCTGGGGCTATACCCACGTTGCCCGCCAGGGCATACCGCACCTCACCGACACGGGTTCACTGACCTTTGTCAGCGGGACACCGGCGAGAAAGTGCAACCCTGGCATGTCATCGGTCTCCTGCACCGGCTGTGCCGTTGAGGGGCTGACCCGGGCGCTGGCCATGGAAGTGGCACCTAAACGGGTCAATGTGGTGGCACCAGGCCTGATTGAGACAGGCATGTTCTCCCATTTGCAGGACAAGCCGGAAGCCCTTGATGCGATGGGTAAGAAAGTACCGCTGGGTCGAATGGGTCAGCCGGAGGAAGTCGCCGCCGCCATTCTGCTGACGATGACAAATCCCTACATGACGGGTTCGACCATTGATGTTGACGGTGGCGTTCTGCTGCCCTGAGGGTGCGGCGGAAATCGCGTCGACAGAAGAGAGATTAAGACCACCTTA